>TARA_R110002033_G_scaffold170936_1_pt1 | contig 31694 bp, 22 predicted proteins | sample TARA_R110002033 | Tara Oceans TARA_R110002033 (sample SAMEA4397051) | marine metagenome | biome: Polar Biome; feature: [SRF] surface water layer (ENVO:00010504); material: water (ENVO:00002006), including particulate matter (ENVO:01000060) such as... | depth 5 m
TTAAATTTTGGTTGTAATTATGTAATAATTCTCCATTGAATTATAAATCTAGAAAAAATATAATCAGTAACTTTCGTATTCTTAATTCCATAAAGAATTTAAAATATATGATTAATCGTTTTTTAGAAGTCAGAAATCAATCCGAAATTCTTTGTGAGCCACTATTAATTGAAGATTATTCTGTACAAGCAAGTGAATTTGTGTCACCACCTAAGTGGCATCTTGCACATGTAACTTGGTTTTGGGAGGAGTTTGTTTTAACAAAATTTGATCCCAATTATACCCCTTACAATGAAGAGTTTTCTTTTCTATTCAACAGCTACTATAACAATGTAGGCAAACGTGTACTACGTCCAGTACGTGGCTTAATGACGCGCCCTTCAGTTCAAGAAGTCTATTCTTATAGAAGGTTTGTGACTGAAGCTATGGTTAATTTATTAAATACTAAGTTAGATAAGGAAGTATTAGATATTATCGAAATTGGAATTAATCACGAGCAGCAGCATCAAGAACTTTTTGTATACGATATTAAATATATTTTAGGAAATCAACCTACTTTTCCAACCTACGGAACTGGCTTCACGCCAAAAGCAATTAATCAAGCAACTGAATTTTTAAAAGTAGATTCTGGAGTTTATGACATTGGTCATCAAGGAGCCGATTTTTCTTTTGATAACGAACTTGGAAATCACAAAGTGTATGTTGCTGATTTCGAAATTTCGAATAATTTAGTTTCAAACAAGGAATATCTTGAATTTATTGAAGCTGGGGGATATAAAGATTTTAATTTCTGGCATGACGAAGGTTGGAGTTGGATTAATGAAAACAACATCCAGGCGCCACTTTACTGGCACAAAATAGAAGGGGAGTGGTGGAATTACACTTTACAAGGATTACAAAAAGTAGAGCTGACTGTGCCAGTAATGCATCTTAGTTTTTACGAAGCATTTGCCTACAGCCAATGGAAAGGACAGCGACTGCCTACTGAATTTGAGTGGGAAATTGCAAGTGATAAGTTCGATTGGGGGCAATTATGGGAATGGACGTATAGCGCGTACCTCCCTTATCCTAATTTTAGCAAATCGCCCGGTGCACTTGGGGAGTATAATGGGAAATTTATGGTAAATCAGATGGTTTTAAGAGGTGGTTCTATAGCGACAGCTGCAGGGCACAGTAGAACAACCTACCGTAATTTTTTTCACCCAAACATTCGCTGGCAGTATAACGGAATTAGATTAGTAAAATAAAAAGATAGCACATTATGAAAGCAATATTCAATGATATCGTGATTGCAGAAAGCGATCAAACAGTAGTTGTAGAAGGAAATCCGTATTTTCCTATTGAGAGTATAAAAAAAGAATATTTTGCAGAAACAACACATCATACAACCTGCCCCTGGAAAGGCAAAGCATCTTATTATACGGTTTCTGTAGATGGAGAAACAACTGAAAATGCCGCATGGTTTTATAAAGAACCAAAAGATGCTGCAAAAGAAATAAAGGGATACGTTGCTTTTTGGAAAAACGTAGCTGTAAAACAATAATTATATATTTAAATTACGAATATGAAAGAGTTTGATTATATAATTATAGGAACAGGACAAGCAGGGACTCCTTTGGCATTTAGCCTAGCAAAAAAAGGAAAGGTTGCTATTATCGAAAAAAGTGTAGTAGGCGGAACTTGTGTAAACAATGGTTGCGTTCCTACAAAAGCTTATGTAGCAAGTGCAAGAAGAATGTGGGATAGTAATCATGGAGAGGATTTAGGAATCGAAATTCCCGTTGGTTCAAAAGCAAATTTAGAAAAAATAAAAGCTAGGAAGGAAACCTTTGTTCATGCATCTCGCAACGGAATTGAAAAAAGTTTTGCTGATAATGAAAACATAACACTGTATCGTGCAGAGGCATACTTTGTATCTGATTACGAGATAATGGTTAACGAAGAAAAAATTACTGCTAAACAGATATTTATAAATGTAGGAGCCCGAGCAGTAGTGCCTGAGGAATACAAGAGTATTGATTACCTAACTAATATTAGCATACTAGAACTGACATCAATACCAAAACATTTGGTAATTGTGGGTGGTAGTTATATTGGTTTAGAATTTGGTCAAATGTTCAAGCGTTTTGGGAGTGAAGTAACTATTCTTGAGCGTGGTGATCGCTTGATTAAAAGAGAGGATGAGGATGTTAGTGAGGCTGTCGTCAAAATTATGCAGAATGAAGATATCACTGTGAATCTAAATGCGAAGGATATTAAAATGTCTCAAAGTGGTGCAGAGATTACTGTAAAAATAAATAATTCTCAAGACAGTATTATTGCTTCTCACGTTTTACTAGCAATAGGTAGACAACCAAATACGGATACTTTAAAATTAGAAAACACTACTATTGAAGTAGATGATAAAGGTATGGTGGCTGTAGATGATTACTGTAGAACAAATGTTGCAGGGATTTTTGCAATAGGTGATTGCAATGGGCATGGTGGCTTTACACATACTTCTTACAATGATTTCCAAATAGTCGAAGCGTACCTTTTAGATAAAGAGGAACGTAAAATTAGCGATCGTATTACAACCTACGGATTGTTTATTGATCCGCCATTGGGTAGAGTAGGAATGACTAAAAAACAAGCTAGTGAAAAGGGATACGAAATCTTAGTGGCAAGCAGACCTATGTCTAAAATTGCACGTGCTAAAGAGAAGGGAGAAACCCAAGGTTTTATGGAAGCTATTATTGATGCTAAAACAAATCTTATTTTAGGTGCTAGTGTTCTAGGCGTGGGAGGAGACGAAATTATTAATGGTTTTACTAATTTAATGTATGCTAAACAACCGTACACAGTTTTTAGAGACGGAGTACATATCCATCCTACAGTAACAGAATTGATTCCAACAATGTTGGAAAACGTGAGTCCTTTAAGTAAATAAACAGATTTTGATTCCAAAACTATTCAATCAAATTCGTTCCAACAGCCTGTTATTTTATGGGGCATTATTCGGTGTTTTTTTCTTATTTACGGGCTTGTTGGCTCCGCAGTTTTTAACTGAAGTTTTAAATGACGTAAATCAAAATTTGCTATCAGTTTTTAGCACGTATTATTTATGGGTGGGCTTAATTGCTGTTCTTGCTGACGTTGTGATATTGATTTTACCTATTCGAAATAAAAGGCTTGGCGATGAAGAACCATCCTATTCTTATTTTAGTTGGGTGGCTTTATTGTATAGCACTGGAATGGGATCAGGCTTGTTGTTAAGAGCTGTACAAGAACCTGTGTACTATTTTAAAAATAGTCCAGTAGCGACAAATGCTAGTGAAATTACGGCTTTGCAATACACCTTTTTTCATTGGGGTTTTACGCCATGGGCTTTATATAGTTTGTTCGGTTTGATCGTAGCATATAACTTGTATGTAAAAAAAGACACGAACTTATTGGACGCGATTGTTCCTAATGCAAAAAATAAGGGGTTAAAATTTATAGCTATTTTGTTTATTATCTTAATCACAATTACAGGCGTGATTGCTTCTTTGGGATTGGGAACAGCTCAAGTGGTAAACGGAATAAATTATGCATTTGATGTCGATTACGGCACTAATTTTTTATTGTTGATGGTTATAGCAATAGGAGTTATAGCGACATACTCAGCATTAACCGGTTTAAACAGAATCATTAAATTTCTAGCCGATCTAGATTTTACAATGTCTATTATTTTAATGTTGTTCATCGCGTATTTTCTTAACTTTCAAAGTTCTGGTTACCAAACTTTATCCGCGTTTTATAATTATTGCCTTCATTTTTTTGAAATGAGTTTGTCTTTTGGAGACTATCAAACATCAGAAAGTTTTACAAAAGATTGGACCGTTTTTTATTGGGCTTTTTGGTTAGCATGGGTACCTTTTACAGGAATATTTATTGCAAGAATCTCTAGAGGTCGCACGATTAAAGAGTTTTTAATTACGACTATTTTGATTCCAACATTGGCAACTGTATTGTGGTTTTCAGTATTTGCAAATGCAGCATTTGATATTGTGATTGATAGTAACGCAAGTCAATTTGATAATGTCTTTAGTTCGCTATTTGTGTTTTTAGAGCATTTTCCGCTGCATCATGTTACGTTCTTTATTGCAGGCTTGTTGGTGTTAATTTCGATTATTAATTCAGTCGATTCTGCAATATTTGTGTTAGGAATGTTCAGTGATAAAGGAAATGAGAATCCTTCTAAAAGGCACAAATTTATTTGGGGGTTCATTATTACAGCCACAGCTTTGGGATTAACAGCCATTGGAACAACAGAATTATTAAACGGAATTAGTAATTTACTAGTGATTATGGCATTGCCATTTAGCTTTTTATATGGATACATTGTGTTTTTCTTTTTTAAAAATATCGTTTTTAAGAAAACAGTATCCAATCAAATTGATAAGTCTTAGGGATATTCTTAAGCATAAAAAAATATAACAATTTATATCTTAACAAGATGAAAGAAACAAATACCTTAAATAAAACTACCTCAAATAGTACTATGATTGATCAACTGATGAATGATGTTGATTTAGGGCTTTCGAATAAAGAAAAAACCTTGCCTTCAAAATACTTTTATGATAAAATAGGAGATGCACTTTTTGTACAAATTATGCATCTACCAGAATACTACGTGACTAGAGCAGAGCACGAAATATTTAAGAATCAAAGTCAAGAAATTATTGCGGCTTTAAAATTAGATCCTAACTATTATTTTGAACTTATTGAGCTAGGTGCTGGTGACGGTCTTAAAACAAAAGAACTATTAAAGGAGCTTAATGATGGCAATTATAATTTTGATTATATGCCTGTCGATATTTCTCAAAATGCACTAGACAGTTTAGAAAGTGACTTAAATGAAAAATTGCCAGACGTTTCTATTCAAACTAAACAAGGTGACTACTTTGAAGTACTACAGTCGTTAAAAGAAAATAAAAAGCCAAAAGTAATTTTATTTCTAGGTTCGAATATAGGGAACATGGATGACGATATTGCAGCCGATTTTATTTCTAAATTAAGTAATAGCCTTCAAGAAAATGATAAAGTTTTTCTGGGGGTTGACTTAATCAAAGATGCGGCTATAGTTTTGCCTGCTTATGACGACAGTCAAGGAATCACGGCTGCTTTCAATTTAAACTTGCTTACAAGAATCAACCATGATCTCGATGCAAATTTTGATTTGGGTAGTTTTGAGCACCGTCCAGAATACAAGGAAAGCGACGGAATAGCTAAAAGTTACCTTGTAAGTACGGTTAAACAAAGTGTTTACATTGGCAAACTTAACAAGTCATTTCAATTTGAGGAAAATGAGAAAATATTAATGGAAATTTCTCGAAAATACAATGACGAAATTTTAAATACGATATTAAGCGACACAAGATTCAAAATTAAAACGAGAATTACAGACAGCCAAAAATATTTTGCAAACTACGTCTTGGAACTAAAATGAGGAGATTGAAAGAATTTAGATTCTAATTTTACTCGAATAATAAAGCTGCCTTCTATGTGATAATTCATGTGGAAGGCAGCTTTTTTTAGCTATAGATTCTAGGGCTTTTTAAATATATTAAACTTAATTTTGTAATAGGCCGATTTGTTTTTGTAATGGTCATTTAAGTCCAATATATTACAAATTAAAAAGCACCTTACAAATTACTTCTTGAGTTAAAAGCATAAAATATATGAGTATTAAAATTCTTCACACTGCAGACTGGCATATAGGGAAACAATTGCATAAGATTGACATGGCTCCAGATATGGAACTCTTTTTTGATTGGTTGCTGCTTTGTATTCAAGAACAGAATATTGATGTGTTATTAATGTCAGGTGATCTGTTTGATCAAGCTAATCCTTCACAGGCTGCGATGACGCAATATTATAAATTTTTAAAACGATTAATTCCTTTGAAGTGTAGAGTAATTATTACGGGAGGGAATCATGACTCGGCTCATGTTATAAATGCTCCTAAAGAATTATTACAAATTCTCGATATAAAAGTAGTAGGAGGCATTCCTGAAAATATAGAAGATTTATTTGTCGAGGTAAATGCTCACGGTGAAAAAGTGGTTATAGCTGCGGTGCCTTTTTTAAGGGATCGCGATATTAGAAATGCAGCTCCGGGTGAGTCGTATAGTGATAAAATCGAATTGATTAAAGAAGGAATCGCTGCCTATTTTAAAAGTGTTAATGACCATTATAATGCACACTACGGCACAACCGCATATATTGTAATGGCGCATTTATTCGCACAAGGAGCTTCAATATCTGATAGTGAGCGCGAGATCCAAATAGGGAATCAAGCATCAGTTGTTTCAGCTGTTTTTGGTGACGAACCACATTATGTTGCTTTAGGTCATATTCACCGCCCTCAAATGGTCTCTAAACCGTCTGTTAGATATAGTGGATCACCAATTGCACTCAGCTTTAGTGAAAAGAAAGATATTAAAGAGGTTGTTTTGCTTACAGTGACAGGAGATAAAGTCGAGTTTGAAACAGTAGCGATCCCTAAATTTAGAAAGTTGGTTACTTTCAAGGGAACTATAGAAGAGGTTGAGGCTAAAATTAATACATACGAGTCCAACTCACAACTGACTGATTTAGCTGAAATTATTATCGAAGAAGAGAATGAGAATATTGCCCATGTGAAAGCTTTAGAAAATTTGTTGACAGCAGAAGTAGATAACAAGCTCCAAATTCTTAAAGGAAGTATTCAGTTTAAAAATGCAGTGATTGGAACATCAAAATTACTTTCAAAAGGGGAAGATATTAAAGATTTTTCAGCAGTGCAGTTATTTCAAAAAAGGCTGCAGCAAGACGAATCGGTCTCTAATAGTGAGGAATTGATTCATGCTTTTAAGGAAATTTTAGAAGGATTAGAAACTATAGAGGTAATAGAATAACGGCTCACAACTCCAACTATACATGAAAATTTGTAAAATAAAATTTGAAAACATACACGCTTTAAAAGGGGTGCACACTATTGATTTCGAAAACGGAATTCTGGGTGAAGCAGGCTTATTTGTAATAACGGGCGCTACAGGAACTGGAAAATCGACCCTACTAGATGTGATTACATTGGCGCTATACAATAAAATACCAAGGATTGATAAAGCCATCACAGAGTCGGTTATTGAAAATGAAGGTGTAATTTTAACTAAGAATGCAAGTGATTGCTATGCTGAAGTAATTTACGAAGTAAAAGGTGTCAAATATTTGTCTTCATGGTCAATACGTCGCACGAGAACGGGTACGTTAGACAAGAGAAAACAGGAGCTCGTTAATCTTGATACTGGAAAAATTCTTGTTTCTACTGTTCAAGAAGTGGTTAGCGAGAACGAGCGCATCATTGGTCTAAATTACAATCAGTTTGTGCAATCGATGATTCTAGCTCAAGGACAATTTTCGAAATTGCTTTTGGCAAAAAAAGATGATCGAAATGCTTTATTAGAGGAAATTACAGGTTCTTCAATTTATCGCAAAATTGGACGTGCTGTTTTTTATAGATACAAAGGAACTGATGAAGCTGTAAAAACTCAGAAGATAAAAATGGGGGAGACTGTTTTATTAGATCCCGAACTAGTGAAGGAAATTCAAGTTGATATTGATACTCGAAAACCGCTTTTAAAATTAAAAGAAGTAGAGCATGACACGCTTTCGAAAAAGAAAATTTTAAAAGAAAGTATTCTGAAAAATCTCAAATTGCAACAGAATAATGCTGCGGAGTGGTTAGATTTCCTCAAACGTAAAGAAGCTTTTCTACCCCAAGAGAAGCAGCTTGCAGTTCACAACGAACTTGTGGTATTTAAGGATCAAATGCTAACTCTAATGCAAACTCAAAAAACGATTGTTGCAGTAGAGGAGCAAATCGCTAGCTCTAACAGCAAAATAGCAGACCAGATTACCGTTAAAAATAATTTAGTTGTCCTTGCAAACGAATTATTAAAACGAGAAATCGATCCACTACAATTTGATGAGGAAGTAAATAGCTTTAGGTCAAAAGTATTAGATTTAGAGCAAAAGGAAAAAGATTGCTATGCTAAAGCACAGCAGGAATCGCAGCGAATTCAAGATAGAAACGCAGAACTTAAGAGCTACGGTATATCATTAACTATTAATGAAACACTAGAGGAACAAATTAGTAAAGAGCTTTCAAGAATTGATCCCTATATCCAGCAAAAAGCTATAAGTAGTATTGATGCTGTTCGAAATGAGAAGGATATTTTGACTAAGAGAATTATTACTGCTAATGCATTAGTTGGAGATAAAAAATTATTTGATGAGCGACGTAAGGGTATCGTTGATTTAAAAGCTAAAATAGAAAGTCAAGAAAAGGAGATCATTGCGCTTGCAACACAGCAAAAGGAGCAACAATTTTTTATCGAAACCCTTGTTCCCAAAGTAGAAAAAGCTAAAGAGGAATATGAGTTGTGGCAGCAACGTAAAAGTTTAGACGAGCACCGACATGACTTAAAAGATGGTCAGCCTTGTCCTTTATGTGGTTCAGAAAAACATCCCTTTGTTGAAGAAGCTTCTCAGATCTTGGTTAAAACTCTGGAAGAAAATTATAAAGAGGGTGTTTTAAAATTAGAAGTATTTCAAAAAGCGATGCTTGAAAATAAATTTAAAGCTCAGAATTTTATTGAGAGTACTCATAAAGAACAGCAGAGCTTGCAGCTTAAATTAACTGACTTCAAAACGCTTGAATTAAAAATTGTTGAAGGCTGTAGTAGATTATCATGGAAAGCAACTGATGATTTGCTTGATTGGGAACAAAATGCTACTATTTTAACCAAGACATTAGCTGAGCTAGACCAATTAGAGAATTTCATTAAAGCTAAAAAGGTTTTAGAAAACTTAAACAATTTATTTGTAGACTATTTGGTTTATAAAAAGGATTACAGCTTAGCAAAAGCAGAGTTAATCAAGGTTTATGATCGAAAAGATATAACGGGTGAAGTAAGTAAGCTGAGTAACGGTTACAGCAGCTGCAATTCTACGTTAAAAAATTTGCAAGAGCAACTAGCCGTTTATAATAAAAGTTTGGAATTAGCTGTAGAAGAACAATCTCATACTAAATCTATTTTACTTCCTCAGTTGCTAGAGAAAGGAATTGCCACTGCAGAGGAATTAAGAACTAAAATCGTTGATGAAAATGTAGCTGCGCAATTACGTGCCAATCTCCAAGGACTGACTGAGCAGGAGATTAAATTAAAATCTAACAAAGACGCTATTGAAAAAGCTTTAAATGAAGAGCAAAAGTTAGATGATACATCTGCAACTTTAGATGAATTGATAGCTGAGCTGAACAAAATTTCAGTCGAAATTGAAGCAAATAAAAAACACATTTGGGAGCAAGACAATAAGATCATTTTGAATGACTTAAATAAGGAGAAGTTGAAAGAGAGTCAAGTAATGTTAGATGCTTTACAAAAAGAGTCTGCATTGTGGGAGCAAATGAATGCATTAATTGGTGATGCAAATGGTAAGAAATTTTCAAATTTTGTTCAAGATCTGACTTTAAAGCAATTACTAGAATATGGAAATCAAAGGTTAATAGGATTCTCAGATCGTTATTTACTAGATAGCTCTAGCGATTATGACGGCCTGCGTGTCATTGATACGTACATGGGGAATACCAAACGTTCAGTAAGTTCGTTGTCAGGAGGAGAGACGTTTAAATTGAGTTTAGCTTTAGCTTTTGGACTATCAGACTTAGCAGCTCGAAATGTCTCTATTGAGTCGTTGTTTATTGACGAAGGATTTGGTTCATTAGACCCTGAATCTCTCGACCAAGCAATTAGTATTTTAGAAAATATGCAACATGAAAGCAACAAGTCAATTGGGATTATCTCCCATGTTGGTGAGTTAAAAGATAGAATTGGTTCGAAAATAAAACTAGTAAGAACTGCTGCAGGGTATAGTACTATCGAAATAGAATAGAAAAATCAATTTAATATTGTATTATATTAATCGTTTAGGTAATCATTAGTAATGACTTGGTTCTTAACTTTCCCGAATGTAAGTATACTGTAAAAAATTCTCGCTCTTAAAAGCAGGGCGTTTTTCCATACGGGTCTGCCTCGTGATCAATAGTAAAGCTAAACTCTTTACCAGAAGTTGCGCTTTTATAACTCACATAATCCCAAACTCCGCCATGAGTGAGTGTGTACACACCATTTATTTTACCGTTGATCATCTCATTATACGTTGACACAGTTGTAGGGTAGGCACCGTTTTGGCTGCTGTCTTCGTCTTGAAAATCCAAGTCTATAGCATTTTTTTGACCTTGATATTTAAGCCTAGTAGCTTGTCCGTCTTCGGTAAATTCGATCCAAATTCTTCTATCTCTATTATTATCGAAAGTGTAGCAGATATAGTGGTAGTTGACTTTAATACTATCTTTTATATTCACTACAGTTGTACTATCAGTATTTTTGATTACTTCTTTTTCTATAGGACTTGTACTTACTGTAGGATTTCCTCCATTTACATTTTCATCTTTCTTTACCGTACGCTGGTTACAAGAAAATAAAATAGTGCTGCTTAAAAATAAAATTAGGGCTTTGCTTTTCATGTTATTTTGGATTAAAAAGGCGTTAATTTTGCGAACTAGAATTTGAAGCTCTCTCATTAATATAAAGTTCTTGAACTAGCACAATAACGATCACAGTAACGGGTGTTGCTAAAACCAGTCCCCAACCACCTGTGAGCGCTCCCATTAAGAGTTGCGCAATTATTATTAAAGCAGGCGGCATATTGATTAATTTTTGTTGTACTAAAGTCGTTATAAAATTACTTTCAACAAATTGGATCAACATATATAACCCTGCTACCAGTAAAGCCGTTTGCGGACTTTGCAGTAACGCCACTAAAACAGCTGGTATTAAAGCGATTATTGGACCAAAGTTAGGAATGAAGCTAATAAGTCCCGCGAGTAGGGCTAAAACCAACCATAATGGCATTCCAATTGCAGCTAAACCTATTGCTGTAAGTATGAAAACGACAAACATAGAAAATAGTTTTCCTTTTAACCAGTTACGTAATTGCTTACTTAACTTTTCCATAATCTGTCTCGCTTTGTCTTGTCCTCTTTTAGGCACAAGTTGAATCACTCCCTCGGTATACGTTTGAGGGGCAATGGTGAAGAAAATTGCGATAAATAGAATGACATACAAATCACCAAATACGCCAAAAGTAGATTGGAAGAACTTTCCTGCGAAGCCCTGTACTTTTTTAGTGGAATCAGGTGACGACATGCTATCAATGGCTTCACTTCCCACTGTACTGTTATTCATTCTATCCTTCACATTTTCTATAGTCCTCGGTAATGTGTCTACTAAATCGGCAATTTGCGTTTGTACTTTAGCTCCAATTAGATAGAATAAGCCTGCGACTATCAGAAGTGTTCCTAAAATCGAAATTAGAACGGCAATATTTTCTTTACAGCTGGTTTTTCTTTCTATAAAACTACTTACTCCTCTAAAGAAAATTGCAATCAATGTTCCCGCTAAAATCAATAAAAAAACATTGAAAGTGGTTTTTAACACCAATAGTGTAATCACTGTAAAGCTTACGATTCCAGCAGTAATCCAAACTTTCTTTTGAAAGTTGGCTGTGTTTTCTTGATCGGTTTTTGGGGAGTTTTTATCTTCTATCATAGGAGAGGGGTATAATTTGAAAAGTATTGCAACTAAAATGAATATCTAAGTGGTAATCGTATTCAGTAAAAATTTTTTAAATAAATTGAAAAATAATCATTGCTGAAACAATGGCTTATATTTAAAGATTTAGCTTTAAGTTTAATCTAAAATAAGTAATTTTTGAAAGTCATAAATATAATATTATGTTAATCTGTGTCAAGGCTTCTGTTATTGAGGTACAAAAGTGCTTTCTTGACTTAAAGTGATTCTTGTTTTAGGTAAGCTATCTGGATAATTAGCTTGGATAAAACTGATCATTTTCTCTCTGATAAATACTCGCAAATCCCATGAAGTAGGGGAGTTCTTAGCACTAACTAAAATCCTAATTTCGATTGTAGTTTCTTTTGAGTCGGTTACTTGAAGTACGTTGACATTTTTGTCCCACAGTGGAGTTTGATCTAATAATCGTGTGAGCTCTGTGCGCAATTCTTCAAAATCAATGGTATAATCGGTATATAAAAATACGGTTCCTATAATATCAGCATTTGTTCTCGTCCAGTTTTGAAATGGTTTTTCAAGGAAATAAGTAGACGGCAGTACCAATCGTCTTTTGTCCCATATTCTCACTACCACATAAGTCAAATTAATTTCTTCAATCCATCCCCACTCATTTTCAACTAATACCGCATCATCAATTCGGAAAGGTTGCGTAATGGCAATTTGAATTCCCGCTAATAAGGCACCCACCACCTTTTGAGCAGACAAACCAATGATTATTCCTGCCACTCCCGCTGATGCAAATATTCCTATTCCTATTTGCCTTATTCCGTCAAAGGATAACAAAATACTAGCAACAGTAATTAATACAATTACAAAGATGACCACTTTCTCAAGAATGTTGATTTGTGTGTGAAGCTTTCTAGAACGTAAGTTGTCTTCAACAGTAATATCGTGCCTTTTCAATATATTCTGTTTCATGCGACGCAGCACGATAATCAATAAACAAGACAAACTAGCGATTATAAAGTTATGCTGTTGAGAAGCAAGGAAAGAGGTGTCAATATCAAGTGTATTTGAGATTGCATTTAGGATTGGTCCTAATGCAGCCGAAAGAGCAATAAAACAGATACTTATTATTAGATAGCAATTTCTTTTCATGATGTTTATCTGTGATTGATTATTTAAAATAAGTACTTTATTTAAGTGATTAGATATATTAGTTTCCTTTCGGACATCCCAATATTGCTCGTTATAACGAAAATACAAAAAATAGATAGGGGCTCAAAAATTAGTGTCAAAAAATAGGATTTTGTTAAGAAACGAGCTGTTTAAATACGCAATCACGTTTAGAAGTTATCTTCATTAGTAATAGTAAAATAGCCTAAACAATCAATTGTCAAATAGATTGTTTAGGCTAGATTTTTGTGCGACTCACTTAGAGTTTTGTAACTTTTACTTATTAGGATTAGGTGCTGCCATATGAATAGGTGTTTCAGCAAGTGTTGTTCCTCCTTTTATTCCAAAATCTAATGTTCTAATTGGGAACGGAATCATGATATCATTAGCATCATATGCTTTCTTAATATTTAAAATTGCTTGGCTTCTCACTTTATTATAGATTGCTTGCTCTGGAGTATTTACCCACATTCTTACAGATAAATTAATTGAACTATCTCCAAATTCCATGAAGAATACGCTTACTTCGTCTTCTTGCGACAGATCTTCAATATCTTTTACTGCATTAAAAGTGATTTCGCGTACTTTTTCTAGATCATCACCGTAGGAAACGCCTATGCTCAAATCAAATCTACGTTTTTGAAGGATTGTATAGTTCTCAATGGGATTTTGGAACACTTCTTTGTTTGGTATGATAACCGTTTTACCTTGAAATGTCTCGATGACAGTATCACGTAAATTAATCATTTTTACCTTACCCATGTAATCTTTAATTTGGACAATATCGCCCACTTTTAAAGGTTTCCTGAAAGAAATGAAAATCCCCGACATGAAGTTTGCTGCAATATCTTGAAATGCAAACGCCAAGGCCAATCCTAAAATACCTGCACCGGCCAAAATGGAAGTAACCGCCTTATCTAAATTTAAAATACTTAAAACAGTAAAGAGTACAATACCTATAAAAGCGAAATAAACTACAGAGCTAAAAAGGTTGTTTAAAGTAACGTTATTTGATATTTTTGAGACTAATTTTAATGTAATTTTTTTTACAAATTTGGCAATGTAAAGTCCAATAACTAGCACTATCGCTGCAATCACAATATTAGGAAGTAACTTAATTATCATTTCCCCCCAGTTTACCAACTTCTCGTTCAATAGATCAGTCATTTTATCTATGTCAAAATTCATCTTTTACTTTTTGTTTACTATTAATTTTTGTTCGAAAACACTAATATAGGGAATCAAATGCCTGTAAACAAGTTTTTAAGATCTATGAGCCTGCCAACTAATGTTTAAAATGTAGCTGAGGATAATGCTTAAAATGCTAACTTGTTTAAGTACAGAAGCTGAGCCATATGTTTTGTTAGTGCTACTAATGCAATATCTTTTTAATAAATTTTTTCGAAAAAATGGTCTGTTCTGTTGCGGCTTAGTTGCCTTTACCCATTAAAGTATCTACAGCATAACTATTGTCTTTTACATAATTGACCAGGTAAGCAACGAATGCAAGGTGTACTAACTGAGAAGTAATAGCATCCCAATTCTCAATTAATGTACAACCAAAAATTAGTGAAATCAACAGTGCAGAAAGAACAATTGCAGCGGTTCTTGTAAAAAGACCAAGTACAATCATTAAACCAAAGGTGAACTCTACTATGGGAATTGCATACGTGAAGGGAACTGTCAAAAATTCTGGCAGTATAGAGTTGGCAAACATTTTCACCATTCCGTTACTAAACGCTTCAAGTTTGGGTAAGCGAACCAATCCATGTCCGAACATGCTCAAACCTATTCCTAGTCTTACAATTAAATACGTGGCCTTACTCTGCATTTTTATAGTTTTAGTTTTTAATTACATTTAATTAGTACTAATTTATAAATAAATAGAACTTTTATGTACCAACGAAGTTATGAAAAATATGATTGGCATATAGTAAATTAGCATAGAAAGTGGGGCAGTTGATTTTGAAACATTTTACACTGACTAAAACTTACACAAAATATAAAAAAAAAATACTGCTGGTCTTAATTTATGGAATGTCGCGTGAAGGATCGAAGTGGAAATCCTTTTATGGAGTGCAACGGAAAAAAGATTGCAGCGAAGAGCCTGACGGAGCTGAAATGCAATGGAAGCTGAGGCACGCCCAAAAAACGAAAAGTACTTAAAATAAAAAACCTACCATAAAACTGTTTCAAGCAGTCAATAGTAGGTTAAGATTTATTAGAAATAGTAGTTTAACAATCGGCCATATTAACAGCAATTGCTAATCCTCCTTCTGAAGTTTCTTTATATTTATTATTCATGTCTTTAGCAGTTTCCCACATGGTACTTACCACTTTGTCTAGAGGTACTTTTGCATTTTTAGCATCTGTAGAAAGGGCTAATTCTGCGGCGTTGATTGCCTTTATTGCACCCATGGTATTGCGTTCAATACAAGGAATTTGGACCAATCCACCTATAGGATCGCAAGTAAGACCTAAGTGGTGCTCCATGGCGATTTCTGCAGCCATCAAAACTTGAGCAGGACTACCACCCATTAACTCACATAGTGCAGCCGCCGCCATTGCTGACGATACTCCAATTTCGGCTTGGCAACCGCCCATTGCTGCAGATATAGTCGAACCTTTTTTAAAGATGCTTCCTATTTCGCCGGCAACAAGTAAAAATTGTTTGATTTCTTTAGGGCCCGCTTGATGATTTTCGATTACCAAGTAATACATTAAAACAGATGGAATAACGCCTGCGCTACCATTTGTAGGAGCAGTAACAATCCTACCTAACGCGGCATTTACCTCATTTACTGACAAGGCAAAGCAACTAACCCATTTTAAGATTTGGCGAAATTTTACCTCAGTTTTACGAATTTCTTCTAACCACGATTGTGGGTCTGAATAATTAGATAAGCCTATTAGCCCTTGGTGCATGTCAAAAGCACGTCTGCGTACGTTTAATCCTCCAGGTAAAATTCCTTCAGAGTGGCAACCAATATACATGCATTCTAGCATGGTGTTCCAAATGCGCATTAATTCATAATCAATAACTTCTTCGGTGCGCATTGATTTCTCATTTTCGTACACAATTTCTGAGATGCTTTTTTCTTCGCTAATGCAAAAGTTAAGTAGCTCAGCAGCGTTGTTTACTAAATAAGGAAATGCACATTTGATTTTGATTTTTTCCTTTGCGTTAGTACGCTCTTCTTTGACCACAAATCCACCACCAATAGAGTAGTAGGTTGCAGTGTATTCATTGCCTACAGCATTGTAAGCTGTAAACATCATTCCGTTTGAATGAAATGGTAAGAAGTCTTTATTGAAAATAATATCGTTATGAATATGGAAAGAGATTGCATATTCATTTGCAAGCAGTAAAGTGTTTGTTTTTTCGATAGTTTTAATAATACCATCGATGTTTTCTACGGGAATATATTCAGGGTCTTGTCCGCTTAATCCTAGCATAACGGCTAGATCAGTTGCGTGACCTCTGCCTGTTAACGATAAAGAACCATACAGATCCACTTTTACTCTAGTAGTGCTTTCAAGAATTTTTTCTTCTCGAAGCTCTTCTAGAAAGCGTTCTCCTGCGCGCCACGGACCTAAAGTATGTGAACTTGAAGGACCAACACCAATTTTAAGCATGTCAAAAACCGAAATGCATTCTTCCATAGTTAGCTTGTTTTTTTAGACAAATATAATTGAATTTAGCAACGAACGCAGTCTAAAATTTATAAATGTGAAATTTTAATTCGAGAATACTCACTTTCAATGATTATTTCACAATGCTAACTAGGGATGTATTTTCATTATTACATAAAAATAATGGGGAATTTATTTCAAATTAATTAAAATGGATAGCCAATTGCTAAGTTAAAAACCAAATTATCACTTCGCCACCCGCTGTTACCTAGACTAATTTTATCTAGAACCCAGCGCTCTCCATCAGCTAGATAGGGTTTGCGAATAGGGAAGGCAAGGTCTGTTCTTAAAACTAGGAATGAAAAATCAAATCGCAAGCCGGCACCTACACCAACAGCCAGTTCATTCATAAAATCTTTTGAGAATTTTGCCCCAGGTTTTTCAGGATCTTCTTTTAGTAACCAAATATTTCCAGCGTCTAAGAAAACACCCCCTTTTACTAAGCCGTATATTTTTGCACGATACTCTGTGCTAAATTCGAACTTAACATCTCCAGATTGATCTGGTAAAAAAGTATTATTATTTGTAGATCCATCATAAGTACCAGGACCTAGGGATCTCGCTCTAAAAGCACGAATACTATTTGTACCTCCATTAAAGAACTGCTTGATAAAAGGCATTTCGTCTGAGTTACCGTAAGCAAAACCAGCCCCTACAATTACTCTACTCGCGAGTTGAGAATCAGGTCCTAATTTTAAATAATGTCTGAACTCATTTTCTATTTTGATAAATTGGCTAAAGGGAACATCAAAAACTTTAATAGTGTCTCCTTTTTTGATATTTGCACCCGATAGTAAGCCGGTAATGTTCCCTGATAAATCAATACTTCCTTTATAATAAAAAGTATTCTTTTTTCTTTTCTCCATCGTATTGGTGTACGTGTAAGAGTAGGTAGGACCAAAAATTAATTGCTTTTCGATTACTCGTCCTAATGAAGCAGTTGAGTCAATTTGCGCTTGATATAAAGGGGTTACATTACGCGGACTCGCATAGGTGATTTCCGTTAAATTGAACAAGTGCTCTTTACGTTCGTTTTCTTTCCACAAGTATCCAAAAGATCCTTTCAAGGTTTGTAAAGAGTATAGTTTGGTTCTATTTTGGAATTCATATCCTAAGGTTGCTTTAGTTTTTGGAACAAAGCCACTTGAAGATTCAAATTTGAAAGGAGAAATTATTCTAGGCCATATTAAATTTGCTTCGGTACCAAAACGATAAACGTTAAAGCCATTATTTTGTCCGGATACTTGTACTTCAACACCTCCAAAAGCAGATACTGTTAATTGCTCAGCACCTTTCCATAAGTTACGATTACTCCAATTTAAGTTTAACTCTGTTCCGGTATAATTTGCTGAGTTGGTTTTTGCTAATAATTCCGCTCTAATAGATTTTTTAGGTAATGGAGTCAAATAGTAATATGCATTTAGATAATTTCCAATAGTATCTGAAACTTTAAATTGATTTTTTACAAATTTGAACGTACCTAAATTCACTAAGCGATTAAGCGATAAATTGTGGTCTGTTCTATTGTATAAGTCATCTTTTGCAAAGTATAAGGTGCGATCAAAAATCCTTGGTTTGAATAAATTTTCTTTGTCAATAATGGTGAAGTCATTGTATTCTAATTTTTCTTCATCAACAACAGCAGCACTATCTTTTGATAATTTAAAATTAGGATACACAACTATCTTGTTGATCTTATATTGGTTTTTGGCAAGATCTGGTGTTTCATTTTTAATTTTTACAATCAAATCTACTTTATGATCCGCTACCGTGCTATCTACTTGAACTAGTAAATAATCTTCATTAAAATAATAGAACCCTTTTTCTTTAAGACGCGTGTCAATTCTGCCACGCTCTAATTTTATATTGTCTAAACTATATCCCGCCTCTTTTTTCAGTACCGAACCTCTTCTCACTTTGCTCACTGCTGTTCCTAATAATGAAGAATCTGCAGGGAATTTTACATCTCTAATGGTATACAATCTTTTAGGATCTAACGTATATTCAGCAGTGGCTTTTTTACCATTTCTAGTAGAATCTGCTACAGAAGTTGTATTGAAATAACCATTATTCTCAGCATAATTTTGAAGTACTTTTTTATTATATTCCAGGTCTACTTCACTATACAGTACCGGTGGTTCACCCACTTTATTTCGAAGCCAATATCTAAAACCTTTATCTTTTGTAGGCTCTCCAGCCAAATTATAAAAGAACAATTTAGGACGCATTCCTAGGAAAGAAGCATTTGGTTTGGGACGTAATAATGGTTCTAATGCAGCTTCTAATGCTTTGCGCTCTTTCTTGGGTGTCGATTCACTCACCACATCTACTGATCCGCCAGTGTATAAAAGATCGCCTTCAGGCAAGTTACGTGTACCAGAACAACCTGCAATTAATACTGCGGTAAATAGGCAATAGCTTAAATTATGTCTACTCTTTATCATCTCAATTATAACGTATTATTTCTTAGCTTCTTTTTCGTTTGTTTTTTTCGAATGAAACAGCTCTCTAAATTTATTGTAGTCAATTGTTAATACAAATGACACTCCCGTTTCTACCACTTGACCTTGTAAAGCTACTTGGTATTTGTTGATGCGGTATGCTTTTAATTTATAACGGCCATCTTTAGATAACTGGTATTCGATACTTACATCACCAGCAATATTGTTAGTTTCCTCATTTGTTTGCTGCGGTCCTTCTAAACCAAAACTACTTCCCACGGTTACCTTTAAACGATCATTTAAAAGTTTCTTAGAAACACCTACACTTAAATCGGTTTTGTTTTCTAATTGACCTGTAGTATAATCTTCAGTAGAGTTTAGATCGAAATTTAATTCGACTCCATTGATCAAGTCACCTGCTAAATTATTCAACTGCTGTGATAAAATTTTACTAGCACTTTCTCTTGCTAAAGAAGAAACTGAAGTTCCGCCTGCTTCACTTGAGAATGGGTTTTCACCAATAAAACGATTCAATAATAAAAGCGCAAAAACTTGCTTGTTCAACTCATCAGGCTGCTGGCGTAGTTGTGTTAACTTGGCTTGAGTCGTGTTAATGATTTCTGTTGAAACACTATTGTTTCCATCAGGCAAAACGATATCAAATGTAATGGTTGGCTTCATCAACTCGCCGTTCATTATCAGTTCAGTTTCAAACGGAATTTTCTGCTTATATGTATTTCTAATATCCGAAGATGTGCTTCCTAATTGGTCGTCAACTAAGTCGATAGGAGCAGCTTCATTTTTATAAACAGCAGTAATATTAATATCTGCAGATGTTGGTTCGCCTGTCCATAAAATATAACTTCCTTCTTTAATTTCGAATTTTCTCTTGATTAAATTGAAGTTCATTTCATAAGCACCTTCGTTCAGTTCATAACGTCCCGTAAGTGAGGTTTTACCTGAAGGGTCAATTCCTCCAGTTAACTCGGCTTCTCCTTTTAATTTCAAGAAATCACCATTTGCCTTGTCAATGATAATTGATAGTTCAGCATCTTTATCTACCACAATATTTACAGAAGCGTTCATCCCTGTAATTTCTGTTTTACTTAATGACTCGTCAACAGCGATTTTGGTAATTAGTGGTGGATTATCTTGATCAATAAATTCTACAATTCCTTCACGATCTGCAATAGATGGGTCAGATTGTGGTAATACAATAGCAAACTTAGTATCGGCATTTACTTTTATAGTACCATCAATTGTAGGGTTATTTAAATCTCCTTTTATTCTAAGATCGTTATTTAAATACATTTCACCATAATACAAATCATTGTCTTGTGGTTTAGAGTTTACAGCCTTAAAATTCTCAGCAACTAATGTTAAGTCAAATCCAGGATTAGTCAAATCATCGGTAGTGATTGTTCCATCTATAATCATGTCATTGTCCTGCTCATCTTTGATAGTAAATTGATCAAATCTTATTCCTTGAGCATTAAAAGCAATATTATCATTCAACTCTTTAAACGTTGCGTTGAGAGGTGTTACATTAAAACCAACATCGTTGAATTTCAAATTCCCTATTATTTGCGGCTGTGATGCTTTTCCAGTAATCTTTAATTTACCATCTATAAAACCAGTACTTTCTTGTAAGTTTCCAAGAGTAAATCCTTGAACACTTTTTAAATTTAGTTTAGCTACATCTAGATTCATATTAAGTTCTGAATCCACCGCTCCATACGTTCCATTTAAATCAAGTTGGTTTCCTTGCCCTGTAATTCCAACTTTAGCAGTGTAAGTATTTGCGATGTTATTATCAACGTGGATTTCGATTGTTCCTACGGTGTCTTTCTTGAAAGCAAAATCTGCAATGTTCAAGTCAGAAGTAAAGTTAGGATCGCCTTTTAAATTTTTAATGTTTGCGTCACCATTGATATTTCCGCTAATTTGTAAATCACTCTTTTCAACAATACTACTGATAGTTTCAATTTTGAAATCTTTGAAATTAACATTTAGGGGAGCGTTCGCTTTTTCAGATTCAGACTGCACTAGGATGCTGCTTCCAGATTTGCTTAATTCGAATTTGTTAGCATAAATTCCAGTTGTTCCAAAACGTAGTAGATTTTCTGCAGCAATTTGCCAAGGCTCATAATTTAAAACTAGATTTTCAGGATTTAAATGCACTTCACTACTACCAACGCCAGATTTTAAAGTTCCAGAAATCGCATAACGTTCTACATCTTTTAAATCTTTTAATTGTAAGTTATAAGCGGCAACATTATCTTTTAATTGCCCCGTGATTGCAGTGTATGGCAATTGAAATTGCTCGTTTTGAATATCATCAACAATAAAAGAATAATCTAGAGCTTTCTCTTCTGTTTTAGCAGCAAGTACAGCGTTAGTGATTGTGTTTTTGCCGTAAACTAATTTAGGTATTTGTCCATTTATTACGATAGTATCATTAACGGTATTGTATCTACCTGATAACAAAATAGGTTCCATACTTTTAATTTCTGGAAGTACTTGTGAAATAATAGGACTGTTTTGAATTTTCATTTTGAAATCAAAATTCTGTGGTTCGCTCACCGCTTTTTTCTTAGCAGGATCGGTATCATAATATGTCGCTAATGAATTTTGTAAAGCAGTAGCAATTTTAGACAATTTGTATTTTCCTCTGATTGCTGCGTTTAGGAACGGCGATTTTACAACAATAGCAGTAGTATCTGGTTTAGCAATAGCAATTAAACTAATAGAGTCTGAGACGATTTGCTGTTTTGCATCGGCAATAGTCAAATTCACTATGTTAATCTTCCCATTTAGGTAATCTAAATCAGCAGATTTAATATCTGCATCTATTGCTCCTCTAATTTTCAAAGGACCTGCATGAAGATTTAATTTTTCTAAATCGGCTATGTCAACATTTAGCTGCGCTTTTACAGCTGGATATTTATCTTTAAAATTTCCACTACTAATTAAATCAAAAGTCAGATTTGGATTTTCCATATCGGCTGCGATATCAAAAAGCCCATTATTGCTTGCTCCTTTTAAAGCTAAATTTTGGTATTTGTATTTGTTGTAGTCTAAACTCAACAACGTTCCTTGCACACTAGCTTTGGCTGTTTTTGGATCTAATCCAGTTCCTTTAGCGTTTGCTTTTAAACTTAATTTCCCAATGGTTTTATCACGCATTAGTTTTCCAAGATCGAAATTTGCAAAACTCACTTGCGCATCATAACGCTCTTTATTTTTAATTCTTTGGTCAAATAAAGCGTTTACTTTTGCAGCACCGTACGAACTTCCTAGAGCCAAATTAGTATTGAAATTTGCCATCGTCCCTTTAAAAGTTCCTTTTAGATTCAGTAAGGATGGCAATTGTATAGTTGCTGGAATTGTGCCTTTGGGCGTGAACGAAGCAATGTCCTTAGAAGTAGTTTTAACTTCTTTTATATTTAGATCAAAGTAGGCTTTGTCTACATTTGGTAACCCAGAAATTGTCCCGCTAGCAGCGATTGTAGTGGCACCAATTCCGCTTACTTCTAATTTTGGAATTGCTAGTTGTTTTAGTTTACCGCTAACCTGACTGTTAATTTTTAAAATAGCATTAGGATTGCCTTTAAATGGAACTGAATTTGACATTCCAGGCACAAAAATCAATACATCTTGAAAGCCTAATCTGCTGTTATTTAAATTAGCTTTTACACTTAGCTCACCAAGGTTGTTGCTGATACTTTCGATAGAGGGATAGCCAACTTCGATATTATCCTTAAGTTCTGTTTTTGCAGTTTTTAAATTTAGGTTTTTTAAATACGAATTTTTTCTGCCGTAGAAAAAGTCTGTTGTAAAAGATTGAATTGCTAAACCGCTCTTCTCTTTCACGCGCAATGCATTTAATTTTCCATCGATACTCAACGGACTATAATGTAGATTTTCCAGATCTAAATTTAACGATTGAATATCTAGATGCTGGTAATCGATTCCTTTTGTAACAACAGGAGCATTGTCATTTTCGAATATAAAATCTATATTTTTAAGCGTAGTTTGCTTAATTTTTAATTCTAATTTGCTTTTCTCTTCTGTAACCGCTGAAGAATTTTTAGTTAACGGTTCCGCAGTTGTTTTGCCAAATGCTAGTTTCCCTTTTGCGTTTTCAAATGCGATATCGTCAATAATAAACAGCTGATTGTTGATATCGATTTTGTTGAATTTAATAAATAGCTTTTTGAAATCTAAATTGGTAGCTAATTTGCTTTTTTCATCTTTATAAATCACAGCAATTTTAGCCAAATCAACTTCCCCTAATTGTAAGTTGAAAGGAGCGTCAGATGCAGCAACTGCAGCATCCTCAGTGACTTCTTTAATTTTTTCGGCTAAACCTTGAGCCAAATTTAATTGTAAACCACTAATCTTGATTTTTGGAACTTCAAAATTCATTGCATCTAAATCGAAAGTCTTTACACGTGTTTCAAAGTGATTCAGGGTTACGGCCAGGTCATTTTTAGTATAAGCGTCGTTGTATTTAATTTTGATGTCATCAAGATTAATATATCTCAATGAAAACTGCATTGGAGTAGCAGTAGTGTCTACAGGAGTGGGTTCTGCTGAAGCAAAGGCTTTAATAATGTAGTCAAAATTGAAAACACCTTTATCATCACGACTTACATTTGCAGTTATTCCCTTTAAATCGATGCTATTTATTGTAACTTGATTGTCTAGTAGGTCAAACATATTAATATCTACCCCCAGTTCTTTTCCGGCTAATAGAGTATCTTTTTTCTGTCCTTCAAAATAAACACCTTCTAAGATTACTTTCTTTGGGAAACCAATATCTAACTTATCAATAGAGACTTTAGTTTTGACTTTCTCTTGAATAAACGCGACTGCCTTTTTCTTTGCAAAATTCTGAACGGAAGGAAGTTGTATTGCGACAATGATTAAGATGATTAATGCAAATAAGATCCCTACAATCCATAAGAATATTCGTAAACTAATCTTTAAATATTTTTTCAAGTGCTTCTTTTTTAAGTCAAACGGCTGTTACAAAAGGGCTTCATTTTAAAGAAAATAAACCAATCGCAAAGATGAAAAAATTAATCTGATATATATTACAACCTAAAGACTTAATATTATAAAATTTTAAGGAATACTTAAGATTTTGAATGTTGAAATTATCCCCTTTTTTTACTTTTTTTATAATCGCTTTGATTTTTTTAATAAACAAAAAAGCATATCATTTTCGAGATTAAAAATGATATGCTTTTAATAAAATATTCAGAAGCCTACAATTATAACGCTTTGAAATCTTCCGTTTTAGGAAAACTTGTCAAGGCTTGAACTGCAATTTCTGGAGTTGGATTTGCAATTTTTCTAAGTTTGGTATCCATCCACGCACCATCAACAGTAATAGTTGCGCATAACTGATCGTCTGCTGTTTTAAATTCATGTACAATTGACCATCTTGAAGCATCTGCTCTCATTTGAGATACTTTTGTATGCATGAATATGACATCTGATAATTTGATTTCTTTTCTAAAAACACATTCTTCTCTAAATAATATAGGTCCAAAGTGATTCATTTGTAATACTTTCATTGTCAATCCTAATTCTTCTAAGATTTCGATTCTATGTTGCGCCCCAAAATCATAATAAGCACTGTGGCGTACATGAAAATTTGGGTCTAAATCGGACCATCTAAAAGATAATTGTTTTTTATATGCTGTCATGTTCTTTGTTTTTATGCTACTGAAATCCTCAGTAATACTATCAAAATTAAAGAATTTTATTCGAAAAAGCACTCAGCTTACTAATAAATGAAGATAAATAGTTGTCAGGTTTTTCTAATTCAAACAGCGACAAAACTTTAGATTCAAATTTGTTTATATTGTGGTTGCTTCCATTTTCATTTTTAATATTTCCTCACTCTCATTTGGAAGAGTTTTATTTTCCAAAGGTGTAATTTGTTTACTATGACATTTCGTTTGAAACTCATTGTAGTTCTCCCAGAAAGGAGCTGCAGTGGTTTCTGTACCAAACATTGTGTCTAAGCAGATATTATTGTCTTTGTACTTGTCGTATAAAACAGCAATAATTTTAAAGAAAAAAGCATCTAGCATTGTGATTGCCTCAAATTCAGTTTGTAATGTAATGTAATTAACATCTTTTGAATCTAATATGTGCAAAGTCGATAAAACTTCTGCTTTTTCATCCGCTGTGATGGTACTTTTATGACCTGATTTTAACGAATTAAATACTAAGTTATTCCAAGCTGCGCTATCGTGACCCCATCTTACATCAGGAAGATTTAAAGAATGCTCACAAATTAAGATTATTGCAAACAACACGTCATTTAAATATTCTGCGGGGAACTCATCTAGGCTTCTAAATTCAAAACCACTTTGGTACATTTTCTCTTGATTGAAATCTAAGCCAACTTCAGGAAGCAATTCATATTCCATTTCGCTTTCAATACGGTCTCTCCACCAGATGTTGTCTTCTTGAGAAAATTGCAATAGCTTTCTAAAATCATCTACCTTGTAAGTTAAGATTTTCCCTTTTGGCATTGCTTTATTATATGTACCTACACCTATGTAACGGGACATTGCACTGCGCATAGACCCCATTGTAAAACTTTTGTCAAGGTCGTGTTTCTCACAAATAATCCCCATAATATCAGGGTTTCCTAAAGTAGCAATAAAAAATGGCTCAAACCATTGTAATAAGTAAATTGCATTTGCGTGCGTTTTTTCAAAAGCATCATAATCTGCAATACGGCTATCCTCAGTAAGAGTAGGTAAGGTTATATGAAAGTGGTACGTACCATTGTTAAATAATACCAAGTTTTCTTGATTGGTCATAAACATATTTAATCCTGAATTGTAATCAGGAAAACGTAACTTTTCAGTCAATACGTTAGAGTCATTCAGTCGATCAAGAAATATTTTTTTAGTAGCTTTTAGTTCTTTACAAGAATCCACTACTGTTCTATTTTCGAAATATTTGGTTACAAATTCAATTGAATCTCCGTCAAAGTGAACAGACCCCATCGTCTTTTCTCTTTGAGTAATCATACTTTGAATGTTGTAAGGTTGTTTCTCTAAAAATGTTTCCATTATTGATTTTCCTAGAAACTCTGGATTACCAATGGTCAACGGAGTAGCAAAGGCAGCTTCGTCTTCGCTTAAAGCAACGCTAGGTAGAGAAATCGTTTTGTGCTGAAAATTCACATCTAGTTTTTCTAAGGAGTGACTGTTCATCATGCGACTTACAGCATAATTCTCATTAGCAATAAATGCCTTTTCTAACAACGGACTCAAACTGTCCTCTTTGTAGTTTTTTCTATAATCAATACTATATTTTTCACAACCTATTTTCTCCTGTATAAATGCACCACTAACGATTAAAGATTCTTCAAATTGCAAGTAGGTTTCATTTTCTAAACCAATACCCCAATAATATTTTGTTTTGTGATTTTCTTTCATTTATACGATGGCTTTCTTTAAGTTATAAATACTATTTTTTTAATTTGTATGGAGACTTTTCATGTCAAACACCTTGGTAAATACCTGTTTTTATATATCAGGCAGCTTAGGGGAGTAAGCAACAAATAAGTTTTTACTTTTAAATTACAGGAATTTAATTTCAGTCTTAGAAATTTAGTTTTTGATCGACTGAAATATTGTTTAAAGGAGCGCTGAGTTGCATTTTAAAATTTTGCTTGTAATCGCTTTGTAATTCCTTTTTAGACAATGTTTTAAGAAGACGAAGAGACAAAAGTAGATTTTGCTTCTTCTTGTATTTTTCCAGAGTGCAAAAGTACTCCATTTTTTTCGAAAAAACAACATCAAAACACGATGCAAATATGTTAAAATTTCAGACACTTTTAAATGCTGTGATTTCTATGTTTTTTTGAGCTAATTTTAAACTTATTTAGTTTGTAATTACTTCTTAAAGAGGGCTGTAGTTTATGAGAAGTACTGAAGGTTGTATTTAAAAAATGAAAGTAAATATAAAGAAAAACCGACCTAAAATCAGAACCTTTTTTTAATATAGGAAAGAAGCTTAATTTAGGTCGGTAATTGTAACGAAATTAATCGTGATAATAAAATACTGATGAAGAGTATAATTCGTCATTCCACCAGTCTTTTTTAACCTTAGCAAAATACTTATAATTTACTTTACCAGCTTGAGATTGTAAAGGGTAAATCACGCGTCCATCTTCTCTATACGCTTTTTTAGTTGCTGTTTCAGGAACCACAGGAACAATGTGTCCAGATAAGCCTCTTATTTTTCTTTTGGCACAAATAATTCCAATCGCGCCTTCCTTATTTACTTTCTCTTGTAGTTCATTTACATCCATTGTTCTTTTCCACCCAAAGGCTGCTCCCCATTGTAAGAACCAATCGTGAATAGCACTTGAATATATGGTTTTAACGGTGTCGTTATAGATTGGTTCGACATCTTCTCCAGCTTGTAGTCTATCAATGGCCTCGTCTGTCCACCACACGGTAGGTAAATATACATTTGTAAAGTGGCAGTAGTCAAAGGAGTACACATTGCAATAAGTGTCTTCAACGGTTCGCTTGTATCTTATATTCTCTTTTACGTTCAGCTTTTCAATTAGCTGAGCGATTGTTTGTTTTTTTGTTGTTGCAGTAGATTCATCTCTAAAAGGAATACTCGCGTCAAGCATTGGCTTGTATTTCATTCTAGTTAAATCTAATCCTGATGCTGCATCAGCTGCAAAAACAGCTGCTTTCATACTTCCTTCTATGATGGTATTTTCGGCTACTTCTTCTGTAGCATATACGGTACTGTCATTTTTCATTTTGATCATTTTTTAAAAAAGCAGCTAGAGTTCTTTAATAATAGCTCTTACTGTAATGTGTGGTTTTATTAAACACATTGTTATTTTTACAGTCGCTTTTTTAGACATAAAAATAAATGTAGTAATAATATTTTTGAAACAGCACAACGCAGACTATTTAAATTCAAGATATTTTATCGAAGGAGTGTTTTCGAACAAAAATCAATGCAATTTAACGCCAATTAATTTTCATGAAATTCTTCTTCTTTATGAAGTCTTTCGGAATTTTTTCTAATATTTCAGAACGCAGCGCTTCAATCAAAGTATCTTTCGAAAAAGAATGATGCACTACTAAGCTAACCTCTCGAATGGGTTTTGGGTCAGTAAAATTAATACTACATCCCTGATCACTTTTACTAATGGCCATCTCTGGAACAAGTGTAAAACCACCATAATTATCAACCATGCGTTTTAAAGCTTCGATAGAACCACTCTGAAATTTTATACTTTTATTACTGTCTGTGTTATTGCAAATATTCAAAACTTGATTTCTAAAACAGTGGCCGTTTTCAAGCAACCACACATCTTCTAAATGCTCAACATCTTGAGCAGAAATTGCTTTTTTAGTACTCAAAGCACCTGTCTTTTGGCCGTAAAAGACAAAGGGTTCGTTATAGAGATTGATTTCCCTAATATAAGGCTCACTAATGGGAGTGACTAGAATACCAATATCAATTTCTTTCTTTTGTAAAGCGGCAATAATCGCTTCAGATTGCATTTCTTCAATTCGTAAAATTGATTTGGGGTATTTTTGAGAAAACGAACCAGATATCAACGGAATTAAGTAGGGCGAGATCGTAGGTAGAACGCCTACTTTAAACTCTCCCTCTAAATTGCTCAACTCCATATTGACCATATTTTTCAAGTCACTAACTTCACGCAAAATAATTTTAGATTTTCTAATAAACATTTCTCCCAAATCTGTGGGTATAAAAGGCGAACTGCTTTTGTCAAAAATGGCAAAACCTATTTCGTCTTCTAGCTTTTTAACTTGTATAGTGATAGTGGGTTGCGTTACAAAACATTTCTCGGCGGCCGTAACAAAATGCCTGTAAGTATCTAATGCAACCACATATTCTAGCTGTTGTAAAGTCATGTATATTGATTTTATTAATACAAATATAAATATTATTAATTTGATTAATAAGACAATCCACTAGATATTTGTGCTATAATAAAAATACAAATTACATGAAATTACTTTTATCAGCGTTGGCTTTATCGATTGGATTAGCCGCAAGTGCACAAATGAACCCACACAAAACTATGACTAGCAACAACGGTGCTCCAGTGGGTGACAACCAAAATTCTAAAACAGTAGGAGAGTATGGTTCAGTATTATTAGAGGACAGCTATCTAATCGAAAAATTAGCTTCATTTGATAGAGAACGTACACCAGAGCGTGTGGTGCATCCTAGAGGTGCTGGAGCTTCAGGTTACTTTGAAGCTACAAAAGATATGTCGGCTTATACTAAGGCCGTTCTTTTTGCAAAAGCAGGAAAGAAAACAGATTTGGCTGTTCGTTTTTCTACCGTAATACACGGGAATGGTTCGCCAGAAACGTTAAGAGATCCACGTGGATTTGCTGTGAAATTTTATACTGAACAAGGAAATTATGACATTGTAGGAAACAATTTGCCCGTTTTCTTTATTAGAGACGCTATGAAATTTCCAGATATGGTGCACTCACTAAAGCCCTCTCCAGAAACCAACAAACAAGATCCTAACAGGTTTTTTGACTTTTTCTCGAATGTTCCTGAGTCGACAAACATGATTACAAGGTTGTACACTGATTTAGGTATTCCTCAAGGTTATCAATACATGGACGGAAGCAGCGTTCACGGTTATAAGTGGATCAATGCAGCTGGAAAAGTTACTTATGTTAAGTATTCATGGGTGACCAAGCAAGGAGTGAAAAACCTAACTATTGAAGAGGCTGCAAAGCAACAAGGTATGGACTGGCAACATGCGACGATGAGTTTAAGAAAAGACATTGCCGATAAAAATTACCCGCAGTGGGATTTATATGTCCAAATGATCGCTCCTGAGGATTTACAGTCATTTGATTTTTGGCCTCTTGATGCAACTAAAGATTGGCCAGCTGATAAAATCGAGAAAATCAAAATTGGAACGATGACTTTGAATCAAAATCCTGTGAATTATTTTGAACAGGTTGAAAGTATTGCATTTTCACCAGCTGATTTAATTCCAGGTGTCGAAGCGTCAGAAGATAAGTTGTTACAAGGGAGATTATTTTCTTATTTTGATACACAGCGTTACAGACTTGGTGGTAATTTTCAGCAATTAAAAATCAACCAGCCGCTTGAGCCTGTTGTTAATTACAATTCGAATGGATACGGAAGTTTTGCAAACAAGAAATTTGAAAATCCTGATGTAAATTACCAACCTAGTAACAAAGCCTCCTTTGCAGATAATAGTGAATTCAAACAGTCAGAAACGAACTTATCGAATGTGACAATTACACAAAAGAAAATTTCGAAAACAAATGATTTCGCACAAGCGGGAGACTTTTACAGATCACTAACTAAGAAAGAGCAAGACAATTTAATTAAAAATTTGTGTGGTGACTTAGGTCAGGTGACTGATAAAGAAATCCAAAAGAAGATGATCACCTTTTTCTATAGAGCAGACTCAAATTACGGAATGCGAGTGGCTGAAAAATTAGGATTTTCACAAAAAGATTTCAGAAATTAATTTATATTTATAAAAGATAGGGGAGGTAGTTCTATTTCCCCTTATTTATTTTAAAAACATGCAAAAAAAATACTTGTTGCTTTTATTTATAATGACAGCAACCACACAAGCGCAATCAATATTTGAAAACGCTAGAACCGGAAATATAACAGCAATCGAAAAACAGTACAAGATGAATCAAGAGGAAATAAACGCAGTAGACAGTAAAGGATTCACACCTTTAATTTTAGCAGCTTACAATAATGAGGTCGCTACAGTGCAAATGCTAATTAACAAAGGTGCCTTGATAGATGCACAAGACAAGTCAGGAAATACAGCACTCATGGGAGTTGCTTTTAAAGGAAATTTAGAGATTGTAAAAATTTTGATCGAAAACAAAGCCAACGTGAATTTGACGAATTTGAATAATGCCACTGCATTAATCTATGCAAGCACTTTTGGTCAAACAGAGATTGTTAAATTTCTTTTAGAAAATGGTGCTGATAAATCAATTAGAGATAATCGAGGAAATACCGCTTTAAACCACGCCGCAATGCAAGGTAACGATGATGTAGTTACTGTACTTTCTGAAGAGTAGTATTAGTTATATGTACCATTTTGCAACTTTGATTGGCTCATAATACACTATTTATCTACTTAAATTAAACTAAAAGAGGATTTTTTGCGTATTTATAATTTAAATACCATTGTAATAAATACCAAAGAACAAATGAAATTGAGAATGATAAAAAGGAATAAAATTGTAAGCGGCTTACTCTTATTGCTAGTATTGGGAACTGCCTGTTCAAAATCAGATAACAACAGCGATGAGGCAACAGCCATAATGACAGTAAATAATAAGAGAGTAACAGGGAGCTCGTCACGAGATTTATTGTCTGATGTAAAGTATAAAAGTATGGTCATCGAATTAGTTTATGTAACTGGATTCGAACCATCAGCTGCTGCTATAAATAACCTTGTGGCATTTATAGAAGCACGTACTTTTAAACCAGGCGGTATTACCGTGCTTAAAAAAGAGATTCCGTCGCCTTCAAAGAGTATGTACACTAATGCTGATATAACTGCAATTGAAGATGCCAACAGAACCAAGTACAACAACGGCACAGAAATAGCTGTTTGGGCGTACTTTTCTGATGGAGCTTCTGCTGAGAA
>TARA_R110002033_G_scaffold747_28_pt1 | contig 31666 bp, 18 predicted proteins | sample TARA_R110002033 | Tara Oceans TARA_R110002033 (sample SAMEA4397051) | marine metagenome | biome: Polar Biome; feature: [SRF] surface water layer (ENVO:00010504); material: water (ENVO:00002006), including particulate matter (ENVO:01000060) such as... | depth 5 m
GGTATACTCATAATAAATGCTTATTGATAATTGATAATTTTATTTGTTTCGCAAATGTAACAATCTTATGTCCAAATCTAGTTTAGATTGTCAAAATTAATTCCCAAAATTATAACGTATTGTAAAGCCCGATCTAATATTTGTTAACGGAAAAGCCGTCGAAATTACAGCTTCAGAAAACGAATGATCATAATAAAAGATTGCTGTCAAGTTCTTACTAAATGAATAATCAGCAGTTAACTTAAGTGACCATATATTTTGTCCTCCGGCTAACTGATTGTTGTCATAATCTAAATACCTCACAATAGTTTGGTTGTTACGATAAGAGAAGTCAGCTTTCATATTAATATCTCCTTTGATAACACCTGTAGGATTATCAGCTAAACGAGAAGAGAAAATAACATCTTTAAATCGATATCCTAGCCCAACTACGTATTCAAGTCCTTTTACTTCAGTCAGTAAATTATTATCAAAACTCATAGACAAAGCTCTATCTTTCTTTATTTCGGTTAAGATTTTCAAAGAACTTTTTAACTCAAAATCCATGCGCAGTAAAGGATTAAATTGCTCTACTAAATTGATATTAGACAAAATCGTTTTATTAAAATAGTTTCCGTTATCATCAACACCATTAGGATTTTGATCATATTCAAAATTAGAACGATATTGATTGATTGTGTACGAAGCACGGTAATTATGCTGTAATGAGAAACGTTTAAAATTTCTTTTAAACATATCAAATCGCATCAAGCCATTATACTTAACAGACCAGTTAGGTATAGGTACACTTCTAAAAATTCCTAATGAAGAGCTTGATGCATCTGCACCCGAATAAGCAGCCAAGAAAGCAGGTAGTAATACGGCTTGATTGTTTTTACCGTAACCAAGTGGATAACCGTCTGCATCTAGATTTGCTGGATTATTCACATCAATCCCTCTATCTGTTGCAAGTCTATTAGCCACCGTTAATCTATTTTTTCTAAAATCACTAAAGGCAATTGAAGAGTTTTCATCACTTGCAGAAAACGATGTTTTAATAAGAACAGTCGATATACTAAATAACCCGTAACTATATGGAGACAATGAATTGTAAGTCCCATCAGAAGAAACATCATATTGCTCAGAATAATTCTCAGAGTAAGATCTATCAGCATTCAAATCTATTTTAAAATCTGGGAACAAGTCAATATTTGCACTCGCTTTTAAAGTCTTATTAGTTACCTGAGTAAAGTTTTGATTAAAATTATCATACAAGGTCAACCATCCCTTTTTAGCAGCTTCATAACGCACGTCTTGTTGGCTTCCAAAAATAAAACCTAAGGTAGGCTTAGACGAACCAAAGAATCCTATTCCTGGCGTATAACCCGGCAAAACCGTTCCGCTATTTTCAGTGTAATTGAATTGGATATTTTTTACACTAGTCAAAATCCCTTTTAATCCATCTACAAACGGACTGCCATTTGCATCTTGTTTATTAGTATTGACGATTTTTTCTCCTGGTTTAGGCAAAGCAACCTTTGGTTTTGAACCAAATTTTTGCGTTGTCTTAGTAAGCCCTAAATACTTGTACAACATCTCCATGTTAAAACTAGCATTCAAATTATTTGAACGCGCATTTTGCACTGTATTTCCTAAGTTGTAATTTTCTCCATCAATTATAATATCTGACAATGCATTTGATGTACGTTGCCAGTTATAATCTCCCGTGTAACTATAATTAGCTTTTACAAAACTGAACAACGGAATTTTATTAATTGGAATTTCGTAGTTCACAATAAGTTGCTGCATGTGTTGGTTAGGATCCCCTACATTTAAATAACTATCCCAAATAGAGAAATCATCAATTGGTTCGTTATCTTCATTCAAATAATTTTTCACAATATTACTTGATGAGGCAATGTAACTGAATTTTAATGATTTTGTCAAATTGTAATTGAAACCATATTGATAGTTAAAAGAAAAGTTTCTTCTATACAATGGATCTAGTCCAATTCCTTCAATATCCTCTATTTGTCTAAATTGTTGAGTATTGAATTGTCTATTAATATTTGTGCTAAAAGTAATATTAGAAGGCAAGTAATTAAAATTAAAATCACTTAACATTTTCCAATAATCGTTTTTCTTCATCAACTCACTGTTTTTGAAAGGCTCAATAGGTTTAGACTGAAAAGTGTAAGCATAATCAACTGATGAACTACTTTGCTGATCTTGATAATTTTCAATTTCATAATCGTGTCTTTCAACCTCATTATACGATTGTGAAAAGGTGAAATTTTCGACATCATATATTCTTTGTTTTTGCTCAGCAGCACGCTGTTTTCTAACTCCGATAAAATTGATACTGCTACGTTTAGTATAATCTACCGCTCTATTTCTATAATTTTCGCGTACATCAGCATCTGCAGTGTTATCTAACAACTGCTGCAATTTGATATCTTGGTTAAAAGGATCATACTGTGGCGTGATTACCTCTTCGCCTATAGCGTAATTAAATGGCAAATTAATTCCCCACTTAGCAGGTAATAATTTCCCTAAATTCATATTAGTGACAAAGTTATATTGCTGGATATCTTCACGACTTCTCTCATTAGGTCCCTGTTCTAAAGATCCAAAACCAATTGTAGACTTTCTTCCAGTGGCAGAAACAGTTGCAAAATCAGCAAAATTTGTATCTACATTTAGCACAGCGGCCATACCCCCATTGTTATCCATATCAGCAAGACGAAGTTCGTTAAACCAAACCTCACCCTTAATACTTTGCATGGTTTCCCTGTTTTTTACACCCACCATCAATGTTCGCACTAGTCCAAAGTTAGGATTACCTTTAATACCTATTCTTAATTTATTACTCTTACTGGCCGCAGATTGATCAAGCTCATCCTCATCCTGATAATATATTCCATCAAGAGGCAATGTACTTAGATCAATACCCATAGCTTGTATTTTTAACTGTGTTAAAAGCGCCAATGATAAATCAATTTGGTTGTCTTCTGGCCACACACTTTCTGCACTTAAAGGAGAACAATTTGCAGCACTTGATCGACTTGGCACAGTTACTTTTAATGGAATTTCGACTTGATAAAAATTGTCAGTAAAGTCATTTCCAAAACGGATAAAACCTACCATCTGGTCGTCACTTAATGTGGTTTCATTTTGTAAAGACTCAGCATGTAAAAACATTTTAAGTTTTTTAAATTGACGCATATCTAAACTAACATTTTTAAATACCGCTCTAGAATCTTCGGCCTCTAATCCATCTCCAGAAACCCTAAGTGATAGCGATTGCTCATTTTGATTTATGATGGTATTATTGTTGTACAATTGTTCTCGCACCACTCCTGGAGGTGTAACGTAATTGATAGGACAACGCTCATTATTTTCCTGAACATTTACAGATAATACATCGAGGATCGTACCATCATCAGTAACATTTGTATCATCAAATTGCAATGTATTTGTATATCTTCTCCATTCTCCACGAACAAGATCTAAAGAACCAAAACGCACCGTAATTTCTTCACTAAAACCGGTCATAAACATTCTCATGAATCGAATAGACCTAAAATCAGATATGTTACCAATCGTATTTTGAGGTAGCGATACAGGAATTTTAAACTGAATCCACCTTGCATCCGTCACTTGTCCGTTTGCTAATGTAACCTGAGTGTTTCTAATATCAGTAATGTTATTTTGACCAATTTCCATATTAGGCGCTACATCGATACTGTATTCATAGTAGGCATTAATGGTATTCATTGTGTTATCCTTGTTAACATCTTCAACATCGGGAAGTGTCGTCGCAGCTCTGTTAGCGTCATTGATATCAACTGCTGAATTTCCGTCAACACCATTATAATTTTTATATCGCTGATTAACGTTACCATTCGCATTTAAATAGTACGTATAATCATCACCAGCTGGATCTGAATCTGAAGCAAAATTTGAATAAACACTAGCTTCCTGTGCATTGTTCAAACCATCAAAACCTACATCTTGATTTAGTCTATTTTCCACATTTGTATCGAATGCGTAAATCAAAGATTGTGATGCTGGAACATCTCCCCATAATGGTCTTGGATTTACCAATATTTGATCTGGTCCTAAACCATTTTCATATTGTTTTCTACCATCTTTCAAGATATCCTCAGAAATTTCTCCAAGGTTAAAGTAGATTTTTCCAGTATTTGACATCGGAATTTGTCCTGCGCCAATGTAAGGATCCATCACCCAAAACTGAATATATTCAACATTACTTTGTTCAAAATTTGTAGAGTTAATCGCTCTAGTAATTCCTCCAAAGTTGTCTCTAGGACTCGCACTAAAATTTGAATTATTGTTATAAGGTCCGCGGTCAGATGGGTAGTAACTTAAATTCAATGTATTTACTACCTGTGATTGTCCTTGTGCAATATCTGTTAACGGATACAATTCTTCACTAAATATACGTCTTGTTGTATTCAATGATAAATCATCGTCTATGATTCCTGACGGTCTCGATGTATAAAAAATAGGATCAATTGTATTCCATGCTAATTTCGCTCTTTTAAATCCGTAGCTTAAATCATTGGCGGTAGCATTAAAATCATAACTGCTTCTAGTATTTCTTTCTGGTGTAGATGATAAGCTCCAAGCATAAGCAGAACGCATATCTATGGTAGATTGCGACCCTTCAAAATCATCTACATAAATTGTAGATTCGCCTTCGAAGTCGGCTGCTTTAGGTGAATTTGGTTTCAAGAACGCAACTTCTGCTCTTACCGAAAGATTCGAAGGAACATCTGTATCTACATTAGGAAGCATATTAGCCAACCTCGTAAAAAAGGGAACTTCAGTAGCATAATTAGTGTTGAATCCAAAAATTGTATTGTTTACTGATTCCTGACCATAAGTTGCTTTTTGCGTAAAAGGCTTTTCGCTCATTTTTAAAAATGTAGCCCCTACAAGAAACTTATCTGAAATTTCGTGTTCAACGTTTACTCCCATAAAACGGCGCGTTTGTTGACCAAAAATAGAATTGTTTTCTAACGAAATTTCGACTGGAGTATTAGATGCCTGCAAAGATGCATCAAGAATTTGCACAGTTCCTAACTGATAATTCACGCTGTAGTCAATCCCTTCTAATAAAACACGACCACCTGCAGTTACTCGCACAGACCCTTGAGGAACATTGTATGCACCAATAGGAATACCATTACTTGCTGCAGATTTATATTTACCTCTTAATAAAAATTTGTTTTTATCACTGTCCTGTAACGCACCTGATTGTGTATTGCGATACATACTTCTAAAAACATATTTCTGTTGATTGTTATTGTAAGTACTTACATCATCGTAATTACTCACATCGGCTGGATTATTTCCATCTTTTAATTTCGAAAACAATAATTCTCCAAATGGCTCCTTTGTCGTAAAAATGATACGTCCGTTTTGAGAATCAATCGTTAAACCAGATAAAAAGTCAAAAAATCCGTCCCCACCATTTTGCGGATCGTTATTGTAATTTAATTTATCTAGATTGAAAACTTTTAATAGCGTTGTCTCCTTAACTTTATTATCAGTAGTTGGATTTGCTGGAAATGGAAATACATTACCCGCAGCATCTGTAGCTTCTTTGATATAATTAATTGGCGAAGGATCAGTATATAAGATATTGAACCTAAAATCTTCTTGATTAATCTGGTATGCACCTGGAATTTGATAAATATTTTTCATCATTAAATTCCACACTGGATTCTTAACATTAGTTAAATTACTCTTTAACATTTTCAAGATTAAACTTTGTGTAATAACAGCTGTATTAGCATTTGTAGCGCCAGTTACAACAGTTGCGTCTACTCCATCATTACCAAATTCACCTACTTGATAAACCTTATCTCCTACCGTATATTGATAAGCAACAGCAAGCACTTCATCATTTGACAAGCGCTGTTGCAAAGAGATATATCCCAATTGTGCATTATAAGAAAACTCGTTTGAAGTTAACTTTCTAGCATTTTCTAGTTTCGAATAATCCTGCCCTTCACTTACCGTAACATTAAAACCTGAACTTGAAGTTACTATTTCTCTAATGTTAGCATTTAGCAAACCAGAACCGTCTTTTATTTGACCAGGATCATATTTATTATTTCCATTATCAGATGGAGAATTTGCAGGTACGTTAAACATACCTGTAGAAGGATCTAAAACAACAACTTCATTATCTGCTAAACCACTTATTGGTCCTTCACCTAAATCTTGAAGTGCAATTATATTTCTTAAATTATTTGAAGTAGTATTAATTCTAGTTTGCTTGTTAGTCACCCAAACCTCAATACGAGTTATTTGTACTCTACTATCGATGTAAGGATAGTTTTGCAACGACTCGTCGTATTTATCTCTAAAGTATTGAGATAGAAAAAAGTGCCTGTCATTATCATAATCTAATGCAAACATATCGAAATCTTGAATGGTTCCACCACCTTCTGCAATAACACTTTTTGTTTGTGATTTTTGTTCAGAGAAAACTCCCGTAACGGTCGTCTTTCCAAATTGTAGTTGTGCCTTGACACCAAACAAGCTTTGCGCGCCTCTAATTAGAGAGCTATTTAAGGGCATACTTACATTACCCACTTCAATTTTTTGCACAATATCATCCTCGGTGGGAGTGTATTCTAATTTAATAAGGTTTTGAAAAGCAAATGTTGATTGTGTATCATAATTAGCATTTACGTTCAAGCGAGTACCCACCTGACCCATTAAACTCATACTGATTCTTTGATCGAAGTCGAAAGCTAAATTTGAGCGATTTCGTGGAGAAAATGATGGATTATCTTGTTTTGTAAAGCGAGCACCAAGATCCATTTCTATCGAACCTGTAGGGCGTACGTCTATCGTATTACTCCCAAAAATAGATTCAAATATCCCAGAATTGACATAGTATTTTGGTAATAAATCTTTCTTTGCCTCTTGACTTCCTTCCTTTTTACCATCGATTGCATCCGTTTTTTTTCTAAAGTAATCGTGCATCGATTCCTTTAATACAAGCTGTTCATATTCACGAACGGATAATATGATAGGGTAATTAATAGAAAAACCGTCTACAGAGCTCGTATAAATATACTTGTCTGTAACGGGATCATAAGTGTAGGCAGAAAGAACACTTTTAGGGTCTTTAATTTGGATTTTCCCTGTTGAAAAACCCGTTCTTATTGTATCCTTGGGCTCTTCAATAACTTGAGCTTCTAAGAGAAACCCACTAAATAAAACCAATAGAAAAATACAAATTTTTTGCATATAAATCTTTGTTTTACAGCCTAATTACAAGGCTTTTAATGCTTTTTTAATGATTGATTCTACAGATGCTTCTGGATCTTCTTTCACTATTTTTTCAATAATTTTTTCTGAAGCTTTCCTAACAAATCCAAGTACTTCCAGTGCAGATAACGCTTCATCCCTATTTGTATTGCTTTGTGACATAGAAACTTCGTCTAAATCATAGAGCTTAAGCATTTTATCTTTTAGATCTAAGATAACTCTTTGCGCTGTTTTACTCCCAATTCCTTTTATAGTTTGAATTGTCCCTACATCTCCAGAACCTATAGCATTTATTATTTGTTTTGGTTCTAACGAAGACAACATCGTTCTCGCTATACTCGCCCCAATACCTGAAACTGATAAAAGCATTTTAAAAATTTCCCGCTCTGATTTCTCTACGAAGCCAAATAAAGTATGAGAATCTTCCTTAATTTGTAAATGAGTGAATAATTTTACAAAATCAGTAGCAGGAAGTAGTGAAAAAGTATGCAATGAAATATGCACTTCATAACCTACACCTCCACAATCTATTACCACCTGAGTAGGCGTTTTCTCTACTAATTTGCCTTGTAAATGTCCAATCATAATCTCTTAATTTTATCCAAAAAAAAACTTACCATAATCATAAATTATGGTAAGCAAGATAGTATTTTATTTTATTTTATAATCTGTTTCTTTTGCTTTTCTTGAGCATCAATTACAGCGATTGCAGCCATGTTCACCATCTCCTCTACACTAGCTCCTAGTTGAAAAATATGAATAGGTTTGCTCATTCCTAACATAATAGGTCCGATAGAATCTACTTTATTTAACTCCTTTAATAGCTTATAGGTGATGTTAGCTGAGTCCAAGTTTGGAAAAATTAGCGTATTTACCTTTTTACCAGCTAATTTAGAAAAAGGAAATTTCTCTTTTAACATTTCTGGATTTAAAGCAAAATCTGCTTGAACTTCTCCATCGATAATTAAATCAGGATGATTTGCATGTAAGTACGCTACAGCGTCTCTTACTTTTGAAGCACGTTGATCGCTTGAAGAACCAAAATTTGAGTACGATACCATCGCGATAACAGGTTCTACACCAAACATTCTAGCCGTTTTTGCCGTCATAACAGCTATTTTTGCCAAGTCATCCGCAGAGGGATCAATGTTTATTGCAGTATCTGACAAAAACATTGGACCACGAGAAGTCATCATCATGTTTGTAGTAGCAATTATAGAAGCACCAGGCGCCTTATCTACTAATTGTAACATCGGTTTCACCACTGAAGAATAACTTCTAGAATGCCCAGTCACAACTCCATCAGCATATCCTTCATTCACCATCATCGCAGCAAAATAATTACGCTCACGCATTAATTTTTGTGCATCAAAAAGTGAAATCCCTTTTCGTTTTCTTGATTCCCAATATATATTGGCAAATCTATTGCGCCTCTCATCTTCCTCTTTAATCTTAGGATCGATGATTTCAAGATCAGCATAAAAGCCTAATTCTTCTTTTAACTCTAAAATAATTTCTTTATTACCGAGTAAAATTGGATGGCAAATACCTTCCTCCATTACTATTTGAGCTGCTTTCAAAACATCTAAATGGTCTGCTTCAGCAAAAATAATTTTTTTAGGGTCCATCTTAGCTCTATTAGTAATAAGACGTACCATTTTGTTATCATTACCTAGACGATCAAGAAGTTCTTCCTCGTATTTATCCCAATCTGTAATTGGATTCAATGCTACACCTGAATCCATCGCAGCTTTTGCAACAGCTGGAGCAACAATACTAATTAACCTAGGGTCAAATGGTTTTGGAATAATATATTCTCTACCAAAAACTAATTTCATCTCACCATAAGCAATATTTACTTGCTCAGGAACAGACTCTTTTGCCAATAAAGCCAATGCTTTAACAGCAGCCATTTTCATAGCCTCATTAATTTTAGTAGCTCTTACATCTAGCGCTCCTCTAAATATATATGGGAAACCCAAAACATTATTTACCTGGTTAGGATAATCTGAACGACCAGTTGCCATGATTATATCATCTCTCGTTCCTATCGCTAAGTTATAATCGATTTCAGGATCTGGATTTGCCATCGCAAAAACGATTGGGTTATCAGCCATTCCTAAAAGCATTGGGGGAGTCAAAATATTCCCTGCAGAAAGTCCTAAAAATACATCGGCTCCTTTTAAAGCTCCTTGTAAATTAATTCCAGGAATACCTTTCGAATATTTTAACTGAATCTCAGATAAATCTGTTCTCTCGCTAGATAAAACACCATCCTTATCAAACATTATGATATTGTCAGGATTTACCCCTAATAAAACATATAAATTAGCACAAGCTAAAGCCGCTGAACCCGCTCCTGAGACTACGATTTTTGCAGTTTCAATTTTTTTATCAGCAAGTTCAAGAGCATTCAATAATGCTGCTGAAGATATAATAGCAGTTCCGTGCTGATCATCGTGCATCACTGGAATATTCAACTCTTCTACTAAGCGGCGCTCAATCTCAAATGATTCAGGTGCTTTAATATCTTCTAAATTAATTCCTCCAAATGTAGGAGCAATATTTTTTACCGTTTGAATAAATTCTTCAATATTTTTAGTGTCAATTTCGATATCAAAAACGTCAATGTCGGCAAATATTTTAAATAACAAACCTTTACCTTCCATCACTGGCTTCGATGCTTCGGGTCCTATATCTCCAAGTCCTAAAACAGCTGTACCGTTTGTTATAACGGCAACAAGATTTCCTTTTGCAGTATATTTATAAACATTATTTACATCTTTTGCTATTTCTAAACAAGGCTCAGCTACACCTGGTGAATACGCTAGAGACAAATCTCTTTGTGTTGCATATTTTTTAGTAGGTACTACTTGAATTTTTCCTGGTCTTGGTTTAGCATGATATAATAATGCTTCTCTTCTTTTACTATCTTTATTCATCTTTATTTAGATTTTTATCTAGCGTGCAAAGATATGAGTCTTACTTTAAAAAGTAGGTTATTATGGCATTGATTTACAAAACTGCTCGAATTAACACAAAAAAAAAGCCACTATTCAAGTGACTTTTAAGGTATATGTTGCTTAATGCAATTATAAGTTGCTTCCATTAATATATGAATCTAAGTGCTGGATAGTCTCTTTTTGAACTTCGATAATTGATTTTACAACATCACCAATAGAGATAACCCCTAAGACTAGTCCCTCTTTAACAACAGGTAAATGCCTAATGCGTTTTGAATTCATCAATTCCATACAGTAATCCAAACTGTCAGTGGGACCAACAGTAATTAAATTGGTTTCCATAATTTCACTAACTATCGTATCTTTTGAAGCCTTATTTTTTAAAACTATTTTCCTTGCATAATCTCTCTCAGACAAGATCCCTTTTAGTATTCCTTCTTCAATTACCAAAACGGCACCTACGTTTTTTTCTCCTAAAACCTTTAAAGCATCGTACACAGAAATTGTAGAAATTATCGAATAAACATCCGCACCTTTTTCGCTTAATATTTGATTTACAGTCATATCCAAATAATTTAATTTACACTAAAGTTAGTTAAAAAGGAAATACAAAGTGTTTTTTTTTTAACTAACTAGTAATTAATTCCATGCGATAATAGTTGTGCCTTTATTAAATATTGGTATAAAAGATCAATTCTAACGTAACTTTTTAACATCTAACCATAACAGTCTTTTTACTTCTATTGAATTATTTTGTGTTTCAAAATTTTCAAATAAAATAAGATTTTCTACTTTCAATTCCGTTTTCAAGCACTATTATATCGAATTTGTAACTTGTTAAATCAGCTATTAAACAAGCCTCAGAGTCCTTATTCTTCCATTTAATATTTAGTATGCTATCATCTTGATCATTTATAATGACGTGACCCGAAAATGCTTCGCAGTTGTTTCTCAATTTTATAAGCTCTAGTTGTTCTTTTACAATTGCAGTCTTCAAACCCTTCTCAACATCATCTATAGAAAGTGTAGTTCGGTTAATCTCTTTATGTCCGGCACTCCCGCCGCTATTTGCAGCATCGTAATTGTTTTTACCTGCAAAAATGTCTAAGTACCATACTTGTGGAATTCCTGGAACAAACATTTGGATGGCTCTAGCCAATAACATTTTTTGATTATTCTCTCCTAATGCACTGAAAAAAGTGGCATTAATTTGATAATAAGAAATTTTATTGCCCTCAGGATCATAGAGATTTTTTACACGCCCACCACGTTCCATAATGGTGTTCATAATAGTATCAATCTCAACATCATCTAATAATCCTTTATTGTAATGCCCGTTTACCTCTTTACCTTTTAAATCTAATACTGGAATTCCATCATGGCAACCCAGCATATTAATTGTTTTATACCCCTTGTCTATTAGCTCCTTAATCCAAACTAATAATGCTTTGCTTGTTGCATTTTCAAGAGTATGTATTGTAAGTCCGGGAAGAAAGAAATCGTAAATAGCATATCCCTGACTTGCTACTTCATCATGTAGATGAAGTCCGTATTCAGCATGGATTTCCGGCAATAACATTAGGTCATTTTTTTGAGCGATTTCCTTAATACGATCTAAGTATTCCCATGTGCCCGGTTTATTAAAAAAGTTAGATTCACCAATTTGTTTATGCAAATAAGCAAAAGCATCAAGCCTTAAAATATTGCATCCATAGCCATTAAGCTTATTTAATGTCTCCTCATAAAATTCCCAAACTAATGGCGATGCAGCATTGACATCCATCTGCCCTAAATAAATACGCTTTTGTTCAACTATATGAAGAATCTTTGATTTTAATGAATTGAATTCCTTAAAATCTATTGTTCTAAAATCACTTCCTAAGAGCATTGCCTCATTTAGTACTTTAACTAACCATTTAACATAATCTGCCGTTAATGCAGTTAAACTCGAAAAATCAGCAGATTCTACAGAATTGTAAGTGACTTGCTGGTAGAAGGTGTTCCAATAAGGGCGTTCAGATCCATCAGGAAAAATAACATTTAAAATAGGCAAACCTGATTTTCTCATGAAAAGCTTATTTAAATATTCGGGTTTTGGAATTATAACACCTTGGTTATTTAAAGTCCCATTCACCTCCCAGAAGTCATTCCAATTAATAAAAAAATCTTTAAACTTAGAGTCTTCTCCATTTTTGAGAATATCTTTAAATTGCGGTGAAGCAACTGAAAGGTGATTTAGTACAATATCAAACTTTAGCTTCACGTTTAGCTTCTTTAAATCATTTAGATCATTTGGCCCTACCAATTCCTGATTTATATTATAATCAATGATCGAAAACCCTCTATCAAGGTCGCTATTGAAAAAAGTAGGTAAAATATAAATTAGAGAAAACACATCTTTAAATTCTTCCTTTTTAAGCATTGTTATTGTGTCGCTTAACGTTTTCCCAATACTGTCAGGATACAAGTTAAGCATAACACCATTGCTAGTATTTTGACTATTTTGCTGCATCTTAGTTATAATAATTTTGAAAGTATGTTAATATTATCTGGTAATCTCCCTACATTCTGCAATTTTAAAGCTGCTAATTTAAGAGCAATATCAAGACACTCACGCATTGTTTTATCCTTGATGTAAGCAAATAAAAATCCGGACCAAAAAGCATCCCCTGCTCCTGTTGAATCCATGACTTTATCAATTTTTATAGCAGGCATATCGATAACATCTTTTCCTATTTGTGACAATTTTACTCCTTTACTCCCTAAAGTCAAGCATACAATATCAACACCTAGCTCGTGAAAAAAGCTAAATATTTCATCATGAGGCAATGCCTTTTTGAATAATCGTAACATATCATCCTCACTGATTTTTATTAAAGGATTATATTGGCAATATTCTTTGATTACTTTAAAAGCTTTCTTTTCACTTTTCCATAATTTACTTGCGTAGTTTAAGTCGATACTTAATTTACAACCGGCATCATTAGCTTCCTGAGCTTTTTTCAAAATTGTCTTCTGAGCTGGGTTTTTGCTTAGTGCAAAACAAGTAGTATGAAATATTTTAGTATTACTAAGTATCTCTGTAGAAATTTGCTCTTCATAGATACAGCAATCAGCGGCACGGTAAGGTATAAAATCAGGGGTCCCTTTTGACCTCGAAACAAAAATGACGCTTGTAGATTTATCTTCGATAACATTTAAATGATCTGTATTTACTCCAACACTTTTTAATTTCTTAGTAATGTAATCACCAAAACCGTCATTTCCTACCGTTGCAACCATGATTGTTTTTAATCCCAACCTTGTTGAATTCATCGCTACATTAGTCGGCGAACCACCCAAATAGCGATGGTAATCTCTTGTATCATTGATAAGTACATCCTCTTGATGTCCAATAAAATCTACAAGTACTTCTCCCACGCAAAGAATGTCAATTTTTTTCATATTTATTTTCATTGAGCTATTCATTTAGTTTTGTATTTCTTATTTTAATAAGTAAAGTGCATATTGCTGCAATAAACAAAAGAACAGCAGCAAAATTTATTGCCTGACGAGGATCGTTATCTAAGTAGTTCCTTAAAATATATCCAAATGAAACATTTTGTATTATCATAGGAATAACAATCATCATATTTATAATTCCCATATAAACCCCATAACGCTCTTTAGGAATTACCGCGACAACCATCAAATAGGGAATTCCCATCATACTAGCCCAAGCTATTCCGTAACCGATAATCACTAGAAAAAATAAGTATTGATTATGTACCTGAGGAAAAAAGAATAGTGAGATAGCTCCTAAAAAAAGGCATACAAAATGAACTATTTTAGCCCCATGTTTCTTTGCTAATTTGGCTAAGTAAAATGCAATTGAGAAGGTGACTATAAATCCAAAAGCCCCTATTAAACCATTCCACTCCACAGCTTTCTCATATGCTACTGGATTTGATGGAGTTGTACTCCATACAGACAATGCTATACTCTTAGAGTTATTTTGCCAGTAACACATCATAGCATACCACTGAAACAAATACACTAAAAAAAGTTGCCACATCACCGAAGGCATATTTAAAACTGCTTTATATATATCTATGAAAGGCGAGAAAATATTTAAGGGCTCTGATTTCAAGATAGCTAGTTCAATTGCCGTTGGAGGAATTTCCTCTGTTTTTCTCATGCTCCACCAGATGGATCCTATAGAAAGTATGGCGCCTAAAAAAAAAGATGCGTAAATCCACGTGGGTAAAGAACCCGTATATCCGACAAAAAAAATTGGAAATAAGAAAAGTGAAATGTAAGATAAGAATTGGCCAAAACCGGTAAAAAAACTCTGCGCTTGAAAACCCATGGGTTGCTGTTCCTCATCGAGTGTGTCTGCAATAAAAGCGCGATATGGTTCCATAGCAGTATTATTACCTACATCTAAAATCCATAGTAAACCTGCAGCCATCCATAACGAACTACTAAACGGAAACATAAACAAGGCGATACTACAAATGATAGCACCTATAAAAAAATAAGGTTTACGCCTACCCCATTTTGGATGCCATGTTTTATCACTCATTGCCCCAATAATAGGTTGAATTAATAAACCCGTTAATGGACCAGCAAGGTTTAATAATGGTATCTGGTCTGGACTAGCATGTAAGAAATCATAAATGGGATTGACCGCACTTTGTTGTAGACCAAAACTGTATTGGATACCAAAAAAACCAATATTCATATTGATAATCTGCCAAAAACTTAATTTTACTTTAGGGATGTCCATTACTTAAGTTATTATTTATTTTTTATATTATCACTTAATATTACTTCGCTTATTAAGCCAATTTTATAAATAGCAATTCCTACATATGGACTGTAGAAATTGCTAAATATTCAACGAGTTATGAAATTCATCATTAAAATTTATACGCGACCGCCATGGACAAAGACCTACCTGTTAACGACCTTGCTCTCACGTAATTTACAGCATTCTCAGTTATACTGCCTTCCTCAACTTCTGTGATGGCTAAAGAGTTAAATAAATTGTTTCCCGATATATTTAAGGAAAGACCTTTTGCTAGTTCTATCTCTACAAATCCATTAACAATGACATATCCATTCATCACTAATTGATTTGAATCTTGTGCAAATGCTTTAGTTTGTCCTATAAAACTTAATCCTAAAGTATTTTTACTGTCCATAAATTTATACGTAGGCATGATTCCATACATTAGTTTAGGTTGTCTTCTTGGCTGGTTCCCCTCATCTGCACCCGAAGTAATTTCAGCTTTAGTATAGGTTATTGATCCTCTAACGTTAAGATCATCCGTCACATCATAGGCTGATTCTAGCTCTAAACCATACGATTTATAGTTGTTCTGTCTAATTGTATTCGATCCTGCCTCATAGCCAGATTGCTCGTCCGTTTTGGAACTAAAAGCTGTCGCATATACGTATCCTTTATCAAATTTTTGTTTATATCCAACTTCAGCTTGCGTCAGAAAATCAAGTGCGTTTATTTTATTACCATCTAAATAGTCCAATCCACTAAAAAGAATTCGGTCCGCTTTTGCAGCAGCACCTTTACTAACTCTAGCAAATAGAGACTGTCTTGAATTCAATAAATAATTAGATCCTAATGTGTAAGAAACATAATCATAGTTATAATTTACGGGAGTTGAGTTAGCGTTGTTTATTGCATAAACATTTTGTTCCGGAGTTGATATCACTCCATCATTATTGATGTCATATTGAGTGAAAGTACCTCCCGTAAATGAGCCAGTAGCTTTTCCAATATCATATCTTACACCCCCTTCAAATGAAAGACTCTCTGTTGCGTCAAAGGAAATATTAATGTACGGAGCAGAAACATTATACTGAGTATCATAATTTCTAGCCAAGTTACCCCATGCTGGAGTGCCGTAAGCATACAGTCCATTTTCAGACAACAAATTTCCTGCAGCATCAGTCACATTAAGTAAACGTGGATTGCTATCAGACACCTCTTGTAAGTATGAGTTCCATAACCATGACATTGAAACATTTTGCATAGATTTGAAAAAACCAAACGTTACAGCTACATTATTAACTTTTTTTGTCAATCTTAAATCATTCATGAAGTTACTCATATCATTTAATTGTGTATCAAACATATGAATTCTAGCCACTAACCCATTTGCTGTATTAAATGCCGTACCATCATTAGCATAAGATAAACTAGAACCCGCTCCAAAAGAAGTTGCTATCGCAGCTGCTGTTCCTATTTCTGCTGGAAAAGGAGCAATGAAACCGCCACTATTAGCAGAATAACGCAAATTATCTGAAATTTTCCAGTTATTATCTAGATCAAAAGAAGCATTAGCCCCGATTGACTTTGATACAGGGTGCATACCATTTGCAACACTTTCTCTTCTCACATTACCTTCAGTCCCCAAACCTACATTGTGATTCAAATAAATTGATTGTAGCGCTCCTTTTGTCGCATTGTAGCCGTCAACACTTCCCCAATCAGGGTTTGCATTTGTTCCAGTAACCTTGACAGGCATAGGCATATAAGCTACCGCTCTATCATTTAAAAATTTAGCATACACAGTTATTGATCCTTTTTCAAATTCCTTGGTAACGTTAAACTTTATTTGACCACCGTTATTGCTATTAAACCCCGTCTTTCTAACGCCCTCACCTGTTCTATAAAATCCTCCTACATGAAAATACAAGCCGTCTCCTATCTTGGTTCCGTAATCTAAATCTGTTCTAAAATTTTCATAGTCTAAACCAAATGTCGTGCGCAAGCTACCGCCCTCTGTTTTTCCTGTTTTACTAATAAAATTTATTATTCCTCCAGGCGAGTTAGATGAGAGCGTTGATGCAGATCCCCCACGAATTGCCTCCACTCTAGCCACATTCCCATCAAATCTTGTAAAAATATCTGCTGTTGCAAAAGAAATATCTCCAAATAATAATACTGGTAAGCCATCTTCTTGAATTTGCAAATATTTAGAACCTCCAGAAGAAATTGGCACACCACGAACAGCTATATTAGAATTACCTTCTCCACCGGAAGATTCTGCTCTTATTCCTGGAATAGTTCTAAAAATTTCAGCTGTTGATCTTGGAGCTGACTGCTCAATTTGTGTATTGTTAATAGATGTAACAGAAACACTCGATTTAATTTTAGTTCTAGGATTTACTACCCCGGTAATAATAACATCATCTAACACATTTGAATCTTCTAATAACGTTATATTTTTTACTGTGTCTTGGTTTGCAATTATCGTAAAGCTTGCATTTTTGTATCCAATATAAGAAGCGGTAATCGTTAGAGTACCTGATTTAATATTAGGGAAGAAATACCTTCCGTCGAAATCTGTTGATACTGCTTTGGAAGATTCTTTGATTAAAATATTAACACCTGGGATAGGTGCGCCACTCTCGTCTAAAACTGTACCACTTAATGAGGCATTTTGCGCAAACGAGATATTAAATAGCATTGCTGTAATAAATAAAAGCAAAGGCTTAAAATTAAATGTGGAAAATTTCATAGCTTTAATAGTTTAGTTAGTAATATTTTGTGGTTTTTTTTACCAAATATATAATTATACACTACTTTGTCTTTAAATTATTGTATCGAAAACGTTTTCGATTTTACGAAAACGTTTTCGATTTGATAAGAAAAAATATTTCATCATATTTGCTTTATGAAAGAAGCAACTCTCAAAGAAATTGCCGAACAATTAGGCATTTCTATCACTACGGTTTCCAAGGCATTGAAGGGCTATTCAGACGTTAGCTTAAAAACTAAAAACGCGGTAATTTCGTTAGCAAAAGAGTTAAATTACACACCAAATTCATTTGCTGTAAACTTACGAACTAAAGAATCAAAGACTATTGGCTTAATTGTTCCAGAAATTGTCCACCACTTTTTTTCAAATGTAATCAATGGCATTGTCGCCGAAGCAGAAAAAAATGGATATTTAGTCATCATTCTACAATCAAATGAGTCATTAGAACTAGAAAAAAAGCAAGTTGAGCTTTTAATAAATAAAAGAGTAGACGGCATAATCATGTCCCTATCTAACGACAGCAATGATGATTGCCATTTGAAAGAAATTGTAGAACGTAAAATACCTTTTGTACAATTTGATAAAATAGCCAAGCTTATTGCCAGCTCAAAAGTTATCATCAATGATCAGGAAGCATCATCTAATGCCACACAACACTTAATTGATGCGGGTTTCAAAAAAATAGCGTACATAAGAGGTCCTATTAATCCTCAAAATTCAATTGATAGATTTATAGGATTTAAGAAAACCATACAAGCCAATGGCCTAGAATACAATCCAGGATTGGTGTATACCTGCGAACAGGTAACATTTAAAGAAGGAGTAGATTATGCTGCAGCTATAATTAATGATCACCCTGATGTTGATGCTATCTTTTGTACTACTGACTTAGTTGCAGTGGGTGTTTTATCCTACTTGAATGACCATCAAATAACTGTCCCTGATAAGATAGGATTGATGGGATTTAGCAATTGGTTCATGTCACAAGTCTTGACACCTAAACTTTCAACAGTAGAGCAACCTAGCTTGGAAATGGGTATAATTGCTTTTAATTTACTACTAGAGGAAATGAATTGCCATAAAGATAATCTTCCTTTTAAACCGCGAACAATTGTATTAAAGACAGAAGTAATTATACGTGAATCAACAATAAAAAACAAATAGCATTATTTCAAAAAATCAATATTTCGTTTTAATCCTGAAAACTTGGTACGTTTTATAGCTGAGTTTTTAAAAACTACTTTAAAAGTTTCTTCGGTTATTTCTTCCCAGTTCTTCTTAGTTAAAGATAATAAATCGGGATTAGGATTAAATAAAGGTTCTTTATGAGGCTTCGAAAAGCGGTTCCAAGGACATACATCCTGACAAATATCACACCCAAATGCCCAATCCTCAAAACTACCTTTTAACTCAACAGGGAGATTTTCTTTAAGTTCGATAGTATAGTAAGAAATGCATTTACTACCATTAACTTTATATGGCTCAATTATCGCTTGAGTGGGGCAAGCATCGATACATGCTGTACAAGAACCACAATGATCTGTTACCGCATGATCATATTCAAGATCTAGGTCTAAAATTAACTCGGCTATAAAATAAAACGAGCCTACTTTTTGAGTTAGTAAATTACTATTCTTTCCTATCCAACCTAACCCACTTTTAGCAGCCCATGCTTTGTCTAAAACCGGTGCAGAGTCTACAAAAGCACGTCCTGAGACTTCGCCTATATTTTCTTGTATCGAATGTAAAAACTCTTTTAGCTTTTCTTTTATTACAAAGTGGTAATCTTGACCGTAGGCGTATTTTGAAATTTTAAAAGAATCACTAGTTTGAACTTCTGAAGGATAATAGTTCAATAATAAGGAAACAACGCTTTTACAGTCATCAACCAGTAATGTAGGATTCAGCCTTTTGTCAAAATGGTTTTCCATGTAACTCATTTGGCCTTGATGATTTTTATTCAACCAATCCTCTAAACGAGGTGCTTCTTGTTCTAAAAATCCAGCTTGAGATATCCCACAAGACATAAATCCGAGACGTTTTGCCTCGGATTTAATAAATTGTGTATATGTATTTTTAATATCTATGATAAGTTGTATCTTTTATGGTCTAGCCCTGATGGGAGCGGCATCCTTTTAATGCTTCCTTAAGCAATAAAAGATATAGCGGACAGCAGGAAAAAGCTCCTATAAATTAGAATAATCCCCCTTGAATATTAGCTTTAATCTTGCCAAGATGACGGTAAGCTTTATCTGTAACTTCCCTACCTCGTGGTGTTCGCATTATAAACCCTTCTTGAATTAAGAAAGGTTCGTAAACTTCTTCGATTGTCTCACTACTTTCTGATACGGCTGTAGCCAAAGTAGTTAAACCAACGGGGCCACCTTTAAACTTATCAATTATTGTATTTAATATTTTATTATCCATTTCATCAAGTCCGTGCGCGTCTACATTTAAGGCTTTTAATGCATAACGAGCAATCTCGATGTCGATGGTTCCGTTACCTTTAATTTGAGCAAAATCTCTAACGCGACGCAAAAGCGCATTGGCTATACGAGGTGTTCCTCTACTTCTACCAGCGATTTCTATTGCTGCTTCCATAGAAATTGGCATCTTGAAAATTGAAGCACTACGCTCTACTATAGAAGTCAATAATTCGGTCGTATAATATTGCAAACGTGAGGCGATACCAAAACGAGCCCTCATAGGAGCAGTAAGCAAACCAGAACGCGTCGTAGCACCTATCAATGTAAACTCATTTAGATTGATTTGGACTGTACGAGCATTAGGCCCCGACTCAATCATGATATCGATTTTAAAATCTTCCATTGCCGAATACAAATACTCCTCTACAATTGGGCTTAAACGATGAATTTCATCGATAAATAAAACATCCCGTTCTTCAAGATTGGTTAACAAACCAGCTAAATCCCCAGGTTTGTCTAGCACCGGTCCTGAGGTAATTTTTATACCCACATTGAGTTCGTTAGCTAAAATATTTGCCAAAGTTGTTTTACCCAAACCAGGAGGTCCATGAAAAAGAGTGTGATCTAAAGCTTCGTTACGTTGATTAGCAGCTTCCACAAAGACTTTTAAATTCTCCAATACCTGATCTTGACCAGCAAAATCGTCAAACGATAGCGGTCTTAATTTTTTTTCGATATCAAATTCCTCTGAATTGTAACCGTTAGTTGTAGGGTCTAAATTTTCATTCATAAAACAAAGATACTATAAAGTTATATGCAAAAGAAAATGCCTTTCTAAAATAGAAAGGCATTTTTTATATGTATGAGAATTCTAGTGATGTAATACTTCTTCACCAGGTTTCATAGGTGTTGTTTGTAGTACAAAATCTTCTTCATGATTAGGATTACTATAATCATAAGGCCATCTGTGTACTTCAGGAATTTCACCTGGCCAGTTACCGTGAATGTGTTCTACTGGTGTAGTCCACTCTAAAGTATTTGATCTCCATGGATTTTGAACTGCTTTCTTACCGTAGAATATACTACTAAAGAAGTTATATAAAAATACTAATTGGAAAGCTCCACCAACTAAAGCAAAAGTTGTAATTAATACGTTTACGTTTTGTAAATCATCAAACAATGGAAAGTTAGTGTTTGTATAATAGCGTCTAGGTAAACCAGCTAATCCAATAAAGTGCATTGGGAAGAAAACTCCATAAGCACAAATTGCAGTTACCCAAAAGTGAACATATCCTAAATTTTTGTTTAGCATTCTACCAAACATTTTTGGAAACCAGTGGTAAATACCAGCAAACATACCATAAAGTGCAGAAATACCCATTACTAAGTGAAAGTGAGCTACAACAAAGTAAGTATCGTGAACGTTAATATCAAGTGTACTATCTCCAAGGATGATTCCAGTTAAACCTCCTGTAATGAATGTAGAAACTAATCCAATAGAGAACAACATAGCAGGATTTAACTGTAAATTACCTTTCCAAAGAGTTGTAATGTAGTTGAATGCTTTTACAGCAGATGGAATTGCAATCAATAAAGTTGTAAATGTAAACACAGATCCTAAGAATGGATTCATTCCTGAGATAAACATGTGGTGACCCCAAACAATTGTTGATAAAAATGCAATCGCAAGGATTGACATAATCATCGCTCTGTAACCAAAAATAGGCTTACGAGAATTTGTGGCAATAACTTCTGATGTGATACCTAATGCAGGTAACAATACAATATAAACTTCAGGGTGACCCAAGAACCAGAATAAGTGTTCAAAAAGCACTGGAGACCCACCTTGGTAATGTAAAACCTCACCAGCTATATAAATATCAGATAAGAAAAATGACGTACCAAAACTTCTATCAAAAATTAATAATAATGCTGCAGACAACAAAACAGGAAAGGAAACAACCCCAATAATAGCAGTTACAAAGAACGCCCAAATTGTAAGTGGCAATCTTGTCATTGACATTCCCTTAGTTCTCAAATTGATTACTGTAACAATATAATTTAATGACCCCATCAAAGATGATGCAATAAAGAAAGCCATAGAAACTAACCATAAAGTCATACCTAAACCTGAACCAGAGATTGCTTGCGGCAATGCACTTAGAGGAGGATAAATTGTCCATCCAGAGTTAGCAGGTCCAGACTCTACAAATAGTGATGAGATCATGATTACACTTGATAAAAAGAATAACCAGTATGAGACCATATTCATAAAACCAGATGCCATATCGCGTGCACCAATTTGAAGTGGAATTAACAGATTACTAAATGTTCCACTTAGAGCGGCTGTTAATACAAAAAACACCATGATTGTTCCGTGAATAGTAACTAAAGATAAATAAATATCGTTAGCCATTACTCCATCTGGTGCCCATTTGTCACCAAGTAAGATATTAAAAATTTTGAATGACTCTTCAGGCCATGCCAATTGCATTCTAAAAAGCATCGACATACCAACACCAATAACTCCCATAATAATACCTGAAATAAGGTATTGTTTAGCAATCATCTTGTGATCAGTACTAAATATATATTTAGTAATGAACGTTTCTTTATGGTGATGTTCGTGTTCGTGATCGTGTCCGTGATCGTGAGCTTCTGCTGACATATATGTATACTTTAAATTTTCTTAATAATTATTTTTTTGCTATTACAGAAACAGCAATAGTATCTTTTACTGCAACAGTATCAGTAGTAGCACTTGCACTACCAGTAGCATCAGCTGGAGCAGCTTTAGCCTCTTTAACTTGTTGAGCTAAAAGTGCCTGCTCAGCAACCCACTTTTTATAGTCTTCTGGAGTATCTACAACAATTTTCATTTGCATATTGTAGTGAGATGCACCACAAATTTTGTTACAAAGAAGTAAATAATCAAAAGTGTAAGGGTCTAATGCAGTCCCACCTTTGGCTACAATATCAATACTCTTTTTAGCTCTAAGCTCATTTATATGAGAAACTTTTTCAACCATATAAGGTAACTCTCTATATTCAGCAGTAGTGTAAACTGGTTCAAAAGCAAACTCAGTAACCATTCCAGGAACACAGTTCATCTGCGCTCTAAAATATGGCATATAAGCTGAGTGCAGAACATCTTGAGATCTCATTTTAAAATGAATTTTTCTTCCTTTTGGAATATGTAATTCAGATACAACAATATCATCTTGAGCATAAGGATCAGACATATCAACACCTAAAGTATTAATACCTTCAATATACCTCACATTTGCTTTACCTAAAACATTGTCTTCTCCAGCATATCGAGCAGTCCACTTAAATTGCTGTGCATACAGTTCAATCACAACAGTATCATCTTCATCATCGATAAACATAATATTTGTCCAAGCGTATAAACCATAAAGAATCAATCCAGCTAAAACAACAGCAGGAATAATACTCCATATTGCCTCTAATTTATTATTATCAGCAAAGTACAATGCTTTTTGACCTTGCTTACCTCTATACTTAAAAGCAAAATAATGTAATAAAACTTGTGTAATCGCTTGAACAATGAATAAAAGAACCCATGAGATGTTCATTAAATTATCTACTAATGCACCATGCGCAGAAGCAGGAGTATGTAATACTAAACCACCCCAAGCAAACAATCCATATATCGAAAATATATAAATGAAAGCAAGAAAGCCAAACATTAAATATCCTTGAATATTATTGTCATTATCAGTCGCTACTTCAGAACTATCTCTATTTGCTCCAACTTGAGTTAAATCAAATATTTTTGTCAATTGCCATAATGCAACGGCTAATAAAACTAAAACTATAATTACCAACAAACTTGTCATCTGTTTATTTCTTTAAATATTAATAATGAAAATGCTTACTCTCTTCGATATAAGGATTTCTTTTTGGTAACAAAGGAGCTTTGGTTAATGCAGTGAAAACAACAAAAACAAATAAACCTAAGAAGAACAACACAGAAGCAATTTCTGGTATTCCGATGAACCATTTATCACCTACAGTTCCTGGCATGATCATATTAAAAAAGTCAATATAATGTCCTGCTAAGATAACAACTCCAGCCATAACTATAACCCAAGTAATTCTTTTAAAGTCAGTATTAACTAAAATTAACAATGGGAAAACAAAATTCATAACAACAGCTCCAAAGAATGGCAAATTGTAAAGTTGGATTCTTGTAATGAAGTATGTAATTTCTTCAGGAATATTTGCATACCAAATCAACATGAATTGAGAGAACCACAAATAAGTCCAGAAAATACTAATACCAAACATGAATTTAGCTAAATCATGGATGTGACTTGTATTCACATATTCTAAGAAGCCTCTAGATTTCAGGTAAACAGTAACCATTGCAATCATCGTGATACCACTTACAAAGAAACTTGCAAAAACATACCATCCAAATAATGTACTATACCAGTGTGGATCGATAGACATAATCCAGTCCCACGACATAATAGATTCAGTTACAATAAAGAAAACTAAAAACATCGCAGAGATATTGAAATTTTTCTTGTAAAATAGATCATCATTAGCTTCATCTTGAGCCAAACAATTTTTAGCAGAATAGAATCTGTAAAGGTTCCAACCGATTAAGAAAATAGCAGCTCTTACAATCCAAAAAGGGAAGTTTAAGTACCCTGCCTTATTAGCAATTAACGGATCATGAGCAACAACCTCTGGATCTAACCAGATAAACAAGTGATTGAAGTGTAGACCACATAAAATTAAAATGATAAAGAATATCACAGATCCCCACGGCAAATACGCTGTAATTCCCTGCATAACTCTAAACAAAACTGGTGACCAACCTGCCTGAGCAACTTGTTGAATAGCATAAAATGCTAAGACTCCCATTGAAAGAAGCATAAAGAAAATACAAGCCACATATAATGCTGCCCATGGCTTATTCTGTAATTCATGCAAAACGTGAGTTAAATGTTCCTCATGTTTTGCTGCTGCATCTGCTTCAGTAGCAGCATGACCAGCTGTTTGGACGTGTTCTCCCTCAGAAGAGTGCGCTTCACCATGTGATGCACTCTCACCATGAGCTCCGTGACTTTCTGCAGCTAAAAGAGTTTCCACTTCGTGAATGTCTTTTGGCGCACTATAAAAACCAAATCCTATTCCTAATATACCTACGGCCATTAAGATGAAAGAAAGAGTCTTTAATTTACTTGAAAATGTATACATATCTATTACGATCAGTTTGTTCAACAATTATAATTGGCTTTTTAGTTTAAGGACATAGTCAGCAACTAACCAACGTTCATGTGCACTTAATTGATTTGCATGTGAACCCATTGAGTTTAAACCATAAGTCACAACAAAGAAAACGCTTCCTTCAGTAATTTCCCTATCAGCATAGCTAGGAACCCCTAAGAATTTTTCTCTTTCTACTAATTTTCCTTTTCCATTACCAGATGCACCATGGCAGCTAATACAGTAAATATCAAATAACTCTTGTCCTTTACCATTATTTCTATCTAAAGAGTCTAGTGGAGAAACAAGATCAATCTTTGATCTATTGTAATCTTCTGTAGTGTTAGCGTATTCAAAAGTCTCAAAACCTCTGTTTATAGTACCATCTACTGGAAGTTGACCTTCTTTACCATTTTTAAATGCATTTGATTCAGAATAGGTTTCATAACCTACAGACTCATACATATTAGGAAAGTACTGGTAATTTGGCGCTTTATTATTGTGGCATGATGCTATTAACATAGCAAAACCAAATAATAGTGTTATTTTATATACGGTTTTCATATCTAAATTAATTCTTTTCTATTACTTTAACTTCTACAGCTCCTGTATTTTGGAAAAAAGAAACTAACTCTTCTTCATTATTATTAATGGAAACTTCCATTAAGAAGTGGTCATCAGTAGTTCTAACATCCGGATTTTCTGCTTCTTTGAATGGCCAAATTCTACTTCTCATATAGAAAGTAAGAACCATTAAATGCGCTGCAAAAAATACAGTCATCTCAAACATAATTGGAACAAAAGCTGGCATATTTTGAATGTAGCTAAAACTTGGCTTACCTCCAATATCTTGAGGCCAGTCTTGAATCATGATGAAGTTCATCATTAAAGTTGCAAACGTAATACCAATACATCCGTAAATGAAGGCACAAATTGCAAGCCTAGAAGGTGCTAATCCCATTGCTTTGTCCAACCCGTGAACCGGGAATGGTGTAAAAACCTCTTCAATATGGTGATGAGCTGCTCTAGTTTTCTTAACCGCATCCATCAAAATATCATCGTCATTATAAATGGCGTATATTACTCTATTATTCATGATGTGTATCTTTATTTGCTTCTCTTTCTCTCTTGTAATTATCTCCAGTTCCCTTCAAAATAGTTTTTACCTCTGCTTGAGCAATCACTGGGAATGTTCTAGAATATAATAAAAACAACACAAAGAAGAAACCTATTGTTCCAATAAATATACCAATATCTACAAATGTAGGTGAGAACATTGTCCAAGAAGATGGTAAATAATCTCTATGTAATGAAGTAACAATAATTACAAATCTTTCAAACCACATCCCTATGTTTACTACAATCGAAATAACGAATGAAAACATAATACTAGTTCTTAATTTTTTAGACCACATGAATTGTGGAGAAAAAACATTACAAGTCATCATAGACCAATAAGCCCACCAGTAAGGACCTGTAGCTCTATTTAAGAAGGCATATTGTTCATATTCAACTCCTGAATACCAAGCAATAAATAACTCAGTAATATAAGCAACACCTACAATAGAACCTGTAATCATGATTACAATATTCATCAATTCGATATGCTGTAAAGTGATATAAGCTTCAAGATTAGAAACTTTTCTCATGATAATCAATAGCGTATTTACCATTGCAAATCCTGAAAAAACCGCTCCTGCCACAAAGTAAGGAGGGAAAATCGTAGTATGCCATCCAGGAATAACGGATGTAGCAAAGTCCATCGATACAATCGTGTGTACAGAAAGTACCAGAGGAGTAGCTAAACCAGCTAACACCAAAGAAACTTCTTCAAAACGCTGCCAATCCTTAGCTCTACCACTCCATCCAAAACTAAGAATAGAATAAATTCTTTTATTAAAAGGGGTAATCGCTCTATCTCTAAGCATTGCAAAATCAGGAAGTAAACCAGTCCACCAGAAAACTAGTGATACAGACAAATACGTTGAAATTGCAAATACATCCCATAGTAAAGGTGAGTTAAAATTCACCCATAATGATCCAAATTGATTTGGTATAGGAAGTACCCAGTAAGCAAGCCATGGACGACCCATGTGAATAATTGGGAATAAACCCGCTTGAATAACTGAGAAAATTGTCATGGCTTCAGCAGAACGGTTAATTGCCATTCTCCATCGTTGACGGAATAATAATAGAACGGCGGAAATTAATGTTCCTGCGTGACCAATACCAACCCACCAAACGAAGTTAGTGATATCCCAGGCCCATCCAACAGTTTTATTTAATCCCCATGTTCCAATACCTGTAGATACAGTGTAAATAATACAACCTATTCCCCAAAGGAAAGCAGCTAGTGCGATTGAAAATACAATCCACCAATGTTTATTAGCTTTACCTTCAACAGGTGCAGCAATATCTACTGTTACGTCGTGATAAGATTTATCACCTATAACTAAAGGTTTTCTAATGGTTGCTTCGTAGTGAGACGACATAATCCTTTATCTTGTTTCTTAATTAATATTTTTTTTTACTAGGTATTTCTAACTTTAACATGATAAATCACATTAGGTTTTGTTCCAACATGCTCTAACAAATGATACATTCTATCATCCGCAGCTAATTTTGTAACTTTACTTTGACTATCATTAACATCTCCAAAGACCATTGCTCCAGTAGAACAAGCATTTGAACATGCAGTTTGAAATTCTCCATCAACAATTGATCTTCCTTCTCTTTTTGCATTAAGAATAGTCGCTTGTGTCATTTGAATACACATTGAACATTTCTCCATAACTCCACGAGAACGAACGTTAACATCAGGATTCAATACCATACGACCTAAATCATCATTCATGTGATAATCAAATTCGCTGTTTTTATTGTATAAGAACCAGTTGAAACGACGCACTTTATAAGGACAGTTGTTTGCACAATAACGTGTACCTACACATCTGTTATACGCCATATGGTTTTGACCTTGACGACTATGTGATGTTGCAGCAACAGGACAAACAGTCTCACAAGGAGCATGATTACAATGTTGACACATTACTGGTTGAAATGAAACTTGAGGGTTATCTCCTGCTTTTTCCATTTCGTTAAAAGTAGACAAAGAACTAGACAATCCAGCTATATTATCCTTTCTTTCGTTATCCTCAGCAAAAGTACTTTCAGAAGAGTAGTATCTATCAATACGCAACCAATGCATATCACGACTTCTTCTAACTTCAGACTTACCTACAACAGGAACGTTATTTTCAGCATGACAAGCAATTACGCAAGCCCCACATCCAGTACAAGCGTTCAAGTCAATTGATAAGTTAAAGTGATGTCCTACTGAACGATCAAATGAATCCCATAAATCAACAGTTGTACCTGCAACTTCTTCATGGTTTAAAGATACCATAGGAACTTCATTCCATACCTTAGCATCTTTAGTGTTGAAGATCTCCAAAGTAGTTTCTTTGATAATATCTCCCCTACCCATTAACGTTTTTTGTCCTTGCACAGATGCAAATTCATGCTCACCTGCAGCTTTTTCCAAAGTAACAGCTTGCAATTCATTGAATCCTTTATATAGAGAGTAAGCATTTACACCTACCATCATTTCTTCCTTCATAGCCGCTTTACGACCATAACCTAGAGACAAACCAATAGTTCCAACAGCTTGACCTGGTTGAACAATAACTGGAACATTCTCTAACTTAAGACCTGCAGCAGTTGTTAAGTTGGCATAACTTCCGTTTAAACCACCATTAGCCACAATCTCGTTGCTTAATCCTAATTCTTTTGCATCAGCATTAGAAACAGTTACATAATTATCCCATGACACTCTAGTAATTGGGTCTGGAAACTCTTGCAACCATGGATTATTAGCTTGTTGACCATCACCCATTCCTGTTTTAGTATACAATACTAATTCAAGACCTTTACTAGGCTTAGATTGAGCTAAAGAAACAGCAGCTCCAGAGAAATCTGCACTTCCACCTGATAAACCAGCTGATTCAGAAACAACGATACCATCATGCAGCACTTTGTTCCAACTTGTACCAGCCATCATTGAAGCAGAAGCTCCTTTTAAATAATCATAATAAGAACCCGCAGTACCATTTAAAGACATCAAAACTTCTTGAAATTGTTTTGTATCGAATAGTGGACGTATTGTTGGTTGCGTTAGACTATAAGAACCTTTTGTTAAACTTAAATCTCCCCAAGATTCTAAATAATGAGGAACAGCTGCAGCAATAGTAGTTAATGAAGCCGTCTCATCTTCCTTTGTAGAAAATGCTACCGAAGTCTTAACTTTTTTAAGTCCGTCTACAAACATAGCAGAATCAGCTAAAGTATAAACTGGATTCACGCCACTCATTAACAAAGTATGAACGCTACCTGCTTTCATATCTTGTAACAATTGAGCTACTTTCTCATTAGAACCTTTTCTGATTTGTCTAACTCCTGCAGTGCTATAAGCACTACTTGACAATGCTTGGTTAATAGCTAAAACTAATAACTGAGCATTTTTATCTTGAATACCAGAAACTAATACACCGTTTGCACCAGCAGCCTTCAACTGTTGACCAGCCTTAGTAACATCAGTTTTAAACTTAGCATCTAAACTTACAGGAACAGATGCTCCAGTAACGATATTGTATATTTGAACTAAAGCTTGCTTTTGATTTGCCACAGTCATAGCTAATCGCTTATCAGCAGCAGCTCCAGATAATGTCATGTTAGCCTCTAATTGAAAGTGACGTGACATTTTCCCATTTTGTGGAATTCTACCTTTAGCATATCCTGAATCATATCCACCACCTTGCCAGTCTCCTAAGAAATCAGCACCAACAGACACAATTAAAGAAGCTTTTGAAAAATCATAATCAACTAAAGCTCTTTCTCCGTAAACTAACTCAAAAGCATCTAAAGCTTCTGAAGAAGATACCGCATCGTAAACCACATGCTTAGCAGATGGGTTAAGAGCAATAAACTCACTAATTAATTTTTCAGTAGATGGACTAGCTAATGTATTTGTTAACAACACTACTTGACCTCCAGTTGACTTAGCCTCGGCTAAACTAGTTTTGATCTTTGCATCGACTGCTGACCATGAACTATCTTTTCCGTCAATCTTTGGTTGCTTCAAACGCATGTTATCATATAATGATAATATTGACGCGTGAATTCTAGCGTTTGCTGCAAATTTAGCTCCTGCAATAGTATTATTATCTATTTTAATAGGACGTCCTTCACGTGTTTTAACAAGAAGATTTGCAAAATCAAAACCATCAAATACAGAAGTAGCATAATAATCAGCTACTCCAGGAATGATTTGTTCTGGTTGTAATACATAAGGTATCGACTTGTTAACAGGACCTTCGCATGCTGCCAAGGTAGCTGCCGCAGTACTAAACCCTACGTACTTTAAAAAATCACGACGTGAAGTTGAAGAAGATGACATCGCATCATCGTTTCCTAAGAATTCATCAGTAGGAATTGCTTCAACAAATTCGTTATTTCTAAGCGCCTCAACAATAGAACCATTTTCAAGTTCCTCAACACTTTTCCAGTATTTTTTGTTTGATGACATTGTATATAAATATTAAAATCTTAATAATTTGATTAATAGTGGCATTTACCACATTCTAAACCTCCCATTTGTGCTGCAGTCAATTTGTCTACACCGTATTTCTTAGAAAGCTCTTCATGAATTTTAGTATAATAGTCGTTTCCTTCCATTTTTACTTCAGTTTTTCTGTGGCAATTAATACACCATCCCATAGTTAATGGAGCAAACTGTTTTTGAATTTCGTACGTTTCAACTGGACCGTGACAAGTTTGACATTCAATTCCAGCAACAGTTACGTGTTGTGAGTGATTGAAATATACAAAGTCAGGTAAATTATGAATACGAACCCATTTAACAGGTTGTGTTTTCCCAGTGTAAGATTGCGTAGCTTTATCCCAACCTACTGCAGTATATAATTTTTGAATTTGCTCATCGTAGAATGCTTTGCTGTACTCAGGAGTAGCAGTTGTCTCAGCAACTTCAGAGATATTCTTATGACAGTTCATACAAACATTTAATGAAGGTATACCTGCATTTTTACTAACTCTAGCAGCAGAGTGACAATACTTACAGTTAATCTCATTATCACCAGCGTGAATCTTGTGAGAATAATGAATTGGCTGTATTGGCTCG
>TARA_R110002033_G_scaffold107863_1_pt1 | contig 31569 bp, 35 predicted proteins | sample TARA_R110002033 | Tara Oceans TARA_R110002033 (sample SAMEA4397051) | marine metagenome | biome: Polar Biome; feature: [SRF] surface water layer (ENVO:00010504); material: water (ENVO:00002006), including particulate matter (ENVO:01000060) such as... | depth 5 m
CTCGCTAAAAGAGTGAGTTTATCACTCTTTTTTTACGCTCAAACAGTTGCCACCTTAAGAAATCATAAAAGATATACTTAATTGATAATATTTTTGTATAATGAGTGAGCTACTACTAATAACTTTCTCATTAACGCTACTTTTATTATATTAGTTGGTTTACCTTGTTTTTCTAATCTTTCATAAAACTCTACAAATTGTATATTTAATTGTTTATAAGAAAATACTGCCATAAACAACGATGAACGACAGCTTACAGATCCACTCTTTGATATTCTTGATTTTGTTTTTTATTAGCATCTGGGTACTTTATAAAATGTAATAATAGTTCAATAGCTATTTTTTCTCCAACTCTTTTTATTGTTTGTAAATTTAAAAATGATTCATATAATTTATTATCAGTTTTTAACAATGCTTTTATTTTTTCTAATATCTCTTCTTCCTCTTGTTTTAATCTTTCTATCTTCTTGTTTAATTTATTAACCAAATAAATTGAATTATTATATTGTTTAGATTCTAGATGATTCATACATTGAGTTTTTTGTTTTATAATCAATGATTTATAGATTATTAGTTCTTGTAATTCTGCATAAAGCATATTAATTACTGGTACTTTTATATCTTTTTTATTTGCAAGGGATATGGCACTACTTAACATTCTTGCATCTATCTTATCTGTTTTAGTTTTATTCCCTAATGCTTTTTCATAGTTAGAACTTTGTTTAGGATTAATGATAAAACATCTAATATTTTTATTTGCACAAAAAGATTTTAGAGCAGAAGAATAATTCCCTGTTGGTTCGTAAACAAACACTAATTTATTAATATCTTTTATCTTATTATCAATAACTAAATCTAAATCATTATAAGGGACATATACATTGATTGTTGACTTACTAACAATACATAACTAGAACCTTTATATTAATATAAAGAGTTCGTTAGGGTAGGATTTCTCCTACCTGATTTGTCATATAAACCTTACACTGGTGAATACTAACTAGTTAAACTGTTATTGTTGCCACTCAAATTTAAATATAACTATCCAACTGTCTGTCAAGATAATTATTTATTTAATTTCTTTAAGTCCTCGCCGATATATCATTTTAACTAACTCTATGAAAATATATTAACATATCTCCATTATTTGTAGTATACGATGTCCTCACTTTTCACCGAAAATAAAGCCTAAAATCTTAGCTTCATCAAAGGTAGAAAGAAATCCATTAGAATCTTAACTGTGAATTCATAAAGTAATGTTACGACACCAAAGAATATTGCTACATCTACAGAAGCCGAGCGTTTATTTTTTTCTTTTCTAAACAAGATTGGTAACTGTCTGAGTGTTTAAAAGTTGCTAAACGCAAGTTTTAATAAGCGAGTTTTACCAATCAGAAAAGATAAAGATAATAAGTAAGGGGACCTTTGGCTTCGCAGCCGTAGTTGTTTTTGCTTACTTTTCGTCAATACATGCTGGAACGAAGTGACTAAATCCTGAAAGGTAAAAGTAAAAAAGCGGAAATCTTTAGGTTTTCAAGAGAGGCAAAATTTATATTATTAAGCTATAATCAAAAGAAATAAAGGAAAACACTATGTCAGGAAAAATATCAAATCTTCTTATCTCAAAAAGTATTGAAAGCCCTATGCAAAACGTAAATCAAGTAGTATTAGAAGTTGGTAAAGGAATCTTTGGTGATAGATATTATAACCAAGAAGGAACATTCTCTAACAAAGGAACAATAGAACCTGATAGAGATGTAACACTAATAGAAATAGAAAATATAAATGCACTAAATGAAGAACACAACCTTTCATTTACACCTGAAGACTTTAGACGAAATATCGCAGTTACAAATTGTGATTTAAACTCACTAGTTGGAAAAGAGTTTCAAATAGGAGAAGTAGTATTAAAAGGTATTAAATTATGTGAACCTTGTAAATACATAGCAGAAAAGTTAGATGAGCAAAAAGCACTTAATCAAATGGTACATAAAGCAGGGCTAAGAGCACAAATTATCAAAGGTGGAAGTATAGACTTAAACTGTCAGATTGAAGTATTATAAGCTTTAGAGACCAATATTTAGGTCTCTAAATATCATACTATTTAACTGAGTTTAATAAGTCTTCAAGCCACTTTGTAGCTTCTTCTATAGTTTCAAATCTTTTAGATTTTGCAACTTGATCTTGACCCTCATAAAATCTAACTCTAATTCCATCTTCTACATGATCAATCTTAGTTCTAGTAATTCTATCTAGATTTAAATGTACTCTTTCGTTTAACTTTATAAACATTTTTTTCCTTTTTTGTAAACTATTTCTTATAATTTATACAGACTTATTATTAAATCCAACAAATATTTTCAGTAGAGATATTTACATAAATCTTATCCCCTGGTAATAATCTTTGTTTTTTCATATCTTTTCTAGAAATTTTACAATTAAAAGGAATACTTGCAATAAAAAACTCAATTAAAAGTAAATCCCCATCTTCTTGTTGATGTATAGAATTAATAACACCATTTAATGTTTCATTTGTAATCATATGTTCACAATCCGTTCTACATATTTCTATATAATCTGAATTTATCATTACAACAGAATCTCTTTTTTTGTCAAAAGAATTTTTAATAGTTAGTCTTTGTCCATCATTGAAAATTTTTACTAGATTTATATTTTCATCTTTTTCCCAAGGTGAAAAAAGAAGATTAACACTACCACTTTCTACTAAATTACCTTGAAAAAGGGCTATTTTTTTATCACATACATTATTTAGCCAATGGTTGTCATGACTTGAAATTAAGATAGTTGTATGCCATTTTTGTTTTGCTGATAATATTGCTTCTTTTATAAGTTGTGCTGAATTTGTATCTACTCCTGATGTTGGTTCATCAAGTATTAAAACCTTTGGCTTTAATATAAGTCTTGCAGCTAGGGCAACTCTTTGTGCTTCACCACCAGATAATTGACTCCACTTTCGTGTGCTAAAAGAACTTTCAAGTCCAACTAAAGCTAAAGCTTCATTTACTTTTTTTTCTAAATTATCTATTTGGTCTCTAAGTCTTAGTCCATAAGCTACATTTTCAAAAACAGTTCTTTTTAAAAGATATGGATTTTGGGGCACCATTACAATATCTTTTTTTGTTTCCACATCAATCTTATTATTTGGAATACCATTAAAAAAGATATTTCCACTACTTGGTTTATCAATAAATGAAAGAAGAGAAAATAATGTAGATTTTCCACTTCCATTTGGTCCAAAAAAACCTATTATTTGGTTGTCATTTAGTTTTAGGTTCTCAATGTAAAGTACTTTTTTATTTTCATAATATTGTTCAATATTTTGAAGTTCATATAGATGTCTCATTGAGTCCATTTCCTTTTCAATTGAGATAGTGCTATATTTACAATTAATGCAACTGCAAATAAAACTAATCCAAGTGCAATACCTGTTACAAACTCACCTTTTCCTGTCTCTAATGCAATTGCAGTAGTTACTGTTCTAGTATGATATTTAATATTCCCACCAACCATCATAGAAATACCAATCTCTGTAATAATCCTTCCATAAGCTGTCATTGCTGCAGTCATAATTCCAAATCTTGCTTCAACAAGTGTTGCGATTAATATTTGATAAGAGTTTGCACCTAAACCTTTAAGAGAGGTATAAAGTCTTTTGTCTACAGCTTCAACTTGAGTTGCAGTTAAAGCTATAATAATAGGCAAACCAAGAACTATTTGACCAATTATTATGGCTTTTTGTGAGAAAAGAAGGTTATATTCTCCAAATGGACCAACATGAGAAAGCATTGTATATGCAACTAATCCAATTACAACAGTTGGCAATGCCAATAATGTATCTACAATAGTTCTAATAACTGTTTTTCCAAAAAAGTTGTAATACCCAAGGGCAAAGCCCAAAGGTAAACCTATTAGTAAACTAATAAATAAAGACCAAGATGATACAGTTATTGTTGTACTAATAGCAGAATAAACACTTTCGTTTCCTGCTACTAGTAAGTCTACTGCCTCTTTGAAACCATCACGGAATAGATTCATTCTATTATTTGACCTTTACTTTAATTTATTTATCTGCATTAGGAATAAACAGTGCTTGTCCTAATAATCTAAAATCAGCAATTACTTTTTGAGTTTCAGGTTTCGTCACCCAACTTGTGAATTCTGTAGCAAGTTCTGGTTTAACATTTGGACATTTTTCTTTGTTGATTGTTATAACTGAGTATTGATTAAATAGAGATTTATTACCTTCAACTACAACTTTCATTGTGTTTTTATCACCTGTTTGTGACATGTACTTAATCCAAGTTCCTCTATCTGTCATAGTATATCCATCTTTTTCAGCAGCCATATTGATAGTTCTTAACATACCTTGACCTGTTTGAACATACCAATTTGATTCAGATTTTGCATCAACATTCGCATTTTTCCATAAAGATAACTCTTTTTTATTTGTACCTGAGTTATCACCTCTTGAAAAGAATTTTGCCTCTTTTGTTTTTATAACATTAAGTGCATTAGAAGGAGTCATACCTGATACTTGTGCTGGATCAGATTTTGGTCCAATAATTACAAAGTCATTATACATAACTTGTTTTCTATTTATTCCATATCCAGTAGCTACAAATTTTTTCTCACTAGCAGGAGCATGTACAAATAATACATCAACATCGCAGTTGCTACCCATTTTAAGAGCTTTCCCCGTTCCTGTTGCAACCCATTTTAGTGTTGTTCCTGTATCTTTTGCAAATTTTGGAGCTAAATAATCTAAAAGTCCTGTATTATCTGTACTTGTTGTTGTTGCCATCATAAGTGAATCTTTTGCAAATAATGAAGATGCTATAATTGCACTTAATCCTAATGTTAATAATGTTTTTTTGATCATATTGTTTCCTTTTTAGTTAAATATATTAATTTGTTTATTTTGTAATTTCTTATTGAATTCTATTACTTTAATATCTTGATTTTCACTTATTAATGATGTTGAATCATCTGTAACTAAAATTGAGTTACTTTCATAAAGTGCTGTAATCATCCCTGAACCGTACTTATTATTTCTTGTCACATCAAACTTTGCATTTTTAATCGTTCCTAATACTATATTTACCCTCCCTTTTTTAGTTTTAAATTCTGTTTCATTTTTAGCTTTTGATATATCATGGTAATACTCATTTGCTCCTTGTAGTTTTTTTAGCATAGGAATTACAAATAAATATATATTTACCATTGCTGTAAGTGGATTACCTGGTAAACAAATTACAACAGAGTTAGCCATTTTACCCATCATTATAGGTCGTCCTGGTTTTATATTTACTCCATGAAAAGATGTTTCTAAACCATTTTGTAAAAATGCTTCTCCTACAAAATCAGCATCTCCCATTGAAATTCCACCTGTAGTAATTATTACATCATAGTTTTTTAATTTTGAAATATAATCTTTTGACTTTTCTAAATTATCAGGAACTAGACCACAATAAGTTGCATCAAAGCCTTTTTCTTTTAATTGAGAAATTAAAGCAAAAGAGTTACAGTTATATATCTCTTCTTCATCTGCATTTTCCCAAGGCTCTTTTATTTCATTTCCTGTTGAAAGAATAGCAATTGTTATTTTTTTAAAAACTTCAATCATAACAATACCTTGAGAAGCTAAAAGAGTAATATGAGAAGAGTTTATCTCTTCTCCTTTAGAAAAAAGGATGTTCCCTTCTTTTTGCTCTTCACCTTTTAATCGTAGGTTTGCTCCTTTTTTAATATCTTGTGGAATTTTTACACTCTCTTCTGTCATCTCTGTGCAATTTTCAATTGGAATAATAGTATCAGCATCACTTGGAACTTTTGCTCCTGTCATGATTTTATAACACTCGTTATTTTGTAATGATTCTTTTACTTTTTCATTTTTATCACCTGCAAAAATCACTTTGTTGATTTTTAATGTTTTACCTGCATCTTCAAATCTTATGGCAAACCCATCCATAGCAGAGTTGTCAAAAGAGGGAAGATTTTTTCTACAAATAATATCTTTTGATAAGATTCTTCCTAAAGAAGATGAAAGCGGTACAATCTCCACTCTTGAAATTTTATTTGCTAATTTTAAACTCTTTTTAAAAGCCTCTTCAAAGTCTAAAAAGTTTAATTTTTCATTCATCTAGTTTCCTTCATTTAAAACTTTTATTTGTTTATATTTTTTTGCTATTTTTTTAACTATTTTTTCAATTTCATCTTTAGTATATTTCCTGTCAAAACTAAATGAAATAGAATTTCGGCTAGTTATTTCATCATATCCCATAGATTGGATGATTCGTGAAGGTTTTGAAAGACCTAAAGAACAACCTTCTCCATTTGTAATATGTATATTATCTAATGCTAATGTTCTTATTAATTCCCTTGCTTTTATTCCTTTGAGTGCAAAGTGTAAAGAATAAGGCAGAGTCTGTTTATTATCAACAAAAAAGTAAATATCATCTTTTAAAACTTCTTTTAGATTTTCTTCAAATAGTTTTTTTGATGTTTCATCAAAAGTTTGATTTTTTAAAGCTTGATATATTAAATCAACTGCTATTGGATTTGTAAAACCTATTGATTTTTCATCAAATAATTCATCATCAAAAAGAATCACTCCTTCAAATGAAAAGCCAGTAAGTTTATAACAATCAAAATATATAACATCACTAGTTTTATCAATAGAAGCACTTGCGTTTGAGATTATTTTTACTTTAGATAAACTTTTTATTTCTTCAAGGTTTATTTTTACAAAGCTATCCATTACATATGATGATATAAAAGCAAAATCAATCTCTTTATTTAAAATATCTTTTTTATTTAATGTTCCGTCTTTTAGTAAATTTATCCAAGTTAATTTAAAACCTAATTCTTCAAACTCTTTTCCCGCTTCTATTAAGCTTTCTGTTTCACCAACAGAAATAGCTATTTTTCCTTTTTTGTTTAATTGAAGTAATAGATCTAAAAAGCCAGCTTTTGAAAAAGTAAAAGTATTTAATTTAGAAAATTTATATTTTGACAAAAATTCTTTTTCCAAATTTATATATTCAATATTATCACTTAGAATACTTAATTTTAATTCATCTCTAATATGTAAATTTTGCATATTACTATATTGCAAAATATTTAATTTATACATTTGTATCTTCCTTTGTACTAATAATTTCATCATTTTTTAAAGTAAAAAGTTCTTTAAATCTTTTTTTTGCAAATTCTTTTATATCTTCATCAAGGGTTTTATATAAGTTTATTAGCTCTTTAGCCTTTGGAGTTAATCTAGTACCGCTATTTTCTCCTCTACCTTTTTGAGTAATAACTAAATCATCTTCAATATAATTTTCTAATATTTTTATATGATTCCATGCTTTCTTATAATTCATTCCAACTTTTTGTGCAGTTTTTGAAATAGAACCAGTTAAGTCAATGTATTCTAAAATTTCAGTTTTACCACTTCCGAAAATAAGGTTTTTTTTCTCATCTTCAATCCAAACTTTAACTTTTATGTTCATTTTTTAAACCTTTCTTTTCTCTAAAACATCCAAGCTGACAATATGTAACTTCAATATCAGAGTTTTTTACAGTAGAACCTACAATATTAAGCGTAGATTTTTGTGCTTCATCCCATAAAACTTTGCATTCTAAGGTTTTATGTCCCATATAATTTTGTTTGATTCTATTATAGACATTTATATCTGATTCTTTAAATCTTAACTTTCCAAAAACTCCAAGCTCACAATTTGTGATTTTTATACCTAAGCTTTTTGTAATAGCAGACATCTCAATTGGTTTTCTTCCTATTTTTCTTGCCACTTTAAAAGCTTTTAGACAAGAGAGTTTCCCCTCTTCATCTAAGTTTGTATATAGAAACTCTTTTTGAGTATCATCAAGTTGTATATTTGCTTTGTCATCTATACTAGACATCTATTCTCCCACTATGAGTGTATAAATTCATCTTTTTACCTCTTGCAAAACCAATTAGTGTAAGCCCATGTTTGTGAGCTGTTTGAACTCCAAGATAAGTTGGAGCAGTTCTTGAAACTACAATTGGTATTTTGTGCATAACAGCTTTTGTAACCATTTCTGAACTTAATCTTCCCGATACAAAAAGTATAGACTTTATTGTATCTAATTTTTGAAGTTTACATTTTCCCATAACTTTATCAATTGCATTATGTCTTCCAATATCTTCTGCTGTAATAGTTGATCCATCAAGCAAATAGATCATTGCTTTATGTACACATCCCGTTAGATTATAAAGTTCACTCTCTTGATAAAACTTTTTTACTTCTGTATAAATAGTTTCGGGTTTTATTTTGAAGGCAGTTTGATTAAAGGGTATTTCTAAACTGCCTTCAATATTGCCAGTGACTCCACCACCACAGCCACTAACCAATGTTTTTTCTTTATATAAGTTTTGTAAAGAATTTTCGTCAATTTTAGCTTTTATGTCAACTCTTAAGCCATCTTTACTTACTTCTAAAAACTCAACATCATCTATACTTGATATAACATTTTCACTCATCAAAAAACCAATTGCATGTGCATCTTGGTCTTTTGGTATAGTCATCATTGATATGGCTTTTTCTCCATTTAAAAATAGATTGAGACGTGCTTCTTCTATAGTCACATCTTCAAATTCATGAGCTTCATTTTCTATAAGTTTGTCAATTACTACTGTTTTTAAATATTTTGTGTTGTCATCCATATCTTTTCCTTAATATGCAAAATATGCATATTTAAAATTACAAAAACTAGGGAATGCTGTTATTCCCTAGTTTTAAATATTATATTTTATTTTTTAATTTTTTATAAAAAATACTATGAAGTATTTCTACTTCTTCTTCTTCTTTATATCCTGTAAACATACTATGAATAGCACCTTTTATTGCAAATACTGACATGTAAACATGAGTAAAGAATAAAGCCACCATTAACATTCCCATAACATTGTGAAGTATTACACTGACCCTTAATAAGTCAATTTGCATAATTCCCCATGATCTTAATATTGTGATACTAAAATCTTGAAAATACATTATTGCACCTGTGATAATCATTAAAATACCACCAGCTGTACAAGTCCAAAACCACATTTTTTGCCCTGCATTAAATTTTCCTGCAGGAATAGGGTCTTTTCTTTTATTTAGGTATCCACCTAATATTTTAATCCATTGTATATCCGCAGCAATAGGTAACATCTCTTTAAACCACATTATAAGCATTGGAACAACTGCAATAGCAAAAACTATTGTTGAAACAGCATGTAATTCTTTACAAACTCTAACAAATTCTCCACCATGGAAAAAACTTCCAAATACCATTACTAAACCAGTTGGTATTAGTACTAAAAATGATATTCCTGCTAACCAATGAATTGTTCTATGAAAGAGAGTAAAAATAAAAATTTTCTTTCTATCATGTGAAAATATCATAGGTCCAATTATTGTATAGTGAATAAAAAATACAATAGGAACACCAAAAGAAATTGCTAAAAATATAACTGAAAAATACTTAGCTTGCAAAATTGTAAAAATCATTGCCAAGTCTAAATTTCCTTCTTTTCCTTGATTTATTATATTAATTAATAAATCTTTTCCATAAATTGCACTATCTGCATGTGCATACGAAGCAAATAGTAAAATAAAAAATGTCAACAAACTTTTTTTCATGAATCTCTCCTAAAAAATTCAATAAAACTTTAGTCATAAAAAAATTCTTATCAACTTTTTAATTCAAATAAATTAAATAGCATAATAATATTCTTATCTTCAAACTATAATAATATAAATTTTATATAAGTAAATAAGCTATAAAGCCTATTTACTTTCTATTTTTAATGTTTTATCTTCCAATAAAACATCGGGTCTTAACTGTTCTAGATACTCAACTGGTAATTTACCAGTAATAACACCTGGAATATATCCTTTTACAGATACAAAATAAGAGTAAATGGTCTCAAATGTAAAAAATGAAATAATTGCACTTCCCATAAAATGGAAGAAAAGAATAAATCTTTTTACTTGTATTGTTTGTGCATGAGTTGCAGCATCTGGAAATAAATACCAAATGATAAAACCACTTACAACCAATGTTGAACCAAATGCTACATACATGTAGTAATTGATTCTATCCATATGCTTATATTTTCCTCTTAGGAAAACTTTATTCCAAATCTTTCCACTAGGTCTTATAAAATATTTGTGGTCCTTAAAGGCTATTATTGTCATACAAAGCCATATTGGAATCCACCCAAGTCCTATTATCTCATGAGTTGCTCTCATCATTCTTGCGAGATATCCACCACCTGTCCAGTTTCCAAATGTAATTGAAAACCCAGTGATAAAAAGATAAATCATAAATAAAATATTTAAAATAATTACAACTCTTTGAAAAATTGAATAAACTTCTATTTTCTCATTTTCTCTTGTAATTTTTGCTTGTTTTCTTCCTTTTGCTACAATGAACATCGTAAGAAATAGAAAAAACTCTACTAGAAAAACTATAGGTAGTAGATGTTGTCTCTCTTCAAATGCTCTTATAACTTCTGGTGCTATGGCATCATACCTTGGCCCAAATAATCCTACTTCCATTTGTTGATAATGAGTTAAACTCTCAAAAGGAACAACTTGTCCTGTAAAATTACCTTGTACCATTTGTAATAAAAACTGATATATATAATTAATATCCGCTATCGTTGCTAACCAAAAATACCAATATGTTAAAAGGATGAATAAGAAGCCTGTTATTAAATAGGCTTTATATTCACTTAGAAAACTTTTATTTTCCATACGCTTTATCCCAACCATATGGCATAGACTGTACTCCATGACCAAATGATATTACTCTTTCTCTATAAATGTCTGCTATAGATTCTGAATCACCAACTAATAGTGCTTTTGTAGAACACATTGCAGCACATACAGGAACTTTACCTTCAGAAATTCTATTTTGTCCGTAAAGTTCTCTTTCATGCTCACTATTAGTTTCATCAGGACCACCAGCACACATAGTACATTTATCCATAACACCTTTTGTTCCAAATGCTCCATCTTTTGGAAACTGTGGAGCTCCAAAAGGGCAGGCATATAGACAATATGAACAACCAATACATTTATCTTTGTCATGTAAAACGATTCCATCTTCTCTAATATAGAAACAATCTACTGGACATACTTGTTCACAAGGTGCATCTGTACAGTGCATACAAGCAATTGATAAAGAAAACTCTAACCCTTGCTTTCCTTCATTTACTGTTATTACTTTTCTTCTAGAAATCTCAACTGGTAACTCATGCGCTTCGGCACAAGCAACAGAGCAACCATCACAATGAATACATCTGTGTTCATCGCAGTAAAATTTCATTCTTGAAAAGTCTACTTTATTACTACTCATGTTACTTCTCCTAGGCTCTTGAAATCTGACATAAACCACCTTTAGTTTCAGGGATTTGTGTAACTATGTCATAACCGTAGTTAGAAACAGTATTTCCACTTTCCCCTGTCGCATAAGGAGCAGTTCCATCAGGATATTTATGTAATAAACTTTCACCTTCCATAACACCAGCAAAGTGTATAGGAATAAATACTCTATCAGGACTAACTGAATAAGAATAGTGAGCTTTTATTTTAATCTTAGTTCCTTGAGGTGAATGAATCCACATCATTGAACCATCTCTAATACCATATCTACCAGCTAAATCTGGATTAATATCACAGAACATTTCTGGACTTAATTTAGCAAGATATTTACTTGCTCTATTTTCCATACCTGCACCATTTAAGTTAACAAGTCTTCCTGTAATTAAGTTAATTGGGAAATCTTTCGCCCAATCTTGCTTACTTTGCTCAGAAATATATCTTGTATCAACTCTCCAGTGATTTGGTTTATCTGGAAAACTTGGATATTCTTTTGTTAAATCTGTTCTTGGTGAATGTAATGGTTCTCTATGTTTAGGAATTTCATCTGCCCATCCCCAAACTTTAGCTCTTGCTTTAGCATTTCCATAAGGAGCAATCCCAGCTTCCATACATTTCTCTGCAATAATATTTGATGTGTCAACTTTCCAGTTTTTACCAATTTTAGATTTTTCTTCATCCGTTAACTTGATTTTTAATACTTCTTCAATATTATCTTTTGTAATCTCTGGGTATCCATTTTTATTATTTGAATCTTTAGGTGCACTTCCTTTTCCAGCAAGTAAATCTACACCATCATGCTCTAATCCAAATCTATTTCTGAATCCCATACCACCTTCTTTTACAGATCTGTTTATATTATATAAAACAGGACTTCCAGAATGTGATGTTGTCCAACAAGGCCATGGTAAACCATAGTACTCACCAGCCATTTCACCGTAACCTCTACCTGTAACTTGATCAAACATATGCCAATTTTCTTGATGTTTTTTCAATCTATCCGCAGTCCAACCAGTTAATCCAATAGTTTTAATTGTTCTTGCTATTTCATTCGTTGCATCTTCAGGCCAAGTAAAGTTTTTACCTTTCCCCATTCCAGCAATAAATTGATCATAGAATCCAAGTCTTTTCGCAAGTTCAAATAAAATATCTTGATCTGTTTTACACTCATACATTGGTTCAACAACTTTGTCTCTCCATTGAGCAGATCTATTTGTAGCAGTTAATGAACCTGAAGTCTCAAATTGAGTAGTTGCTGGTAAAATATAAACATCATTTTGTTTATCAGTTATAATAGCACCTTCATTTACAAAAGGATCACAGAATACTGCAATATCTAAATTATCAATTGCTTCTTTTACTTTTTTTGTTTGAGCTGTTGATGTAATACCATTACCCATAACAACTAAAGCTTTTAATCTTGTACCTGCATTATGAATTGCATCTTCACCCGGATTTTCACCTAAAACTCCAGCCCACCATCTAGCTAATGAGAAACCTTTTTTACCCATCCATGAAGCATCTTTAAATCGACCTTGTAGCCAATCAAAATCTACACCCCAAGAATTAGCAAAATATTTCCATGAACCTTCAGATAAACCATAATATCCTGGTAATGAATCAGCTAAACAACCAAAGTCAGTTGCACCTTGTACATTATCATGACCTCTTAAGATGTTTGTTCCACCACCTTCTAGACCCATGTTTCCAAGAGCAAGTTGTAAGATTGGAGCCATTCTTGTATTTGATGTTCCATTTGAGTGTTGAGTTAAACCCATAGCCCAAATTAATGTTCCTGGAGTACTTTTTGCATATAATTTTGTAATTTGTACAATTAAATCTGCTTTTACACCTGTAACATCTGCAACTCTTTCAATAGGCCAATTTTTAGCCTCTTTCATGATTTCATCCATACCATAAACTCTATCATTGATAAAGTTTTTGTCATGCCAACCATTTTCGAAAATAATTTTTAACATTCCATACATAAATGGAATATCAGTTCCTGGTCTAATTTGTGCATATAAATCTGCTTTTGCAGCAGTTTTAGTAAATCTAGGATCTATTACAATAATTTTTGCATTATTTCTTTCTTTTGCTTTTAAGAAATGTTGGAAACCAACTGGGTGGTTAACCGCTGGATTCGCACCAAAAATTATAATCGCTTTTGCGTTTTGAATATCTCCTAAAGAATTTGTCATAGCACCATAACCCCATGTATTTGCCACACCGGCAACTGTTGAGCTATGTCAAATTCTAGCTTGGTGATCTATATTATTAGTTCCAAACATTGCAGCAAACTTTCTGTAATAATAAGCTTGCTCATTATTGAATTTTGCTGAACCTAAAAACATTGTTGAATCTGGTCCATCTTTTTTTCTTAAATCTTCAAGTTTTGAAGCAATACCATCTAAAGCTTCATCCCAAGTAATTCTTTTCCATTGACCATCTTTTTTCACCATTGGATGTTTAAGTCTAACTTCTGATCTAACCATATCAATCATATCAGCACCTTTACAACAGTGCCCTCCAAGTGATACAGGGTGATCTTGAGCGACTTCTTGTCTTACCCACACACCATTTTGAACTTCTGCTATAACACCACAACCTACAGAACAAGCAGTACAAACAGATTTAACCATTTTTGAACCTGGAAAAGGATTTTTAATCTCTTCTTCAGTTGCTTTTCTTGTAGCTGTAGTACTTGCAAAAGATGATGTAACTCCAAATGCAGTAGCAACTGCAGCCATTTTCATAAATGACCGTCTACCTACTTTTGCATTTAGAGATTCATATGTATTTGCTGACATACTATACCCTTATATACTATCTTGCGTTCTTGTAATATTCTTCCCAAGCCGCAGTTTTTTTGTAAAGAATCTCTTTGTGTCTAGATTCTCCCACAACAACACCATTATTACTATCATCTTGACCTGATGATTTGCCAGTAGCAGCCAATACAGTAGTACCTGTAACAGCTACAGCACCCGCAGTAATCATTGCAGTTTTTTTTGCAAATTCTCTTCTGCTTTTTTGCACGACTGACCTCCTTATAGAAATTAAGCCCCTTTATTAAGAGACTTTATAAAAAGAGTTAAACTCTCTTTATAAAATCTCTAAAAAAGGAAAACCTTTTTTAGACTTCTGTTTCAGAAGCAGATACATTGTCAATAGGACAACTCTCTTCTTCTTTTGGCCCTAAAGCTTTAAGAGCTTTATTTTTTGCTCTTCTTTCTAATTCTGCTTCAGAGATTTCTTCAACTTCAACTTTTTTGATAATTCTTTCTTTTTTAGGTGCTTTTGAAACATCTAAATATAGTCTTTCAAAAGCAATAAATGAGTGTAAAACTATTATTACTTCTTTAAATATTTTTGAACTATTATGTTCAAAAACATCTTTTGCAAACTCTTCTATAAATTCATTTATAATTTCTGCAAAGATACAATGAACAGTATTTTCATACTCTTTTTCACCATTTGCAATTGCATCACATAATGAAGCCATCAATGAAAAAATAAAAGCTACTGAATCTTCATATTCAAAATAATTTTTTTCATCGCGTCTTAATTTTGTTTTTGCAACGAATTGAATCATTTCAACTCTTTTTTTGCCAGATTCAACTCCTTCATCATAGTATGATGCAGTTATTCTTACTTTTTTTGTTAAAGGATTATGAAATAAATCGTCATACTCTTGGACTAAAGCTACATTAGAAGTAGGATCTAGCATTTCAGAAATATTATTTAATGCCTGTCCAGATTCTAAATCTAATGGATTCTCTTTTAAAATATTTACTAATCTAACTAATTCAAAATAGTTTTCAGTTTTTGAACTTACAAAAAAGAAGTTTTCAAAAAGATTATAATAAAGGGCTCTTGCTTTATTTACAGTTTTATTATCTTGCATCATTTTGTCCTTCATTTTTTTTATCAAAATAACTTTGCATCATTATTTTTGGTTTACAATCAGCACAACAGTATAAGCTTCTCTCTTTAACTGGATCACTTGAAAAGATTGGACCCATTATTCCTGCTATTTTCTCAATTGATTTTGTTGTAGCAAACTCTTTTCCACACTCAACACAGGCAAAAAGAGTATCTTTTGCTAAGATATTTTCTTTAAACCAAGTAGGTTCTAAGTGAATTACATCTCTTTCAATTGTTAAACAATCGACTTCAGGACATGAGACTTCACAATAACCACATGATGTACATAAACTTGGATTTAATCTTAAAGTATTATCAGTGGCATCTGCTTGTAAAGCATCCACATTACATGCACCGACACAAACTAAACATAATGTACAGTTTGATTCATTTACTTTTACAAGTCCATAATGTACATGTTCACCTGTTTTAACAACACCTAAGTTATCTTCACCAACTATTTTTTGTAATCTATGTGAAAAGATTTCTCTTTTTTTAAGTTCGTCTTGATTGAAATTAAAATATGAACCTTCTACAAAAGATACTTCTTCTAAAGCATTAATTAATTCTTCTTCATTTGCTGCAACAATAATTGCATCTTTTGCATATTTTTTTTGATAAATATCATTTAATATTCTAATAGAATCACCAGTTCCTTTTGAAATAAAATCAGTGTAAAAAACAACTTGAGAACCTGACATTTGAAGAAGTGTTAAAAGTGTTTCTTCATGTAAGAATTTTTCACCTTCTATTGCAAAAGGTAAAACATCTTCTTTTAATGGAACATCTAAATTATCAAGTTCCATTTTTGCAGGAAGAATTAAAGGGTATTTATTTTTAAAGAATTTACTTAATTCATAAATTGATTCTTTATTTGATGGGGCATAATCTAGTGCTCCACTTGGGCAAACAGATATACAACCACCACATCCATGACAATCAATCTGTGAGAATTCTAAGGTTTTTGTTTTGTCATCTTTAACAATGGCAACTGTTGGACAAACTTCTTCACATTTGCTACAAATTTCTTCTCTTCTTTCATGATATTGACAGATGTTTTTATCGTAAGTAGTAAACTTTTTATATGAGTATGAAGTGATATTATTTCTTAAAGTATTTATTATATCCTCTAGTGAAGATTTTTTTGGGTCAAAAGTTCCACTTTGTTTTAATCCTTCTTCTTTAGCCTCAAACCAAACTATTTGAGAAACATTTAAAGTTACATCTTTACCTTCATCATCAACTATAACACTTAAGTTCCCAATGTGTCCTGATATTGATTTTAATATATCTTCTTTTATATAAAAAAGATTGAAATCTTCATCTAAAGTTTTTGTCACAAAGTTATCATGGTCTTCTTTGTTATTCGTTATTAAAAGAATATCTTTTGATATTTCTTGGTCATAAGAAATATCTTGTGCAAAATCATATTTTGTTGCTGCTATTTCATAAAGCTTTGATACATTTTCAATTTTTTTTGATAAGTTATCTTTTGAATTCTTAATATAAAAATCAACTTCTTTTGCTGTTAATTCACTATTTATAAGGTTTGTATTTGATATTAAAAATGATTTGTTTTGAACTTCATTAAGATCAGTAGTTACTAGTATTTCATCACTAACTGGAAACTCAAGTCCATTAGGATTATAATAAATAAATTCTTGCATAAACTATGCCCTTTGGTAAAATATATTTTACCTAATTTTAGTTGTTTATAATTAAACCTAACTTAAAAGGTAAAATATATTTTAACTTTTTATTATGCAGTGTTACTTTATGGTAAAGCTAATTTTTTTAATTATTTTAGTAAACTTTAGAATGATTAAAAGAGCCCCGATAATACTATTTATATTTGTCATTTGTTTTTATTATTTCAAAAGTGAAGTATTTACTGGAAACACTATTGTAGTGGGATCTTCATTGCCTAAAACAGGAATAATTAAATCTTGGGGTAAGTCTGTTATCGTAGGTGCTGATGCTTATTTTAAATATGTCAATGAAAAAAAACTATTAGGTAATAATAAAATTAAATTTATAACCTATGATGATAAGTATGAACCAGAGCTTACAAAAGATAATACTAATAGATTAATTTATGAAGATAAAGTTTTTGCCTTATTTGGTTTTGTAGGTACTCCTACAATTAAAAAAATCTTACCAATTATTTATGATGAAAATATACCTTTTATTGCTCCTTTTTCAGGCGCATCATTCTTAAGAAATAATCAGAGTGAAAATTTTATTAATTTTAGAAGCTCTTATAAAGAAGAAATTGAACGATTAGTTTATTATCTAAATAGTAAAAAAGGTTTAAAAAAGATTGCTGTTTTTTATCAGAATGATGATTATGGAGAAGAGGGGTATATCTCACTTTTAAAAAGTTTAAGAAGTAGAAAACTACCTTTAGTTGCAGAAGGATCCTATAAAAGAAATACTTTATCAATAACCCATGCTTTTAATGAGATAAAAAATGTAAAACCAGATGCGATTATTATGATAGGTTCATATCAAGCCAATGCTCTATTTGTAAAAAAAGCTAAAGGTAATAAAAATTTCAAAAACACAATTTTTTGTAATATCTCTTTTGGTGATGCAAATGCAATGATAAAAGAGATGAAAAACTATAATTTAGATACTAAAGATTTGATATTTTCTCAAGTTGTCCCTAGTTATACCGATACTTCTCTTCCTATAATAAAAGAATATCAAACTTTGATGAAGAAATATCATCCCGAAGTTGAGTTAGGATTTATTTCTCTTGAATCATTTTTGTCATCTAAAGTTTTAATAAATGCTATATCTAGAATAAAAGGGGAAAGAACAAGGGAGAAATTAATTGATGCTTTAAAAAATACTCCTAGTAATGTTTTAGAAGGTATTCCTTTAAAGTTTAAAGACTCTCAACTTTTAAATAAAGCATATCTTTTCCAATTCAAAAAAAATAAGTTTATTGAGATAAAATAATGAAAAAAATATTTTTAAGAATAACAGATTATTTTGATAAGTTAAGCTTTTCATATAAAACATATTTTTTGATTTTTATTATTGCAGGTGGTATGATTTGTATAGTCTTACTATCTCAAATCTCTATTTTTACTATAAAAGAAGACTTCGATAGATTTTTTAATAAAAGAACAATCTCTTTAATAAAATTAGAGAATATAAAGGACACTTACATAATTAATATACAGGATACCTTGAGAGAATTAGATAGTGAAAACCTTAATTTTAAACAAGCAAATGAAGTATTAATTCTTGGAAAACAAATAATTAGGAAAAATTGGGAATTATATAAAAAACAAAGTATTTTGAATACAGATGAAATAATTACTTCACTTATTAAAAAGTTTATAATATCTAGAAGTAAAGATATAGATAGTGAATTATTAAAAGATAATATTATTAAAAATATAAATATAAAAATGGAAAGTATTGAAAGTGCTTTAAACAATATCCATGCAAAGCCTAATTCTAAGCAATTGGATAATCTAAATCTGGAGATTAATTCCATATCAATATATATAACAAGTTTGATAAACTATGATTTGTCTATTGCTATAAATGAAAAGAATGACACTCAAAAAGTATTTAATACTATTATTATTTTTTCTATTATTTCTATATTTTTAGTTTTTGCATTTTCTATACTTTTATCAATTTTTGTTACAAATGATTTTAAAAAACTAAATGATTCATTAGAAAAAAATGTTGATGAAAAAACTAAAGAGTTACTTACTTTAAATGAGTTTTTGGAAAAAAAGATTTCAAAAGAAGTTTTACAAAATAGAAAAAAAGATATTATTATGTTCCAACAAGCAAGATTTGCAAGTTTAGGCGAGATGCTCAATAATATAGCACATCAATGGCGACAGCCATTGGGCTCAATTACTATGATTGTACAAAGTTTCCAAACAAAAATGAGTTTAGGGAAACTCACAAATGAGTTTATAGATGAAAAAGTAAATGATGCCTTATTACTTGCTAATAATATGTCAAATACTTTGGATGATTTTAAAAACTTTTTTTCACCCGATAAAGCAAAAATAAAATTTGATATTGAAAAGTGTATTGAACACTCAATTGAGTTGTCAAAATATCTTCTTTCAAAGGAGAGTATTAAGATTGAACTTGTGATAAAAGATAAAATTACTCTAAATAGTTACTATAATGAAATTTCTCATGTATTTTTAAATATTATTTCAAATTCAAAAGATGCTTTATGTTCTAATGTTGATAAAAATGATAGAATCATTAAAATTATGGTTAATAAGTATAAAAATAATGCAATTATAAATATGCTGGACAATGGTGGTGGAATTCCACAAGAGATTGTTCCTAAAATCTTTGAGCCATATTATACAACAAAATATAAAAGTGCAGGCACTGGAATAGGGCTTTATATGTCAAAACAAATTATTGAAAAACATATAAATGGTTCAATTATTTATAAAAATGTTGTACATAAAATCAAAGATAATAAAAATTATAATTGTTCACTTTTTACAATTAAAATACCAATAAATGATGGGGATATTAATGAAAAATAGAAATTTGGGTATCTTAAAAGATTTTAATATTTTGTATTTAGAAGATGATGAAAACTTGTTAAGACATACATCAGATGTATTAGAAGATTTTGTAAATAATATATATGCAGTTAAAACTTCAAGTGAAGCAATGGAAATTTTGTTAAATAAAAAAGTTGATGCTATTATTTCAGATATTTTGTTAGAAAATGAAAATGGAATTGATTTTTTAAAACATATAAAAAGTAAAAATATTAATATTCCTACTATTCTTACAACAGCTCATACTGATACTAATTATTTACTTGATGCAATAAAATTAAAAGTTGAAAACTATATAGTAAAACCTATAAATATAAAAGAGTTACTCAATACTTTGCATGATATTTTATTGCCAATTGTTCAACAAAAAGAGATACAAAAAAGTAGAAGTGTTATAAGAACAATTGCTGCAATTACAGATAGTAAGCAAGTAGCTATTGTGAAACATATTATAAATAATTTAGACAATGAAAGTCAGTTTATAGCTTCATATACAGATATCATGGAAGAGTTTTCTATCTCAAAACCAACTTTAATAAAACTCTTTAAAGAGCTTTCAGAGAAAAATATTTTAGTAAAAGTGCAACATAAAACTTATAGATTCTGTGCTCCTACTTTGGAGAGTTTATAAACAAACTATAATGAATAAAAGTTATTTCATAACTATGGCTTTTAAATATTTTTTAATATTTTTACAAAAAGAGTTTGAAAGATCTCTTTTTCATCATCACTTAAAACTGAAAAACAGCTATTTTCATAAGTTAGAATATCTTTAAAAACTTCTCTACAAATTTCCTCTCCTATAGGAGTTATTTTTACTAATTTACTTCTTTTATCAAATTTATTATCTAGTCTTATTATTAACTTTCTATCTTCTAGCTTTTTAAGGACTTTTGTAATTGCTGCTGAAGAAAAAATTAATTTTTCACTTAGTTTTTTTGGAGAAATTGTTTTTTTCTCATCCCTTAGAGCTAAAATAGTAACTAAAGCATCGACTTCAGTATCAGTTAAATTATAATTATCATGTTCTATTTTAGAAATATTCTTTTGCATTTTATTGTATGCAAAATAGAATGGAAAAGTTAAATTTATTATTTCACTAAGTTGAGAAGGCACTATTTTTTTATGGGCGAGTATATCTGTATTAAGTTCATTTAAATTCATAAAAAATTATACCTTATTATTAATTAAAGCAAGTATACTTAAAAGTAATTTACTAGTAAGATACTTCTAAGAATACTCTTGATATTATTCCGAGCTTATAACTATTAGGAATAAGTTTAATTATAAAGGATTAAAATGAAAAATAATGAAAGTTCTTGCATTAATTCAGAATGTAATTATTCAGATGTAGCAAAATTAGTATTAAGATTTACAGTTGGGTTTTTACTTTTGTTTCATGGAATAGCTAAAATAAATTATGGTGTATCATTTGTAGAAGAATTATTGGCTAGTAAAGGACTACCAACTATTATTGCCTATGGTGCATATATTGGTGAGATTGTTGCTCCCATAATGTTAATAATAGGTTTTAAAGTAAGAATAGCTTCTATAATTATTTTCTTTACATTAATTATGGCAATTTTTCTTGGACATTTAAATGACTTTTTTACATTATCAGAAGTTGGTGCATGGGCAATGGAAGTTCAGATATTTTATCTTATGGGATGTTTAGCAATTTTTTTACAAGGTGCTGGAAAATATAGTATTGATGGCTGTATTAAAAATAAATAACACACAAAAAAAGCTTCACTTTAAAAGTGAAGCTTTTTTATTTATTATATTTAGCTGTTGAAATAACAACACCTTCATATGAAGTTGTTTTAATAGCAGCTAGTATATCAGTTAGTTTTACTTTATCATTATAAATAACTGTTGCTTTTTTTGTATTTAGTTTAACACTAACTTTCTCTATACCATCAACTTTTTTAATAGCTTTTTTTACAGCAATAGTACATAAAGGACAGTGCATCTTTTCAACTTTTATAATGCTAATATTTGAAGCAAAAATAAAAGAACATAACGATATAAGTAAAATAAGTGTTTTCATAATTACTCCATAAATAGTGGTATTAGTTCAGGGTACAAAAGTAAAAAAAAGATTAAAGAAAAAAATAATGTTGTAAAGATAATTTGTAATACTCTTTGTTTTTTTGTGCATTTACAAGAAATTTTCTTTTTTAATCTTTTTATTCCAAAAAATAAAAGTGCAAAGGTTAGTATAACCATTGGAATTCTTAAAAAATCTAGTTCGGTAAAGTATGTCAATACTCCACTTGATATTCCAAAAAATATAAATAAAAATGCTGGCAAACAGCATAGTGTTGATAAAAGAGCAGTTAATACTGCTCCTATTATCGGAATATTTATTTTATTCACTTGTGTTCTTGTGAGATATAACTATAAGAGAAATTTTTTGTATCATAGTAATCCAATGGATCTTCTCCATTTTCTGCATATGGATATCCTAACATATTAAGTGGATATTGTGCAGGTTTTGGATTAAGTACGAAATCTCTAGCATAGTTAAATGCTACCCAATTCATTTCCCAATTTCCAAACATGAATTTTCTTATATCTTTTATCTTTTTATCTTCATTTGTAAGTTTTTCACCAAGTCTTACTTTTGTAACATCAGCTGGATCTGCTGGAACCCAACCTAAACCACTTAGGTAAAATTCAGCACGACAATGTTGACCACCAGTTATTTTTGCTAAACCATTTGCATCTGCTTTTCCACAAACTTTGGCAATTTTTGATTTACCAACTCTTATTCCAAATACTTCTCTTGCTGGAATGTTTGCATTTCTAAGTAGTGTTACAAAAACAGAACTAATATCTGTACATTTTCCACCATAGATTTTTTCTTCAATTGCTTTTTTAGCATCACCAACTCCACAACCAATTACACTATTATCTCTATACATAGTAGTAACTGTCCAATCATAAATTGCTTGAGCTTTTTCAAGTGGAGTTTTTGCATCTTTGATAATATTATCTGTAAATAGTTTCATCTTATCACTTACAGGAATATGAGCAGTTCCTTCTAAGAATTTTTGAACATCTTTAGGGTAGTTCATGTCATTTTTAGCAAGTTTTAGATTATGTATCTTTTGCATAGTTACCATGTCAATTTTAACAGTTAAGACTCTTTTTTCAGTCCCTTTATTCCATTTTACATAAAGTACTTTTGTATCATAATCATTTTTTGCTATATAAGCTTCTTTATAATTTCCTTCATATTTTAAATTAGCAACTTTTTGGTAAGTAGAATCTAAAGGAAGTGGAACCCATAATTGAGTCTCTTCATCACTTGGTTTGATTTCAAATGTATTTGTAATTGTAAATTTTCTAGTTCCTTCTTTGATTCCAAAAGGATTTGTCTCTTTTGCGCTTAAAAAGCTTGGACTTACAAGCATAGTTGTAGTAAGTAGTGCCGAACCTTTTAAAAATGTTCTTCTTTGCATGGGTAATAACCTCTAATAGTGTTTTGTTCTATCAAGAGATAAAGTAAATAAATTCACATTAACTCAAACCATAACCTATGGTCTTGAACTATATTTATCCCGTAATGTTATTGTAAGCTTCATAAACATGTGCTTAAAAAGTAAAAAATATTTGACCTAGCTTAAACACATTTTAACAAATTGAGTTGTAAAATATTTTGAAATAACCTATGGAATAGGTATACAAAAAGGTATAAAATGAAAACTTCTAAAAAAACTCTTTTTTTAAAATCAGATAAAGTGGGTGAAGGTGAATTAGGTTCAATGTTAATAAAAGGCTTTTTAAGTGCTATTATAGAACAAGAAAATACACCAGAATCTATTATTTGTGTTAATAGTGCTGTACTTTTAACTACAGCTGATGAAGATGATGAAATTGTTGCTATTTTGAAAAAAATAGAAGAAAAAGGTGTTAAAATCTACTCTTGTGGAACTTGCCTTGATTATTATAATAAGAGAGATGATTTAAAAGTTGGAGTTGCAGGAAATGCAATGGATACTGTAAAATCTCTTCTAAGTGAAAATATAGTTTCTTTTTAATTAATCCAATCAGCAGAGATTTTCTCTGTTGATTAAACTTATATTTCTTGATAAATTTCATATCCACAAAGAGCAGCACCTATCGCTCCTGTTAGTTGAGGATGTTTAGATGGAAGAATAGTTTTTTCTAATTTTTCAGATAAAAGGTTTACTAAAAAACTATCCAACGCTCCTCCACCTGTAAAAAGTATTATCTCACTTTTACAAGCAAACTTGCTAGCCATAGAGGCAAGTCTAGAAGCTATTGATTCATGTACAGCATAACAGATATTTGAAGCACTCTCTCTTTTTGCAATTAGTGAAACTACTTCTGATTCTGCAAAAACAGCGCACATACTTGAAATAGATAATTTTTTATTGGCATCAAATCCAATTTTTGAAAATTCATCTAGATTTAGACCCATTCTGTTTGCGGCTATTTCTAAAAACTTGCCAGTTCCAGCCGCACATTTGTCATTCATCTTAAAATCAACAAAACCACCGCTTTTATCTAGTAATATTACCTTACTATCTTGCCCACCTAAGTCAATAACCATTTGTGCATTGTTATTAAAAAAATATGCGCCTTTTGCATGTGCTTTTATTTCACTTATTACAGGACATGAGAAGGTTTCTTCTATCATATGCCGACCATATCCTGTGGAAACTAGCATTTTTATATCTTTATCTTTTAGATATTTTTTTACTATTTCATCTTGATTTACAATCGTTGGAATAACACTCATTTCAACTAACTCTTTTTTTTCATTGATTCCACATATTTTTGTATATGTGGAACCAACATCAACTCCCCAATACATTAGCTTTTTGATTTTAGCTTATTTGCTTTTTTCTTAAATGAGATACTTTCTAAGAAAGCTTCAACTCTTGTTTTTATTTGTCCTGCATCTTCAGGAGAATAATCTGATTCAATCACTAAACAAGGAATTCCAGCTGCTTCTAAAGCTTCTGTTACTAGGAAAGATTCTACATTATATGTATGACAAAATGAGAGTGTATAATATATAACTCCATCAGCTTTTCTATCTTTGTACATTTGTAAGATTTTATCAATTCTTGGTGTATTTGGAGTAAAACATGCACAATCAACTGCACTATATCTTTTCATTAGTTCTTCCATCAAGTCATCTTCATTTTTGATATTATCAATATCTACATTATCTTTATAATATCTATGTCCAATACATGATTCCTCATTTATAATAGCACCACCTGAACCTTCCACCGCAGTGTGAAGTTTCCAATTTGGTGGAGCAATAGGAGTTCCTAAAATCATAAGTCTTGGAGTATCTTTTTCAAATACTGAAATTTTATCTTCAACTCTTTTTTCTAATTCATCACAAAGTTCATTTACTTTTTGTGTATATCTTTTTGGATCATCTAAAAATCCCATTTGAGTTACAAATAGTGCATCTTTTCCAGTTATTGGCATAACTTCTGGATTTAATCCTCTTAGTGAATCAAGTCTTAAAAGTGCTTTTCTCTTTTCATTTATAATTCTTGTCCCTTCTAACATCTCTTCAAGACTTAGTTTTTTTCCAGTAACTTCTTCAATATGTTCTTTGAACTCAACTATTTCCTCTTTCCACATTTTTAAATCTTTATCTCTTTTCATGTGTGGAATATTCATAACATGTACTGGATGATGTTTATTAAGGATTTCCCATGTTTTTTTCTTAGCTTCACAGGTTGTTTCACCATATATGAAATCAGAAGATTGAGTATATGCACATGTTCTTTGAAGTTTAAATCCATGAGCTGATTTGATTAAAGGACAGATATTTCTTGGAAGTTCAGTCTCAGCATCTGCTATTGTTGCAGGGCTTCCACCACATAAACCAAAACATGCACCACCAGCTCCTACAATTATCTCTTCTGGTACAAAGATACAAAATGCACCAACAGCTGGTTTTTTTTGCTTTCTAAGTTCATTGATTTCAGCGATTCTTTGACCTTGAATTTCACTCATAAACCAATCAAAGTATTTCATAGCTTCTGGTCTATTTTTTTGAGACATAAATTGAGTTTTATAAGACTCAAGTCCCATATTCATCATTTTTGCATGTCTATCAACATCAACATTAATTTCTGAAAGTAATTTTCTGTGTTCTTCTACACTCATAAGTTTTTCCTTGTATTATAATTATTATTTATACATGAAAAAAAAGGAAATATTATAAAAGAACTTTTAAGTCATGTATGTCTAAGCCTTAGACTATTAAAAGTAAATTATTTAAGATAGATATTAACCTTAAAATATACTTATTAAATAAAACTATATTCCTTTATTAATAAACAAAAGCTTAAAAAGTAAAAAGTACTTTACTATATGTTAAATCTATATTTAACTAAAAAAAGATATAATCTCTGCAATTAATTTGCATTAACTCATGGGTTGGGTTTACATAAAATGTGATATTCTCTATTTGATATAAACTAATCCACAAAATGCATTCACAAGGGAAATAATGAACAACAGATATAAATTAACAAAATTTGTTCAAGCTGCTGGTTGAGCTGCAAAGATGGGTCCGGGTGATCTAAAACAGTCTCTTTGTAACCTTAGACCGACAGATGAAAAAGTTTTGGTAAGTTTTGAAAATAGTGAAGATGCTTGTGTTTATCAAATAAGTGAAGATAATGCCTTAGTACAAACACTTGACTTTATTACTCCAGTTGTTGATGATCCCTATATTTATGGGAAAATAGCTGCTGCAAATTCACTTAGTGATATTTTTGCTATGGGAGCGGAAGTTAAAACGGCTATGAATATAGTTGGTTTTGATGCAAAAAACCATGGTAGAGAAGTATTAGCAGAAATTTTAAATGGTGGAAATGAAAAAATAAAAGAGTGCGGTGGAGTTTTGATGGGTGGACACACTATTGAAAGCCCTGAAATGTATTATGGATTATCAGTAACTGGTATGATTCACCCAAACAAAATATATAGAAATAACACAGCCAAAATAGGACATGTATTAGTTTTAACAAAACCAATAGGAATGGGTATTTTAACTACAGCTATTAAAAGAGATTTATTAAGTGATGAGACAACAAGGGAAGCCATAAAAGTAATGGAGACCTTAAATTATTTGCCATCAAAAATATTAAGACAATATGATGTGAGCTCTTGTACAGATATTACTGGATTTGGACTTATTGGACATGCCTTTGAGTCAACAAATCCTACTACTACATTTGCAATACATTGTGGTGAAGTTCCAGTTATGCAAGATGCTTATGATTTAGTACAGCAAGGTGTAGTTCCAGGTGGAACAAAAAGAAATCTAAAATATCTAGAAGATAAGATGACTGTAATGTGTGCTACAGATAAATGTAAACTTATGTATTGTGATGCTCAAACTTCAGGTGGTTTATTAGTTGCTATGGATAAAGATGATGCAAAAGAGTATATAAAAAAAGTAGAAGAGTTAACTTATGGTTATGCTGCAATTATAGGGGAAGTTATTCCAAGAGGAGTAACACCAATTATGATTTATTAATTGGCGAGAAGATGAAGGAATCGAACCTCCCACGGCGTATTACACATAAACCGTCAATCAGGGTTGAAGCCTGTGGTGCCCACCAGGTACACTTATCTCCCAAAGTAAGAGATGAATCTTACATTAAATATTTTTAAAACAATCTGAAAGGGTCAAAATGAGTTTACTTAAATCTATTCCAAAGATTGATAAATTTGTATCAAAGAAGAGCTTTGATGGATATTCAATTAACTTAATTACTAAAATATCTCAAGTGGTAATTGAGAACTTGAGAAGTGAAATACTTCAAAAGAATGTTAGCGAAATAAATGAAGATAAATTAGTAGAAGAAGTTCTTAAAACATATGAAGAGTTAGTATCTCCTTCTTTACAAAAAGTTATAAATGCTACAGGAATAATAGTACATACAAATTTAGGTAGAAGTTTATTGAGTAAACAAAGTTTAGAAAAGGCTATAGATATAGCTACTTCATATAATAATCTAGAATATGACTTAAAAAAAGGTCAAAGGGGTGAGAGATATGCCCATATTGTAAAAACATTACAAGCTTTAACTGGATGTGAAGATGCAATAGTTGTAAATAACAACGCAAGTGCAGTTTTTCTTATCATGAATACCTTTGCAAAAAACAAAGAAGTAGTAGTAAGTAGAGGAGAACTTGTAGAAATAGGTGGAAGCTTTAGAGTTCCAGAAGTTATGGCTCAAAGTGGGGCAGTTTTAAAAGAGATTGGAACTACAAATAAAACTCACCTAAGAGACTATGAAAACGCTATCAATGAAAATACTTCTATGCTTATGAAAGTACATAAATCAAACTATACTATTGAAGGTTTTGCTAGTGATGTTACTTTTGAAGATATAGTAAAAGTAGCTTCACAAAATGAGGTGATAGATTATTATGATATGGGAAGTGGACATATGATTGACTTGCCTTTTAATCTATCAAGTGCTGAACCTTCTATTTTAAAAATCATGGAATACAATCCTTCTCTTCTAAGCTTCTCAGGTGATAAACTTTTAGGAAGTGTACAAGCAGGTATAATCATAGGTAAAAAAGAGCTAATAGCAAAAATCAAAAAGAATCAATTATTAAGAATGTTAAGGGTTGATAAAATCACCTTAGCAATACTTGAAGATACACTAAATTCATATTTAACTGATGACTTAGAAAATATTCCTACTCTAAATATGTTATATACAAAAATAGAAGTTTTACAAAAAAGAGCAAATAAACTAAAAACACTAATAGATACTATTTGTAAATGTGAAGTAATAAAAAATCAAACACTTATAGGTGGAGGAACAACTCCAAATAAAAAGATACCAACTATTGCATTAACATTAGAGTATAAAGATTATAAACCAAATAAAATAGAGCAGTTATTGAGAAAAAATAATCTAATAACTAGAATAGAGAATGAAAAAGTATTATTGGATTTTAGAACAATTCAAGAAGATGAGATAGAACAAATAGAAAGTATAATAAAAAGGGTATTTAGTTAATGTCAAATATCATTATAGGAACAGCAGGACATATAGATCACGGTAAAACAGCTTTAATAAAAGCTTTAAATGGTTTTGAAGGTGATGATACAAACGAAGAGAAACAAAGGGGAATCACTATTGATTTATCCTTTTCAAATCTTACAAAGGGACAACAAAATATAGCATTTATAGATGTACCAGGACATGAAAAGTTAGTTAAAAACATGATTGCTGGAGCATTTGGATTTGATTATGTTATGTTAGTGGTAAGTGCTGCTGAGGGGATAAAACCTCAAACAGTTGAACACATAGAAATCATAAACTTATTAGGACTTAAAGAGTTAATAATTGTCCTTACAAAAAAAGATTTAGTAAGTCCTGAAGAGTTAGCTTTAAAAAAAGAACAAATATTGATGTTCTTGGGAACTTTTGATTTTGAAATAATATTTGTAAGTGAAGTTTCTATATATGATGAATCATCAATTGAAAAACTTAAAAATCAACTTTTTAGTATAAAAAACAATACTAAACAAGAAGAGAATTTCTTTAGATTTTATGTGGATAGAGTATTTTCACCAAAAGGTATTGGTACAGTTGTAACAGGAACTGTTTTAGGGAAAAAAGTTGAACTAAATGAAAAAGTATTTATCAGTGAAATTCAAAAAGAGACAAAACTAAAAAATATACAGGTACACAATCACAATGTCTTAGAAGCAAATATATCAAATAGAGCAGCGCTAAATTTACAAAATATAGATGTAAAAAGTATAACTAGAGGTGATTTGATTACTAAAAGAGGATATGTAAGAGGATTTGATGGAGTTGATATCTCTTTTTCTTGTCTAAAAGATAAAAAACTTTTACACAACAAGGCATACAGTCTTTTTATTGGTGCAAAAAAAATAGAGATAAAAGCTTTACTTTTTGATTCAATAGATTCACTAGAAGAGGGCTTTGCTACAATAAAAGCAACAGAAAAATTATATACAATTTTTGGTGAGAAAGTAATCTTGCGAAATGGAAATGAAACGATATGTGGGGGAAAAGTTTTAAACCCTATAATTGATCCCATGAAGAAAAATCAAAAAAGAAAACTTTTGGAAGCCTTAGAAAAAAGTGATTTTACAAGTGCTTATTATGAACTTCTAAATGCTCACAGAAAAGGTCTTGGAATAATCTCTTCAACTCAAAGATTTGCTCTAAGTCATGAAGAGGCTTTAGCGTTTGCTAAAAATCTTGATGAGGTATTTGTGGATGAAAAAGACTTAATTATTTATCCAAATGCTACAAAAGTAGAGTTAAAAGAATATATAAAAAATGTATATGAAAAAAATGCTTATGCGATGCTTTCTAATGCTTCTATTGCCTTAAGAGTAAAATGGGCAAGTGCTTTATTTATAGACAGTGTTTTAGATGAACTTGAAGAAGAAAACTTTTTAATAAAAGAGGGTAATCTATACAAAAATGCCAATATTAAAGAGGATTTTCTAAAAGATTTAGAAGATATAGTTTTAAATAGATTAAAAGAAGAAGATATTTCTCCTACTGCTCCTTATAATATCTATGATGATTTGGATATTGATAGAAAATTAGGTGATGATATCTTAAAAGCTCTAACTTCTAAAAAACAAGTAATAAGACTACAACACAATCTTTTCATACATTTTGAAAGTTTGAATAATATAGTAAAAGCTATGAAAAGTATCATAAAAGTAGATGGTTATATAGAAATAGCAAACTTCAAAGAGAGATTTGAACTTAGTAGAAAATATTTAATTGCATATTTGGATTATCTTGATAATTATTCGGAGATTAAAAAAATAGATACAAAAAGAGTCTTTGCATAAATGACTTGCCCTTTATGCAATAGTCTTGCAAAGCTTTTTTATAAAAACACTCACTATAAATGTGAGTGTTGTGCTGGAGTATTCAAAGCAAAAGAATTTCATTTAATAGGTGAAGCTGAAAAAAATATCTATGAAAAACATAAAAATGACTCAAGTGATAAACGATACCAAAACTTCCTCTCTCCCATTACAAACTCAGTTTTAAATGATAATCCAACAAACAGTATTGGGCTTGATTTTGGTTGCGGTAAAGATTCTGCGATTATAAAAGTACTCAAAGACAATGGCTATGAAATAAATGGTTATGATCTGTTTTATTTAGATGATAAAACACTTCTAAAACAAAAATATGATTACATCACAAGTAGTGAGGTTATAGAACATTTTCAAGAACCAAACAAAGAGTTTGCTCTTTTAAAATCACTTTTAAAAGATAATGGCTCTTTATATCTTATGACAGATATTTATGATGAGAGTATAGATTTTGATAAGTGGTACTACAAAAATGACCCAACTCATATTTTTATGTATCAAAGAAAAACTTTTGAGTGGATAAAAGATAGTTTTGGGTTTTCTAGGGTTGAGATAGAGGGTAGGTTGATTCGGTTTTATTTGTAGTTTTATAATGGTTATACTCTCTTGAAGAGGTAAACCTCTTCGCTCCTCTTACTTTGTGTGAACAAAGTAAGCAAAACCACCAACCGTATCAAAGCCCTTCGGGTTCCCTCATTTATTATTTATCTTTTCTGCCTTGCAAAACTCA
>TARA_R110002033_G_scaffold169897_1_pt1 | contig 31422 bp, 25 predicted proteins | sample TARA_R110002033 | Tara Oceans TARA_R110002033 (sample SAMEA4397051) | marine metagenome | biome: Polar Biome; feature: [SRF] surface water layer (ENVO:00010504); material: water (ENVO:00002006), including particulate matter (ENVO:01000060) such as... | depth 5 m
GGTGTTTAATTCTATTGTTTGTGTATATTTATGTGTGCGCAAAATTTTTAGAATTTTGCTCTGGCAACAATACTATAAATTAAAACAAAAATGATTCCTTGCCTCCGCACCACTCATACGAGCTGAAATGTCCTTAAAAAATAAAATCAAGATTACTAAGTTATATTGAATAAAGGGGGTTCAAGCTCATTTGTTAAATTAAATATTGAAAATTCATCCTTAGAATTCAGTAATCATTTAGTTGAGAAAACGGGCACAATGACTGTCCCATCTGAAATGTTTGGATATCAAGGTAAGTATATAAGAGTCGGATTTAGTAGAAGCAATTTTTCTGAAATTTTGGATATACTTGACAGGTATTTAAAAACCTATAAGCCAGTCCATAACAAAAAACTGAGCTAAAATCAGCCCTATATTTCTCCCTATTTTTTATCTAAGAGGATGTAATTTCTACGTCCAAACAAATCATGTAATAACCCTTTTGAGTTGACAATTAGAATACGACATAAATAGATTGATTACTTTTAGGTATATAAAATATAACAGTTCCAGTTCGTATCCCCGAATGTTGGCAAACATTTATTAAACCACACTATGTTAGAAATCAGACCTCTTAATAATTTGTCAGTGCATTTAGACCACCTTATTAAGGGCCGTTTATGGCTTAAAGTAATTATTGGGTTAATTTTAGGTGCCGTGCTTGGAATTGCAATTAATCCAACAGCAGGACTTGTTTCAGAGAACCTTAGCTTATCGTTAGCCAATTGGCTCGACTTACCAGGTCAAATATTTATGAGGTTGGTTCAAATGATAATGATCCCATTAATTTTTGCATCTATTATTTCAGGAATTGTAGGCAACACATCAGATAATCTTAAAACCTTTGGTGTAAGATTGTTATTATATTTCGTTTTCACTACGGTCATTGCCATCCTAATTGGTTTGGCCGTCACACTCATTATGAAACCCGGCCAATATGTTTTCAAGCTGGGGGGATTTCCTAGCAGTGGAGAAAAACTAATAGAAACCAATGAACAAACAAACCTCATTGAAAACATTCCAGATACCATTTCTAAGCTTATTCCCAATAACCCACTGGAGTCTATCTTAATGGGCGAAATGCTCGGTGTGGTAATATTTACGATTATAATTGGGGTAGCGATTACTCAGCTCAATAATGACACAGCAAGGCCTATTATTCGTTTTGCAGAAGCGGTTCAAAAAATTTGTATGATTGTAGTTTCATGGGCAATGATGCTCGTGCCCTATGCTGTATTTGGGTTAGTAGCTGCCTTGTTATCAAAAATAGGTGTTGAAATATTTCTTGGTTTGGGTTATTATATGATAGTTGTTATTTTGGGTTTGATCTTTTTAATGCTATTCTATTTAATCATGGTATTTGCTTTTACGCATATGAATCCCTTGAAATTTTTAAACTTGATACGTGAACCACAGCTATTGGCATTTTCTACCGCAAGTTCTGCGGCTGTTATGCCAGTATCTATGAAAACCGCAGATGAAAAATTAGGGGTGTCCTCCAATATTAGTGATTTTGTTATTCCTGTTGGGGCAACAATAAATATGGATGGTACTGCTCTATTTCAATGTGTAACTACCTTATTCATGGCACAAGCATATGGTATTGAGCTATCAATGATGAACTTAATACTAATCACTGCAACGGTTGTAGCCGCATCTATTGGAACACCTGCCATTCCAGGAGGAGGCGTTATCATTCTTGCCTCAGTGTTACAGAGTGCAGGAATCCCGATAGATGGACTTATTATTATTATTGGTATAGACAGAATCTTAGGAATGTTTAGAACAGCAGTTAATGTGACTGGAGACCTAACCGCAACCGTGATTTTCAATAAATTTTATGGATCAAATAATCTAAAATCACTGCCCACAATGAATAGCTGAGCTGAGAAATAAGTCGTATCTATAAAAAATATAGCGTTAATAACACACTATAAAAATAGGGTAATGACCGAAAATAATAAACTTTACAAAATTGCACTCGGACTTGCGATATTTACTATAAGTTATACTATTGCAGAAGGAATGATTTCTACCTATCTTGGATTTGCAGACGAAATTTTGGCACTTTTCGGATTTGGTTCTGATAGTTTTATAGAAGTTATTTCTGGCCTTGGAATTGCTCATATGATTATTCAAATACAAAAACAACCTAATAATACAAAAACAACCTAATAGTAATAGGGATAAATTTGAGCGAACAGCATTGCGAATTACAGGATTTTCATTTTACACTTTGGTGTTTGCTTTACTCTTAACAAGTTGCTACAATATTTGGATTGGTCATCAACCTAAAACCACTTTTTGTGGAATTATTATAGCGGCAATTTCGATACTGGCAATGTGGGTCTTAGTGCTTTGGAAAAATAATGTTCATGCGATTAAAGCAACGATTGGAAATAAAATAACCTCTTTTGCCTTTCTATTTTTTTATATTTGAGAGTGTAATTTGTATGTTCATTCAAATCCCGCGATAAACTCATTAATAATGCTAAAAATATCAAAATGCACATTTCAAAAATCTTTATAATCATTACAATTTTTACTATTTCAACGGTATCACAAGCTCAAGAAATAAACCCAGCTGAAGTAAAAAATAGTATGCAAAAAGTGGCTGATTGGCAAATTGCACATTACGCTGACTTGTATAGTGGCGACAAAGAACCCCATCATCCTCTAGATTGGACCAATGGTGCATTATATGTGGGTATGGTAAAATGGGCCGCTATGGCAGATGACGACAAATATTACGACTGGCTCAAAGCTATTGGAGAAAAAAATGAATGGAAATTGCACGATCGCAAGTACCATGCTGATGACCATACAGTAGGTCAATTATATATTGATCTGTACCGCAAGTATCACGATAAAAAAATGATAGAACCAACCATAGAACAGTTCAATTTTATCATGCTTCATCCAGCACAAACCTCTTTACATTGGAATACGCCTTATCACCAAGACCGTTGGAATTGGTGTGATGCGCTTTTTATGTCGCCACCAGTTTGGGCCAAATTATATACGGTAACAGGTGAAAAAAAATACTTAGATTTTATGATGACTGAATACAAGGCTACGACCGATTTTTTGTTTGACAAAAAAGAAAGCCTCTATTACCGCGATGAGAATTATATGGGTAAGTTGGATCATGGCACAAAAATATTTTGGTCACGAGGTAACGGATGGGTATTTGCAGGGCTAGTGAATATTATGAATGAACTCGATCCAAAAAGTAAAGAATATAACTACTTCAAGGGTATTTATAAGAAAATGGCTGACAAGTTGCTTAAAATTCAAACGCCAGAAGGTCACTGGTCTATGAGTTTACTTGGACAGGCCTTTTACCCTACTCCTGAAACAAGCGGATCATCATTTTTTATTTATGGCTTGGCATGGGGTATAAATAACGGAATACTTGATGAAAAAATCTACGCTCCAGCTGTAAAAAAAGGGTGGAATGCTATGGTAAGTCATGTTACAAAAGAAGGAATGCTAGGCTATGTTCAACCCATTGGTGCGGCGCCTGGTAAAGCTTGGCCAGACAAAACCGAAGTGTACGGAACTGGAGCTTTTTTAAGTGCTGGTACCGAAGTGTATACATTGTATGGTGGAAAATAACTAAAAAATAAATTAAGCTATAACCAAAGAAAGAGTTTCGGTATATTTGGGTAGTATTTGAAAAAGAATACTATACTTCAAAAAATAAATCAGCAACTTTAAATATTCTAAAGATGAAAAATTATCTTCTAATTTCAGTTATAGCAATACTATTTATAGGCTGTAAAACAGAACCCAAAGAGAATACTATAGCAGTAGAAGTAGACACTGCTACCATCGAAAAACATATGGAGCGCTTAGCTTCTGATGAATTTTTGGGAAGAATGCCTTTTACTGCAGGAGAAACAAAAACAGTAAACTATCTAAAAGAAGAATTTTCAAAACTTGGGCTTTTACCTGGAAATGGAGATAGTTTTTTTCAAGAAGTACCCATGGTAGAAATCACAGGTACTCCCTCTGAAAAAATGATAATTTCAGGAGGGAAAAAGCCCATAGCTTTATCCTATTTTGAAGATTTTGTAGCCTTGACTCAAAAAGCGGTTCCTGAAGTGCAACTTGAAAATTCAGAGCTTGTTTTTGCAGGCTATGGTATTGTAGCACCAGAATATGACTGGAATGATTATGAAGGTGTCGATTGGAAGGGAAAAACTGCAGTTGTTTTAGTCAACGATCCAGGATTTAAATCTGGAGATTCAACCCTATTCAAAGGAAATGCAATGACCTACTATGGTCGATGGACGTATAAATATGAAGAAGCAGCACGTCAGGGCGCAGCGGGCGTTCTTATTATTCATGAAACAGAACCTGCTTCTTATGGTTGGAATGTTGTACAATCGAGTTGGAGCGGTGCTAGCTTAAGTTTAGAAAGTGATGTTCCTCTTGCAGATGTTCAAGGTTGGATTTCTTCTCAAAGTGCAAAAAAGATTTTTGAAGCTACGTCCCTAAAAAATAAAAATTATAATGAACTGGCTAGACAAAAAGACTTCAAACCAATTCCACTAGGTTTAAAAACATCTGTCAAAGTCATGAATAAAATCAAGAGAGATGTTTCTAAAAACGTTGTTGCTTTATTGCCTGGAACCGAGCAAAAAGATGAATATATTATCTATTCCGCCCATTGGGATCATTTAGGTGTTGGTCATCCAGTAAACAACGATTCTATTTATAATGGTGCGGTAGACAACGCATCAGGAACAGCTGCCTTATTGGCAATTGCAGAAGCATTTAAAAAGTCAACACCATCAAAGCGATCTATTGTATTTATTGCTGTAACTGCTGAAGAACAAGGGTTGTTGGGCTCTGCTTATTACTCGGAACATCCGATTTATGACCCTAAAACAACGGTTGCCAATATAAATATGGATGCTTTTGAAAGCCCAGGCCCGATGAAAGATTTGACCATCACAGGTTTCGGGCAATCAGAAATGGATGAATACGCAAAAGTAGCCGCAGAAAAACAAGGGCGCTATGTAATTCCGGATCCAGAAGCTGAAAAAGGATATTTCTTTAGATCTGATCATTTTAATTTTGCTAAAATCGGAATCCCGGCCTTATATGCTAGCGGGGGTTTTGAAGATTTTGAAAATGGTGTTGATTTTGTTCAAAAGATGAAAGAAGATTACCAAACCAATAAATACCACCAACCAGCGGATGAATATATACCCGGGGTTACCGAATTAAGTGGAATTCAGTTTGATGCTCAACTATTGTTTCAGGTAGGCTTACGATTGTCTAATGAAACTTATTTTCCAAAATGGTATCCTACCAGTGAGTTTAAGGCAGCAAGAGAAAAATAAAAATTTTATCAAGCTTAAATAATATTAAATGAATAGCGTTTTAATTGTTGATAAAACCTATAAAGGTAAAGACTATGCAAAAGTTCGATTGCCACGAGCAGAATATGAATACTGTATTTTTGATAATTGCTCATTTTCGCAATCCGATGTAAGGAACACAACCTTTACAGAATGTGCATTTATAGATTGTGATTTGAGTAATGCCAATATAAAAGAAGTAGCTTTTAAAGAAACAACCTTTACAGACTGTAAAATTTTAGGAGTAAATTTTCATGAATGCAACTCCTTTTTACTCTCTTTTTCCTTTGCCAATTGTACCCTTAATTTATCATCTTTTTATAAATTAAAATTAAAGAACAATCTATTTAATCATTGTAAGATGAATCAAGTAGATTTTACAGAAACCGATTTAACTGCTTCCGTATTTGAAGAGTGTGATTTAGAAAATGCTATTTTCAGTAATACTATTATACACAAGACAGATTTTAGAACAGCTCATAATTTTTCAATAGACCCCGAGAATAATACAATTCATAAAGCAAAATTTTCTAAGGATAGCTTAAGTGGTTTGTTGACCAAATATAAGCTTGATATTAGTTGATCGTTTAGTTAAACAAATTAACTTAATATTTAGTCACACAAAGGTCTCGACGACCATAGCAATGGCATTTCAATAGTTTACAGAACAGAATTATAATCCATCTTTAAAGATATTACTTAAGCGCAATAAATTGTATCTTAGACCTTTATCAAAAAAATAATTTCTTATGAAACTTTTATTTTATTTTGTATTAGTAACTAGTTTCTGTTCAGCGCAAAACACTTTGTCACTTCCTGAAAATGCAGTGCCACCTAAAGCTTCTCTAGCTGATGCTAGTTTTATGACAGGCCACTGGAAAGGGCAAGATTTTGGAGGAACAACAGAAGAAATATGGACTGCAGGAGAGGGTAATTCTATGCTATTCACGTTTCGATTAGTCATTGACGGAAAAGTGAATTTCTATGAAATAGGACATATTATTGAAGATGGTGATTCACTCCTATTGCAGTTAAAGCATTTTGGAGGAGACCTAAAGGGCTGGGAAGAAAAAGAGGAGACCGAAGATTTCAAACTAGTAAAAAAGGAAGCGAACAAAATCTACTTCGATGGGCTGACCTATGAAAAAGTAAATGAAAATGAACTTAATGCATATGTCCTAGTTAAAAACAAAGATGGCACACAGGAAGAAATGAAATTCAACTTTAAAAGACAATAATTTGGAAAAAAAATGCCCTGAGTGTGGAGAAAAAATTATTGGTCGGGTTGATAAAAAATTCTGTTCTGATTATTGTCGTAATTCTTACAATAACAAAATTAATAAAGACAGTAAAAATCTTATTCGAAACATTAATAATCGTCTTAGAAAGAACCATCGTATCTTAGAAAGTTTTCCTTTGACAGATGGCAAAACAAAAACTACTAGAAACAAACTCTTAGACAAAGGTTTTGATTTCGATAATTTCACGAGTATTTACACTACAAAAAAGGGAACCATATATTATTTTGTTTATGATTTAGGCTATTTACCGTTAGACAATAATTTATATATGATTGTAAAAAGGGAATAAATTTATTCTTTTTTATAAAAAAACACCTCCTAGTATGGAGGCATTTAAATTACTTAAATGTATTTCTTTACCAATTCTGACCACTTAATTTCAAAGCAGCCACAACAATATCTTTACGACTTATTTGCCCAACTAAAATTCCATTTTTCAATACAGGCAACCTGCGTCTATTATTTTTGTGAAAAACTCCTGCAGCATCAAAGATGCTTATATCATTCCTTATCGTTTCAACATTTTTAGTCATATAATTATCAACTCTTTTTTCTAAAATAGGCTGATTAAAATACCTACTTTCTGAAATGGTCTTCATACAATCTGCTTCAGAAATAATCCCCACCAAAAATCCATTATCATCTAAAACAGGGCCCCCTGAGATATTGTGCTTCGTAAAAAGTTCCATTACTTCTAAAATTGACTGCTCTGGTCGAAAAGACACTAGCTTTTTTGTCATATAATCTTCAACCAAAATGGGGGCGTCAAATTCCTTTTTTACAACTTTACGAGCTCCTTGAAAACTTTTGATTCCCATATTGATTATTTTTAGGTTAACTTTAAAGATAGTGTTATTTTTTATATTTATTTCAATTTTTTTATTAAAAATCAACCAATACTGTCTAATTTTAGTAATTTATATGCATTATTAGCACCCCTGAACACAATTTTCAACGCAATTTAAATGCCATTATAATTTTATACATTTAACCCGCTAAGAATTTCAGCCGACTTTAAATTAATTTGAACTTCTACCTATGAAAAACCTAAGCTCAACCTTCACCTTATTAGTGATTTTACTTGCTGTTTACTGGAGTTTTAAATCATCAATGCCTTCTTATACTGTTGATAAAAATGCGCCTGCGACTGTATTTTCCACCGACAGAGCTTTAGCCCATGTTAAAAAAATTGCAACTAAACCACATGCAGTTGGTTTTCCTGCTCACAAAGAAGTCAGACAGTACATTGTTTCCGAACTTAAAAAAATGGGCTTAGAAACCAGCTTACAAGAGGGGTATACTGCTGGTGATTGGGGGAATTTAAGTAAAGCTACTAATATTTTAGCCCGAATAAAGGGTTCAGAATCAGGAAAAGCACTTATGTTATTATCTCATTATGATAGTAATCCACATTCTTCTTTAGGTGCAAGCGATGCCGGAAGCGGTGTTGCCACCATATTAGAAGGTGTAAGAGCATTCTTAACCGATGGAAAAACACCTAAAAATGATATTATAATTCTTATTTCTGATGCGGAAGAATTAGGCCTTAATGGTGCCGACCTTTTTGTAAATAAGCATCCTTGGATTAAAGAAGTTGGTCTGGTGTTAAATTTTGAAGCACGCGGAAGCGGTGGACCTTCTTATATGCTTATTGAAACTAACCGTGGAAATGGTACGTTAATAGCAGAGTTTACGAAAGCCAATCCAGAATATCCTGTTGCAAATTCTTTAGTGTATAGCATATACAAAATGCTTCCGAATGATACTGACCTTACGGTTTTTAGAGAAGATGGTGACATAGAGGGCTTAAATTTTGCTTTTATAGATGATCATTTTGATTACCATACTGCTAAAGATAATTATGAGCGATTAGACAAGAATACTCTTGCGCATCAAGGCAGTTATTTAATGCCTTTATTACATCATTTTAGCAATGCCGATTTAAACAATTTGAAGAGTCTAGATGATTATAATTATTTCAATATTCCTTTCTTCAAACTTGTATCTTATCCTTTTGAATGGGTTTGGCCTATGTTCGGATTAGCTGTGCTCCTATTTATTATTCTTTTATTGTATGGCTCTAAAAAGAAATCACTGAATATAGCAGCTTCACTAAAAAGCTTTATACCAATGCTTATAACCCTTATAATTAATAGCATAGTTGGGTATTTTAGTTGGACTGCATTAAAATGGATGTATCCACAGTATAAAGATATATTACATGGTTTTACCTATAATGGCTATACCTATATCGCAGCTTTTGTACTTTTTTCAATGGCCGTATGCTTCTATATATATCATAAATTCAGACAAATTACAACCCCTAATCTTCTTGTTGGACCCATAGTCATTTGGCTGGTAATATGTGGTGGATTAACCGCTTACTTACCTGGAGCAAGCTTCTTTGTAATTCCTGTATTTGCTGTATTAGCTTCATTCTTAGTGGTGATTAATCAAGAAAAACCTAATGCATTTTTACTCGTTTTCTTAGCACTCCCCGCCTTATGGATATTTTCACCATTCATAAAAATGTTTCCTGTAGGCTTAGGTCTAAAAATGATGGTGGCATCTACAGCATTAGTAACCTTGCTATTTCTTTTATTATTGCCGATTTTTAGTTTTTATAAACATAAAAATAGATTAGCTTTTTTAGCAGGTATTCTATTTTTAGGGTTTATGATTTCTGCTCATTTAAATTCCGGCTTCAATGAAGATAACGCGAAACCAACTAGCCTTTTGTACGTTTATAATGCAGATAATAATACATCGCAATGGGCCACTTATGAAAGTATCCTATCCGATTGGACCTCACAATTTATTGGTAATGAAAAGAAAATTCCTGCAAAGTTAAATGACAATACTATTAGTAGTAAATATGGCTCTGGGTTTACGTATGTTTCTAAAGCTCCAGCCAAAGAACTCGCTTTGCCTTTAGTTCAAAAAACTAGAGATACGCTAATAGGAGAAGAGCGCCATTTGCAAATTTGTATTACTCCACAACGCAATGTAAACCGTTTAGAAATATTTACAAATGCTGCGACTATTCATAAGGCTACTGTAAATACAATTCACTTATCTGAATACTTCTTAAAAAACAGAAGAAAAGGAAAATTAATTACCCATTATATTACTGATAACGGATACACCGAATTAGAATTAGTAATCCCAAAAAATGAAAAACTAGAAATAAAACTATACGAAGCATCTAATGATCTATTAACTAATTCTCTGTTTACAGTGCCCGTAAGACCAAAAGATAATATTCCGATGCCTTTTGTTTTAAACGATGCTATACTAATTACTAAAACAATAACCTTTGAGTAATACTATAGGAATTATAGGTTGCGGATGGTTGGGTTTTCCACTGGCGCAAGCGTTTTTGGTAGAAAAATATAACGTCAAAGGCACAACTACTTCTGATGAAAAATTAAACCTATTAGAAAAAGAAGGTATTAAGTCATATCTAATTTCGCTTTCAGAACATGAAATAGATGGAGCAATCCATGATTTTTTGAAAGATGTAAAAACTTTAATAATCAATGTTCCTCCAAAACTACGTGGTACAAATAAAGAAAATTATGTTGCTAAAATGCGATTACTTTATAGTGCAATTAAAGTATCCACCATTGAAAACATAGTTTTTGTAAGTAGCACCTCTGTTTACGGAGATTTTGACGGAGCAGTAACTGAAAAAACTAAACCTGAGCCTACAACTGAATCTGGCAAACAATTATTAAAATCTGAGGCCATTTTCCAGAATGATGCTGATTTAAAAACTACAATTATAAGATTTGGTGGGTTAATAAGTCAAGATAGGCACCCAGTTACAATGCTTGCCAAACGTCAAGGTTTGGAGAATGGCAACATGCCTGTGAATTTAATACATAGGGTCGATTGCATTCGCATTATAACGGCAGTTGTAAAAAACAATTGGTGGCAGCAAATTATCAACGGGGTATACCCAGATCACCCTACAAAAAAGGAATATTACACTCAAGAAGCTAAAAGAAGAGGTATACAACTTCCTGATTATAAGGCAGAAACTACAAAAAAGGGCAAAATTATAAGCTCAGATTATTTGTTAAATGTTAAGAAGTTCCATTTTCTTACTTCAATAAAGAATTAACTGACAACAAATTTCCCTAGTTTCACAACAAAAAATCCTACAAACTGTTAATTACCTGTGCATTACGTCGATTAAGTCCTACCTTTAATACATAATATAAAATCGATTAACATGGAAAATTCCAGTTTAAAAAGAAGAGTTCTTTCAGAGATTGAAAGCCTTATTTCACAAAGTTGTCCAAATCGAAAAATCGCTCTAAAATTTAAAAACCTACATGTAGCCATTTTAAAAAAATACTACAATGCTACTGATGTATCTATTGATTACCATCGTAACAGGGTAGAAATGGATATTGTTTTAGATGATACCGTATATGACCCAAAAAAGGTCAATACATTTATACCTACTGTACATGCCAATCTTTTATTTCAAAATCTCAATGATTTTTTAAAAGCATCCTTAGACAAGGATACAAGGAGTTTAGCATTTTACGCCAGTTTATTACGTTATTATTCGAATAAGGATATCACTTTAATGACCGTTTAAACCCTACAAATAATTTGAAATAAAAAAAGATGCTGTAGAGCATCTTTTTTTATGACATGACTTTCATTAATTACTATTTTTTTCATATTTCTTTTAAAGGTTTCCTTAACAGGATACTACCAATAAATTTTATAGTTTAGCAAACCAAAATTCAACAGATAATAAAAATGAAAAAAATAGTATTTGCTTTAATTATTAGTTTAGGTTTTATCGGAAGAGCACAAACTAAATCAGAATTACAAAAACACTACGAAGCATTCTATAAAGAAATGCGCTCACAAAGTGATGTAAGTGGTGTAATTAATGCATTGACTCATTTAAATGTACTTTCCCCATCGGTTCAACGAAAAGATACTTTAGCCTATGTGTATGCAAATGACAATCAACATCTGCAGGCTTTAAATACTATAGGGATTGAAAAAAACGAAACCGATTCTGATCTTGCTGTTCAAGTAAAAGCAATTTCATTAAAAGCTTTAAACCAGCCTAAAAGGGCAATTGAGCAATTTGAAGTTCTTTACAAAAGAAAGCCTAATCCGTATTTAGCGTATGAATTGGCAGATTTAAAAATACAAACAGGAGACCCTACCGCAGCAAGCCAAAATATTGAATATGGTATTGCTAACGCCAAGGATGATATGAACTATGCCTTCTACGAGCGCCAAGAACCTTACGAGGTTTCTTTAAAAGCAGCTTTTCTTCATTTAAAAGGACTAATAGCCTATAATCTTGATAAAGAAAATATTGATGGCGCATTAGCTTATATAAATGAAGCCTTGCAAATAGATCCGAGTTTTAATTTAGCAAGTTTGAGTAAACAAGCCTTAGAAGCAAGAAAAAAACCAGCGGTGACTGAAACACCAGCTGTAAAGGAAGCTCCTTCTACCAAAAAGAAAAAACAATAAAACAACGTGATTATATAATTTAAAAAGCGAGCCTAGGCTCGCTTTTTTTATACTTGTTAATTGCTATTTTTAATTTTTCAGCTTTAAAGTAAGAATACTATCTTTTTCTTTCTTTAGCAAAATAAGGTCTGGAACATTCTCATTTGGAACAGCTATTGAAAGTACATAATGCGCAATTTTCCATTCACCTTCAACTTTTTCTAATACCCCAGACCCGCGACAAATTTTCATTTGAGTATCTAGTAATTCATCAAACCATGCAAAATCTTCTACCTCATTTACATACACGTTTCTATTTAAAGCCGTAAAACTCCATGCTTTTCCAGCATCAAAATAAGGTTTTGAAAATGCTCTAAATGCTTCGTTTTGCCAATTTTCGGTAGCATCTGTTCCTATAAAAACACCATCTATCGTCATCAAACCAAAATAAGTGTCAAAATCAGCCTCTGAAGCCGCCTTATGCCATGCATCTACGACTTGATTGATATTAATTTTAGTTGCTTCATTTTGTCCATTAGTAAACATATAAAAGAAAAAAAACACAAGTAAAGCTATCTTATTCATCAAATAAAAGTTCAGAATCAAGAGTGCTACTAATTACAACAGAAAATTGGTTGTTAAAGGCATTATAAGCTTTAACCATTTCTATTACAGCCGCTCTCGGGTTTATATCATATTCCATATTAGACTTAATTTTCAACACGTATGTTTTAAAAACTTTTTGTCTGCTTTTTATATCAGCCCTATTAAATACCTCAGGATACACAGAAGTCTCCAATAGTTTTTGTTTCTCTATTAAATCTTCAACAATAACGGTTAAATCCTCTTTTGTATCCGTATTGTAGATTGCATTCATAGCAGAATTTATTGCATTATACTCTGTCCAATCTCTAAGAATTAATGTTGCACCCTCACTAGGATTAACTTTTTTTGGTAGCTTTTTCAAGTCTACTAGAGCCATCGAATTATCTTCTTTAACCTCTTCCGCTTTTTTATCTCCACATGATAACAATCCTAAAATAATAAACATCAATACAACTAATTTCTTCATAAAGCTAATGTACAAATTTTAGAAGTTATCTATAGTTATGGCTATCTTTATCTCCTATTTATTTAACAAATTTTATAATGCAAAAATCTATTTTAATTATTGGAGCTTGTGGGCAAATTGGAACAGAATTAACCTATGCTTTAAGAGAAAAATATGGCAATGATAATGTAATCGCAAGTGATATTAGAGAAGGGAATGAAAGCTTAATGGCCTCTGGCCCTTTTGAACTTTTAGATGCTACTAATTACGAAGCCATTGAAGATGTGGTGATGCATTATGAAATAGAAGAGGTTTATTTAATGGCAGCCATGTTAAGTGCTACAGCAGAAAAATTTCCGATGCGTGCTTGGAATTTAAACATGAACTCCCTTTTTAATGTATTGAATTTAGCTAAAGATAAAAAAATAAGTAAAATCTTTTGGCCTTCAAGTATCGCTGTTTTTGGACCTAATACACCTAAAGAAAATACCTCGCAAAATACGATTATGGAACCAAGTACAGTTTATGGTATTAGTAAACAATCGGGAGAACGTTGGTGCGAGTACTATTTTAAAAAATATGGTGTTGATGTGCGTAGTGTTCGCTATCCTGGTTTAATCAGTTGGAAAACACAACCTGGTGGCGGCACAACAGATTATGCCGTAGAAATATACCATAAAGCGTTAAGTGATAAGAAATATACTTGCTTTTTAAAAGAAGATACCAAACTCCCTATGATGTTCATGGACGATGCAATTAGAGCTACGATATTAATAATGGAAACCAGTTCTGATAAACTTAAGATACGTTCTTCTTATAATTTAGCAGCAATGAGTTTTAATCCGTCTGATATTTCCAAAAGCATTCAAAAACATATTCCTGATTTTGATATTTCATACGAGCCAGATTTTAGACAACAAATAGCAGACTCTTGGCCAAGTAGTATTAATGATTCTGAAGCTCAAAAAGATTGGGATTGGAAGCCTGAATTTGATTTAGAAAAAACAACCAAGGAAATGTTACAAAACCTTAAGTAATCGTAAAAAGCTCTTTATTTTAGTAAAGAGCTTTTTTCTTTAATTTGCGAATTTTAATTTATTCTCGATCGCCAATATCATACTATTGGCAATATCCTTACCTGTTGCATTTTCAATTCCTTCTAATCCGGGAGAAGAGTTCACTTCTAACAATAGCGGCCCTTTATTTGATCGGATAATATCAACTCCAGCGACTGCTAAATTCAATACTTTAGCCGCCTTTAAAGCGAGCTTTTTCTCCTCCGTAGTAATTTTCACAACCGAGGCTTTACCTCCTTGATGAATATTAGCTCTAAATTCACCTTTCTCTGCTTGGCGCTGCATCGAAGCTATTATTTTTCCATTGACCACAAAACAACGAATATCTTGCCCGTTTGCTTCCTTGATAAACTCTTGTACTAAGATGTTGGTTTGCACACTCTTAAAGGCATTAATAACGCTTTCTGCCGCCTTATTTGTTTCTGCAAGAACAACACCTTTTCCTTGTGTACTTTCCAACAACTTTATAATTAATGGCGCGCCATTCACCATTTTAATTAAATCTTTAGTATCCATTGGTGATTTAGCAAAACCTGTAATTGGAATATGGATATCGTTTTTTGAAAACAACTGAGACGCAAATAGCTTATCACGAGATTGTGTAATTGCTTCAGCAGAGTTTAAACAATAAACTCCTAAATTATCAAACTGACGAATTAATGCACAACCATAAAATGTCACCGCAGGTTTTATTCTTGGAATAATAGCATCAAATTCATTTAAAATATTCCCTCCCCGATACCTAATTTCTGGAGAATTTGCATCGAGTTTCATATAGGCATGTTCTACATTTAAAAACACCATTTCATGACCCCTAGCCTCTCCAGCTTCCATCAATCTTTTATTACTATATAATTCTGGGTTACTCGCCAAAATTGCAATTTTCAATCCAGTTTTTTCTTTAAAATAATTCGAATATTTTTGAGAAATTTCTAGTTCAGTAAAATTCTGAACGATATAGTTTTCAGCAGGATTAACAATATATCTATTACTTAAAGCTTCCCGACCTAAAAGCATACGAAACTCCATGGTATCTCTACTTGCTAGTGTCAGTTCAATATCAAAAGTTTTATTACCAAGTGTTACTGGGGCTTTTATCACATAACGCTCCTCAGAAATTCCAGAAGAGCTTTTTACAGTTCTTCTATCTACCAGCTTAGCTTCACACTCTACAGCAATACTCCGATTATCTTGTATTGGATTTACCTCAAATTTTACCCATTCTTGCGCTCCTCTAATAAAAACCTTCATGCTGGTAGCCTGAATTGAGGATGTTTTTGCTCCTGAATCAACTCTTGCCTTTATAGCAGGGATTCCCAAGCCTTCAAAAACACACCATTCTTCACTTCCAATAACTATTAAATCTTCCAATGTTAAAATTTTTATTTTTTTATAATTTAAAAATGCGCAGCACAACTAAATCTACGACTTCAACCAAAATTAAAATGATAATTATCCATTCTAATCGACTGCTCTCACGGTGCTCCATGATATCTTTAAACAGACTTAAATTTTCCTTAATAATTTCGATTCGTTCGTATATGTTACGATACCTATTTTTTAAATCGAATGTTTGTTTTAATTCCTGGTTTAATTTATTTAAGTTCTCATTTTCCCAAGTGGCATCAGGCTCATCAAAAATATATAGATTTTCAGAAATCTGATTTTTAATATTTAATATTCTTCCAATAAATCGCTTTAATTGATTTCCTCCAATATTGAGTTTACCATGTTGTTCTAAATACTTTGTATGCTCATTTGTTTCCTCTAAAAGCTGCTCTGTTATAGCGGCATATCGATCTAAAGCAACCGATTGAGAAGCATTTAGCATCACCATACGAATAGCCTCTTTGTCAAAATTCGGCAAAACAACCTTATTAAAGCTAACTTTTCGTTGCCCTGGCACTATTTCAACTTCAATTTTTTCGGAAAGCTGTGCTTGTGAGTTTTGCTTTGTAACAGGTACTAATTTTTGCAAAATGTCATGGATTTCGGCTTCATTATGATTGAAGAATGAAACCATTCCATATTGAAATATGTAAACAAATTTTTGAGGTCCGTTTTTCAGATAAAGTTCATCACTGCTAGAAAATAAAACTTCTAAAGGCAATACGTTTCTACATTGTCTTATATCTAATGTTCCTGTTATCTGAAAAGCAACGACCTCAAACATGATTCTAATTAATCATCATCACCCATATCTTCCTCTTCTGGGAGTATATCTGGATCAATTACTGCATCTGGATCATCATCTTCGAAATCTTCATAATCTTCTTCATCATAATTCGCCATGGTAGTTTCTAATTTGGCACTTATTTTTACCAAATACTTAGTATCTTCTGTAGTTACTTCAACAGCTTCAATGCGCTCTCCATGAGCATTCTTAAATGATATGATATTTAAATCATCATAACCGTCAGGATACTTCTCCACCAAAAGCTTTAAAACCTCGGGTGTAAGTTTTTTAAAATCTACAATAACTCTTTTTAAATTGTCCATATTTTAATAATCTAATAAGTAAGCAAAAATTAATGGAGCAACAATTGTCGCATCACTTTCAATAATAAATTTGGGTGTATTTATATCTAGTTTACCCCAGGTAATTTTTTCATTTGGAACCGCTCCTGAGTATGATCCATAACTGGTTGTGGAATCACTAATTTGGCAAAAGTAACTCCAAAAAGGGGTATCAGTACGTTCCATATCTTGATACAACATTGGAACCACACAAATAGGAAAATCTCCTGCAATACCGCCACCAATTTGGAAAAATCCAATTCCGTTTTGAGAATTCTGCGTATACCAATCAGCCAAGAAGGTCATATACTCAATACCAGATTTCATGGTACTTGCTTTTAACTCGCCTTTTAGCACATAGGAAGCGAAAATATTACCCATAGTACTATCTTCCCATCCTGGGCAAATAATAGGTAAATTCTTTTCTGCTGCTGCATACATCCAAGAATCTTTGATATCTATTTCATAATGCTCTTCTAGAACACCCGAAAGTAACATTTTGTACATAAATTCATGTGGTAAATAGCGTTCACCAGCAGCCTCTGCATCTTTCCAAATTTTAAAAATATGCTCTTGTAATCTACGAAATGCTTCTTCTTCAGGAATACATGTATCAGTAACTCTGTTTAAACCTTTTTCTAGAAGATCCCATTCGTCTTGTGGTGTTAAATCACGATAGTTAGGCACACGTTTATAATGTGAATGTGCTACCAAATTCATTATATCTTCCTCTAAGTTCGCTCCTGTACAGGATATAATTTGCACTTTATCTTGACGGATAACTTCAGCAAAAATCTTACCTATTTCTGCTGTACTCATTGCGCCAGCTATAGAAACGAGCATTTTTGCTCCTTTATTTAATTGATCCTCGTAGCCTTTTGCGGCATCAACAAGGGCTGCTGCATTAAAATGCAAGTAATACTTTTCAATAAAATTGGAGATTGCTCCTTTATTCTTCGTCATCTTCGAATTTTGAGTTGTTTGATGAACCTGCTTTATGATCAATATCATACGTATTATCGTATGAATCTTCAGCAGCTTCACCCATAAATTTATAGCTTAACATTTTATAATACAATTTTGCGGCAAGGAAATCTGATGATTTATCTGTTTCATTAGGACAAAGTTCAACAATATCAAAGCCAACTACATTTTTTTCTTCAAAAACTTGCTTTAAAAACTCTAAGGTTTCATACCACAATAATCCGCCTGGTTCCGGTGTTCCGGTTGCTGGAAGTATACTTGGGTCCAAGGCATCTAAGTCAAAGGTAATAAATACATTATCTGACATAAGCTCAATAACTTTATCAATCCAGTATTCATCATTGACCATATCATGAGCAAAGAACGTTTTTTCTTCATCCATAAACGTCTTTTCAATAGCATCCATACTGCGAATACCTACTTGAATTAGATTAGTGGTTTGACTTGCTTCGTGTACTGCACAAGCATGGTTAAACTTACTACCGTTATATGTTTCACGTAAATCTGCGTGTGCATCAATATGTAGCACAGTCAAATTATCATAACACTCATTAAATGCTCTAATACTTCCAATAGAAATAGAATGCTCTCCTCCAAACAAGGTTACAAATTTGTTTCTTTTAATATAATCTTTAGTAATTGTATGAACAGCATTCACTACCGCTTCAGGCGAACTTTTTTCATCAATAGCATCAGCCAAATAAATTCCCTGCTTATAAACTTCAGTAGCCGTTTCAATGTCATAGGTTTCCATGTTTTCAGAGGCATTTAAAAATGCTTCTGGACCCTTATCAGCACCTTTTCTCCATGTGCTCGTGCCATCATATGGCACGGGTATTAAAACTACCTTTGCCGTTTCCAATTGCGCAAACTCGTCTGGTATTCCCGCATAATTGCTAGTTGTCGTCATAGCCTAAAATTTTTAGCAGATCTTCTGCTTTTTGTTGTTGGTTAAATAATTTAGTTGTTATATTTCCGTCTTTATCTTTATCGATAAGAATATGTTTTGGTGCAGGAATTAAGCAATGCTGCAATCCTCCATAACCCCCAATACTTTCTTGATAAGCACCTGTATTAAAAAATCCTATATATAGCGGTTTATCTCTTCTATATTTAGGCAAATAAATAGCGTTCATATTCTGCTCGCTATTGTAATAATCATCACTGTCACAAGTTAACCCTCCCAGAAGCACGCGCTCATATTCATCTTGCCATCTATTTATAGGTAACATCACAAAACGTTTATTAATTGCCCAAGTATCTGGCAATGTTGTTATGAAAGAGGAATCAATCATATTCCATTTTTCACGATCGTTTTGCTGCTTCTGATAGAGTATCTCGTATATAGCTCCTCCACTTTCGCCTACTGTGAAACTACCAAATTCTGTAAAAATATGCGGAACTGGGACTTCTGCTTCATGACAAGCAATATTAATTTGATTGATAATTTCATCAATCATATATTGATAATCGTACTCAAAAGCCAAAGAATTCTTTATCGGAAAACCGCCTCCAATATTTAAACTATCCAATGATGGGCACATTTTTTTTAGTCTAATATAAACCTTTAAGCATTTTACTAACTCATTCCAATAATAGGCATTGTCACGAATACCCGTATTGATAAAAAAATGAAGCATTTTAAGCTCTACCTTATCATTATCTTTAATTTGATTTTCATAAAAAGGGACTATATTTTTATACCCAATTCCTAATCTTGAGGTATAAAATTCGAACTTAGGCTCTTCTTCCGATGCTATCCTTATCCCTACTTTAAACGTATCCTCGATGACATCTGAAAGTAAATCTATTTCTTCATAATTATCTATGATTGGTATACAATTCCTGTGACCTTCATTGATTAACCTGCCAATATTATCAATATATTCATCTCTTTTAAAGCCATTGCAGATCACATACGTATCATCTTTAATTTTGCCTTTTTTCTTTAATTTTTCTACAATATTAATATCATAGGCAGAGGAAGTTTCAATATGAACATCATTATTTAATACTTCATTTAAAACAGGCTGAAAATGAGAGCTTTTGGTACAATAACAATAATGGTATTTACCTTTATAGTTATTCTTCTCCATGGCAATTTTAAACCACTCTTTAGCTCTATTTATATTTTGAGATATCTTAGGAAGGTATGTAAATTTTAAGGGGCTACCATATTTCTCAACCAATTCCATCAATGGAATATCATGAAAATTAAGATTTTCACCATCTAAAGTAAATTCTTCTTGTGGGAAGTAATAAGTCTGATCTATTAAATTAATATATTTTGTATTCATTTAAAAATGGATTGTATTTGTTAAAACTAGTAAACGGTTTTAAAAACCTTGACACTTTTGAAAAAAATTATATAACAATCCCTAGATAATGATTTGACGTTGTGTAGTAGGAACAAAAAAATACTCGTGCTGACTGCTCACGATTGAAGGTTCAATGGAAGAAATAAATAAACTTCGGTTGTCTTTTTTAGAGACGATCATTGGATTTGTCTTCCTATTTTCCAATCTACCGAACATAAAAATAATATTCATTATGTTTAGCTAAAAGCTTTAATACCAGACCTATTTTATGTACAGGTTTGAAAGAACAAATGAAAACAAAAAAAATGAAAAAACAAGGTTTTTAAAAAATTTTACAATTTAGAAATCTAAAAAAGCAATAATCATGCAGTTCAATTCCAATTCAAAAAGCAAATAACTGATTATAAGACTCTTAAATTTAGAATTAATACTCCAATTGTATTGGACTCCTATTATTCTCATACAGATTTTACCCGCTCCGTTTTGAAATCGTCTTTTTATATTTAACCTTATACAGTTAATTACCAAAAACCAGTACCAATTTAAAGGGGGGCTAATAAAAATTTAAAATAGCCTTCAAACTTCATTTGAACTTAACGGATGAAATTCAATATTGGTCTTTAGAAAATTACCACTCGTCTAAACGCGACAATAAATCTTCAACAACCATAATATCTTTATATCAAACTTCAAAAACACTATTGAAATGAATAAGGATATGTCAAAAAAAGCTAATCGTACCGAAAGCCTTAAATATTTAGGAATAAGTATAGTTATTACGTTTTGCTTTTACAGCATTGTTGCAATGGTTAGTTGGTTTCTAGCTTTATATTTTTAAAAAGGAAGCCAAAGTATCAGAAATCATGAGTCAATGATTACTTAATGAAAATCAAAAGTATACTGTTTCCCGTTTTTCAAACTAACTTGAACTTTATTTGTACTAATTGTCTTTATTTTATGAATAGGCATTAACTCTTCATTACTCCAAGATTCTCCTGACTTTTTCCAAAGTATTAAAGAAGCATATAAAGTAGTACTCTTCACCTCTGGATTAAATACTCCTGAAACATTACTAACTGTACTATGATCACTAACTGGATGTAATCCTTCGGTTTCTAAAGTTTCTATATGCTCCCATCCTTTTAAAGAAACTAAAGCTAATTGATGTACTCCATTATCTATAATTTGAATCTCATGCCCTTTTATTCTTTTTGTATATGTTAAAACGTCAACTTCTAATCTAGGTAATGCATAATGTCCTAACCGCATAGCTACAGCGACAGAACTTATGTTTTTATCTACTCTTAAAATTCCGTTAGGCAAAGGCATTTCTGCCAATTGCATTTTTACTTGATCATTAGTTTCTAAAACAGCGTCTCTATAGTAAATTCCGTTTTCAAATTTCTTAAACGTATATAGTCGCAACGGCTCCCATTCTTTTTTATCATTCAGAAAAGAATAATTCATAGAGATTTCCCCATTCTCCCCATCTGCCTGCCAAGGAAACTCACTATTATAAGAAAGCTTATTGTAATTTTCACTGGATCGAAAATGCTGCCAATCATCAACTTTTCGCTCATGGCACCAAGCTCGTATCTCTGATGCTCCAAGTGCAGGATAATTAGTTATCAGTATATTGGATGCCTCTTGAAATTTATTATAAACTTGATCCTCTTTAAAAGTATCTTCCCACGATCCTTCATTCTCTATAGCGGTCCAAAACGGATTATCGTCAGGAATTAATAACCCAAAAAATGCCTTCCCCATCCAATACACACTTCCACGTGCACTATATTCTTGCACTGCAGGCTCAAAATGGCCATAAAAACCTAATGTAGGCACTTGATCTTTTAAAAAATCTGGGTTCTGAAGAAATTGCAATAAGGTTCCTGAGGCTATACGACGCATCCATCCATAATTTATAGGTTCAGCCTCTAATAATCCTGTAAAAGGCAAAGGGCTTATTGATGCAATACGATAACTTATACTTCTACCCCACATAATCATTTTACCATCTTTAGCAAACAAATAAGGGTAATTACCTGTCAAATCTGAAAAATTACTTCTAAATCCTTTCGCATACTCTGGATAGTTTTCATCACCATACAATTGTGACCATAGAATTCCATATAACTGAAAAGCCCACATGCTGTAGTAATCATATGCAGGATGATCATTATACCAACCTTCTCCCCGATAATCTTTTAATGACTCTTGCACATATTTTTCCAACAACAGCCTGTTTACTTCATACCCCTGTTCATCAAAAAAGCTCAAAACGAATATGTTAAAAAATTTCCAGTTGGAATCAACAGTCGGTCCGTCTGCATAACTTAACATAGATGCTGCTAAACCATCTTTATCTACTTTACTCAATGGTTCCCAAATAACATCTGGTGCAATAAAAAATGACATCGCAAGCGCGCCATACTCTACTAAATTTTGACTAGGACCACCATTTTTTGCTCTAGGAACAATGAAAGCAGAACTTTCTGGATTTATTAATTGTACTAATTGATGTTTATAATAGTCTGCTACTTTAATTCCATTAATCTCTAAATTCGGATTTTTCTTTAAAAGTGTTGCTGCAACGAATAACGTACGGGATAAGCCCTCTAATTTTTCGGTAGGTACTTTGCCTTCATCATGCGGATAACTTTTGCCAGGAAGTTTTGGGAACTTCATGGGATCATCTAAGGTTTTAATATAACTAAATGCACCTTCTAAAATATAAAGAGCTGCATCTTCCCAATGCTTTTTGGTCATTCCAGTATGTGGGCTCCTAATAAAATCTGGATTTTCCAATTGAAAAACAGGTTTCTCGCGCTTATCTTGAGCTGATAGATCATTAGTTATTAAAAAAGTAAACCCTAATACTATTATTATAATTCTTCTCATACTTAATTATTCTTTTCACAAAATCGATACATTTCTGAAGCTGCCAATAAATAAGCCCCTACACCAAAATCTGCAGTGGAATTTACATCGACTACTTGCCCAGGTATTGCTCTTTCTCCAATTGGCTGCACATAACCTACTCGCCCATCCTTTTGAAGTGCTACATTAGTCAAATAACCCCAACTCTTTTCAACTACAGGCAAATAGATTTGTTTCTCCAAAACACCATTATTTATGCCCCATAAAAAGCCATACGTAAAAAAAGCTGTCCCACTAGTCTCTGGTCCTGGGGCATGCTCAGCATCTAAAATACTACGAGTCCAATAGCCTTCTTTTTGTTGCGCCTTAGCCAATGCGCTTGCCATTGCTTTAAACCTATTTACATACTCCTTACGATACTTTGCATCTTCTGGCAAATCTTGGATTACTTTTGCTAAACCCGCAAAAACCCAACCATCTCCACGTGCCCAAAAATCTTTATTGCCATTGGCGCTTTTATGATCAGGGTATACATATTTAGCATCTCTATAATATAATTTAGCATCTACATCATACATAATACTGTCTGCATAGGTTAAATACTCATGAAGTTTTTCTAAATAAAGCTCATTCCCTGTAACTTTATATAGCTTCGTCATCACGGGCATTACCATATACAAACCATCTGCCCACCACCAATAATCATCTTTATCAGTGCTCATTTGGTATTCCATTACCTCCCGTGCACGTGCTATTTTATTTGGTTCTTTTTTTCCATCAATGGTATAAAGATCAATATAGGTTTGAAAAGCAATTTGCCAATCTCCAAAAAGCACATAATCATCTGTTTCTCCATAACTGTACTTCCAATTGGCCTTATCATTAGACTTTGCTCCTTTCCACTGATTTTGCTCAGCCCATACAGTAGCATACTGTAAGTACTTTTTATTCTTTGTAACTTTATAAGCCTCAATATTTCCTGTTTGATAAGCCGCTGGATGCCAAAATGCGCGATCATGATTTGGATGTGTTTCTTGCCAATAATGATTCACTTTATTTATAATTACCAGTACATTTTCTTTATGCTCTAGCTTCTTAATCTTAACCACCTTATTACTCAGGTCAATCGTATTGCGTTTCGCACTATTAGTTCCACAAGAGCACGCTAATGTTGCTATTAAAACCAAAAAAAGATTTAATTTATAAGTAGTTATTCTCATACGTTTATTTTCAAAAAACATTCCCTTTTACACCATTAATTTTAGGGCAAAACCTTATTCATTAATAGCGTGTATAGTTGCCCTATCATTATTTCGGGTAACCAATACTCTTTTCTTACCGGAATTAAAATGCATAACATTTAGATCTCTAATATCACCACTTAACCAAAGTTTATTCTTCTCAGAAGACTTAAAATTACCCTTTTCGAACTTTAAAAGCGACCCAAAAGATGCATCCATTTTCCCAAGACTCACTCTAAATGGATATAAATTACCAGCCACTAAAACTTCTTTTTCACCATCATCATCAAAATCGTCATAAACAAAACTTTGAATTACCGAGGCTTGCAAAGCAAGTGGGAGCGCCTTTAATTCAAAACTACCATCTTTCTTTTTTTCCAAAAAAGAAGACTTTAAATTTTTAATGTCTAAAATAAATTTGGGTAAAATGCCTCCTGATTTCAAAACATCATCTGTAGTAGCTTTGGCATAACTAGAATAACTAGTATATACCTGTTTTAAAGGGGCTACTTGACCCAGCAACTCATCTCTACTAGCCATTGGATAGCTTTTACCTTGTATGTAATATGAAAGCATAGGATCTATTCTACCATTGTTATCTATATCTTGAACATGGTAACGCATAGGCTCTTCCCTTGATGCTTTTAATTGTGTGTTCAACCCTAAGTTACCAATTAGAAAATCAGTATCACCATCCTGATCAAAATCTCCAGAGGCAATTGAAAACCACCAACCTGTAGTTTCTTCAAGCCCATAATCTTTGGTTTTATTTAAAAATTGCCCTTTGTTGTTTTTTAAAATGGTAATTGGCATCCATTCCCCAACCAATATTAAGTCTAACCAAGAATCATTATCAATATCTTCCCAAATTGCATCAGTAACCATCCCGATTTGATCTAAGTCTTTTATTCTAAAATTAGTAAATACCACTTTCTTCTTAGAGCTATCATTTCTTAATATCGTACTCCGTGGAATAAGGGGATAGTTGCGACCGTTAACTCGTCCTCCAATAAATAAATCTAAATCGCCATCATTATCATAATCTGCAGCTTTAACTACACCTCCGCTAAACTTCATGTTTGGCAAACTAGTAACGGAAGCTAAAAAATTACCCTGACCATCATTCAGATAAATTCGGTCTTGATAATATTCTGTTCCATTGAATTCTTCGTTACCACCACTTACAACATATAAATCAAGATCGCCATCACCATCTGCATCAAAAAATAATGATGCGACATCCTCTTTTTCTGAATCAAAACTGCTGGTCCAGGGTTGTCCTTCATTATGTTTTTTAAAATTCCCCTCATCATTCCCTAAATACAATTCACTAATCTGATCCTTCGCTCCTTCAAAATACACATCATCATTACCATCGCCATTTACGTCGCCAATGCTCGCCTTACCTCCAAGCATTGAAAGCTGATAAGGAATTAATTTTTCATTATCAAAATCTACATAAAGATTCTCTTGGTGAATGAACTCTAAATTTGAAGCTGCCGTAACATCTGCTAAGAGTCCTTTTTCATTTATAGGCGTTTCCCAATGCTTTTCTATAGCCTCTTTCTGAAAAAGCTGTAGGGATTGATTAGATTTCACATCTCTCAAAACTGTTTTTTTGCCATCAGCCCAAAGAACCACAACCTTATCAATTACCTCATATTTACCTAAACCAAAATTTAAAACAGGCTCTACAGATGATTGATACCCTCTACCAAAATAAGCTTCTTGATAGATTTGTTTACCGTCTTTAAAATTTAAAGTGACTTTAGCTCCCAATCCATAACTATTTCGATGCTCTCCTTTCAATTTTATTTTAAAATACTTATTATCAGATATTTCCTGAGATTCATTCTTATAAATTAAAACAGGTTCATTAAGATTATTAACGATGAGATCCAAATCTCCGTCGTTATCTAAATCGGCATAAGCGGCTGCATTAGAAACTGTTTTTTTACTTAAACCCCATTCGTCTGAAGTTTGCTTAAAACTTAGGCCATCTATATTCTGAAAAGCATAATTTGGTATTTTGGTTGATGACATTTTACCGACTAAAGCACCCAAGTCTACTTGTTTATTTTGATTTTGGGCATCCTTTACAGCTTCATTAACCGTGAAATTTGTAAAATCAAGATTGCTAAAATCTCTCAAAAAACCATTTGTTACAAAAATATCTTTGAGTCCATCGTTATCATAATCGGCAATCAAAGGCGCCCAACTCCAATCAGTATTAGAAACACCTGAAAGCTGACCTACTTCACTAAATTTCAACAAGCTATCTGGAGACAACCCTCTATTCATCTGCAAAGTATTCCGCATATACTGATAATGATATCCATTTTTTATCAGCATATTAAACTTATTATACGCATCAGGACCTTTTAAAATTTTTTGCCTATAATTATCTTCTGGTAGCATATCTGCAACAAATACATCTGGTAGGGCATCATTATTTACATCTGCAATATCTGATCCCATTCCATAAGTGGACAGATGCCCAAAAGCTATCTTTGATACTTCGTCAAAAGTACCATCGCCATTATTTAAATAGCAAAAATCCTGCTCTTCATAATCATTGGTCACATAAATATCCGGATATCCATCTTTATTTAAATCACTAATCGCAGCACTTAATCCAAATGTTATTCCACTGCCAAAAATTCCGGCCTTTTCAGATACCTCAATAAATTTGTTGTTTTTATTCTCATACAACCTATTGCCATAATAAGGATGGTGTAAGCTTCTTAGTCTTTTAACATTATATAAGGTATTATAAAATTTATTAGCATGGTTCAGAAGAAACATATCCAGATCACCGTCTAAATCGTAATCAAAAAAATAGGCCTGTGTAGAAAAGGTTCCAATGGCATCAAGCCCATATTCTTTTGACCTTTCGGAAAATACTGGGATATTGTTTTTATTTACTCCCGTGTTTATAAATAGTTGATTTGCTCTACCCACATAATCTTGAACAACAGCAGTTCCAAACCCCTCTTCTGGGGCATTCCCAGAATAAGACACGTAAACATCAAGCAAGCCATCACCATTAACATCGGCCATAGTTACACCTGTTTTCCAGCCCAATTTTTCAGTAATAGCAGACTCTTTGGTGATATCCTCAAATTTCCAATTGCCTTTATTTAAGAATAATCTGTTTTTAACGCTATTCCCCGAAAAATAAATATCTGCTAAACCATCATTGTTTAAATCTCCTACCGCCACTCCACCACCATTATAGAAGTACTCATAGGTCATTATATTGTTGTCTTTATCTTCTATTAATTGGTTTTGAAATTCTATTCCAATTTCTAAAAGATTTTGTTCAACGAAAAGAGGCCTCTTCTTACAATTTACCATTGCAAAAAATATTAGCCCCAAACAATATTTGTGAAAATTATGCATCCGTAAAAAGCTAGTCTCCTTTAAAAATTATAACAATGAAATTGTATAGCTATATGAATACGTATTGTCTTCTAACCTATAATTTTCTAGAGGATATTGCCCCCAACTATTTATTCCGCCTACGCCACGTTGTTTAAGATCTAGATGTAAGAAAACTTTATTTTGAACCTTTAAATCTGTTGGATGTTTTTGAGATTTCCACTTTCCTGGATCAATATCTTCCGTAGAAACATTTAAAGCACTAAAACCTAAAGGCTGGTCTCCTACAATTTTTAATCCTCTATGTCCAATGCTTGTTAAAGTCAGCCAACGAACATCTGTTTTATAACCAGATTCCTGCGGTCTTATATACGACCATGTAAACTGATTTTCTACCTTGTCCTTATAATTTCCAACAAAGGCAGAGGCTTTACGATCAGAATAATTTTCCCAGGGACCACGACCATAATATTCCAAATTATCATAAGCACCAGAAAGTATCATTCGCATTCCAAAACGAGGCATTTCTGGTAAATTCTTCCCTGTAACATCTATACTTGCTGTTACTTTTATAGCTCCGTTGTTTTCGATAAAATAAGTAACGGTATAAGGTACTTTTACCTCTGCTAATTCAAAAGTTACTGTAATAGGCAAACCTTCGGGAGCTTTCTTCCCTATTTTCACATTCATAACGCTAGCGTTTTTAGAGGCTATTTTCCATGCCCCTAATCTTTCTGGCATATGATTACCAAAATCATTATCTGTTGGCGCTCTCCAGAAATAAGGTTCAGGAAAATCGGTAATTATTATAGCTGCATCATTATTACGTTGATATTTCTGTATTTTCCCTGTTTTCAAATTTAATTCTCCATTTGCATCAACTGTTGAAAATATTAAAATGTCTTTTTTAACCGTATATTTCAACTTCCCGTTTGAGGCTACTTTTTCTGCCAAATCAAAATAATTTTCTTGACCAATGGCAAACTGCGCCCTAGCTATTTCATGACCTACAGGAACTAAGGCTGATGCGTTTTTAGTATACCCATATACATTTATAAAATATTCACCTTTACCTAGCTCTGGTAAATTTAAAACTACTTTACCCTCTTCCTTTGGTGCTAAACTAAGTTCAAAATTATTATTAGCGACTTCCTTTCCATTGTCATATAATACCCACTTAAAATTGAACTGATCTAAATTTGTGAAATCGAATTTATTGGTAATTTCTAAACTCTCTTTATTCAATTTAAAGCCTATATTTTGATATACTTGTTTAACCTCAACTAAAGAAGGGTGTGGAACACGATCCGCAGTAACTAATCCGTTTGCATTAAAATTTTCATCGTTCTGTAAATCTTTACCGCCTAAATCACCTCCGTAAGCCCAAAATTCTTTACCATCTTCGGTTTTTGTTCTTAATCCTTGATCAACCCAATCCCAAATGAAACCACCTTGCATATGTGGACTGCTATCAATAATATCCCAATATTCCTGAAAGTTACCACTACTATTACCCATGGCATGCGAATACTCACACATAACATAAGGCCTTGTAACATCTGTACGCTCTGCATATTTTTTCATGTCGCGTAAATTAGGATACATTGGAGCTACAACATCAGTATCTCTATTTTCACCAGCCTGCTCAAACTGTACTAAACGTGTGTCATCATGCTTTTTAAGCCAATCATATCCATCATAAAAAACTGGGCCATTACCACATTCATTCCCTAAAGACCATAGCACAATAGACGAATGATTTTTATTGTTTTCAAACATACGCTCGATACGATCTAAATGCGCTGCCGCCCATTCTTTACGATATGCTGGGTGTATTGACTTATCAAAATTGCCTTGCCACTCTGCACCCATTGCGTGTGTTTCTATATTTGCTTCATCAACAACATAAAACCCTAATTCATCTGCTAAATCATACACTTGTTGCCCATGAGGATAATGACTCATTCGCACAGAATTTATATTATTCTTAGCCATTAACTCAAAATCTTTACGAGTTATTTCATCATCTGGCACGTGGCCTATATCTCCATGATGCTCATGTAGATTAACTCCCTTTACCGTAATTGCCCTCCCATTTACTAAAAGTTGCGCATTTTTTAATTCAACTTTTCGAAATCCTGTTTTACCTGAAACGGCAGCTATTGCAGTTCCTTTTTTATCTTTTAATTCTAAAGTATATGTATATAAATATGGGCTTTCTCCGCTCCATTTTTGCACATTTTCAATGACCTTTTCAAATTGAACAGCTTCAGTTGTTGTGTTTACGGATTTCGTTTCAGAAAAAATCATATGCCCATCAGCATCATTTAATGAGACTGTAATATTTGGTCTTTTTACTTTTTTACCCTCAAATTGTCTAATATCAACAGTTGCACTAAACAATCCATCTGTATATTCATTGTCTAAATCGCTTTTTATAAAGAAATCCCAAATCGTAGTTTTTGGCATTGCCTGTAAATACACATCACGCTCTAAACCACTTAATCTCCAAAAATCTTGATCTTCTAAATAACTACCATCATGCCATCTAATTACTTGTACTGCTAATAAATTTTTTCCTTCCCGTAAATAAGAAGTAACATTAAATTCTGCTGGTGTTTTAGATGCTTTGGTCATCCCAACTTCAGTTCCATTCAGAAAAATTCTGGCATAACCAGAAATTGATCCAAAATGTAAAACCACTTCTTTTTCATTCCAGTTTTGAGGAATCTCAAAAGTTGTTCTATAGCTCCCAACTGGATTATAATCTCCATCGATAAAAGGTGGATTCTTAGGAAAGGGATATGTTACATTTGTATAGATAGGAATATCAAAACCTTCTATTTCCCAGTTTGAGGGCACATTAATATTATCCCAGTTTGCATCTAAAAAATCATCCTTATAAAAATCTTGGGGCCTTTGCGAAGGGTTTTTAACCACATTAAATTTCCAAGTGCCATTTAAACTTTTATACAAAGAAGAATTTTCTGGATCTTGTTTTTGTGCAAGCACGGCATTCTCATATAACACAAAAGCACTATGCCCTTCTTCTTTATTTCTGTCCAAAACAGTAGGATTCTCCCATTCATTACTCTTTTCTTGTGCTGACACCTCTACAAAAAAAACAAGGCATAGTAGACTTATTAGTAATTTTGTTATTTTAATTTTCATCAGATTTATTTATTTTAAGGTTCTAGGTAAATGTGAAATTTCTAATATTTTAATTGCTGTTACCGGTTGATTTGCAAGACCTTCTCCGTCAATTTGGCTTACTTTTTGCTCAAAAATGTGAAGCTTTCCTGTTTTTTTAAATAGTTCTTTGTCAAAATTAGGTTCCCATTCCCCGACACTTTTTGAAGTTAAATCTATTATACTCCAAGGAACATTTTCAGCAAGGTCTTTTGTTGCCAAAGAAATTTTATTACCTCGCTTATCATCTCTAAATAATAAATGAATAATAGAGGATGGATTTTTATTTGGTGTTACTAAAATTTCTGGGCGAGAAATCGGAATTTTTTTTGTGCCACCGCCACCTAATTGAAAACCTGAGGTACGAAAAGCCGTATTTTCTTTTTTCCATATTCCCTCTTGAAGGTAAACTATTTGATATTGTGTTGTATTCTCTTCATTCCAATAATTAGCAATATATGGGTTCCCATAAGCATCTGCTGTTATTGATGTTTGGTTGATTAAACTACTATTTTGCGGAATTTTCCAGGCATATTCTGATGTTTTAGCGTTTATTGGAAGTTGGTATTTTTCACCGTTA
>TARA_R110002033_G_scaffold135683_2_pt1 | contig 31410 bp, 31 predicted proteins | sample TARA_R110002033 | Tara Oceans TARA_R110002033 (sample SAMEA4397051) | marine metagenome | biome: Polar Biome; feature: [SRF] surface water layer (ENVO:00010504); material: water (ENVO:00002006), including particulate matter (ENVO:01000060) such as... | depth 5 m
TTTAGTGCTTGGCTAGCAATGGGGTGTATTTCGCCACGAACTATTTACTGTGAGGTTAAAAAATTTGAGGAATTACATGGAGCAAATGACTCTACATACTGGCTAATTTTTGAATTGCTATGGCGTGACTTCTTTCGATTTATGTTCAAAAAATACCAAACAAAATTCTTTTTGTATTCAGGAATAGCAGCTGATAAACCCAATTCTAAGGAGAAAAATGAAGCGGCACTCAAAAGTTGGATAGAAGGCACCACCGAATCAGAATTTGTAAATGCAAATATGATTGAGTTGAAAGAAACCGGGTTCATGAGCAATAGAGGAAGACAGAACGTGGCAAGTTACTTTTGCAACGAACTGCAAATGGATTGGCGCATAGGAGCGGCTTACTTTGAGTCTCAATTAATCGATTATGATGTGTGTAGCAACTGGGGGAATTGGGCTTATCTTGCCGGAGTAGGAAATGACCCTAGAAAACACCGCTATTTTAATATAGAGAAGCAAGCAAAAGATTACGATAAAGAAGGGGGATTTCGCAAATTGTGGTTGCCGGTAAAATAATTACAAAATAGCGTGAAGTGTAACACAAAGACATGCTAAGTGTAACATGAATAAATGCAATTAGTAACGTAGAGACACTTAAAAGGTTTAATCGTAGCTTTTTAATGGTAATGAAAAACGCTGCAATTCTTTGTGGATTTTCCGTGGATCTCTGAGTGACAACGATTGAACGAAATCACTGTGCCTTTCTTTGTAGTAACTTTAAGTCCTAGATAAGTAACAAAACAAAACGCTTACCGACATATAAATAGGCAGCCTTCATTTATAAGGCTATCGATTGCTTATTAAAACCGAAAAAATAAAGACTAATGAAAAAATTAATTCTGATAATGGCAGTACTACCTACAATGGTTGCAGTGGCACAAAAACAACAGGCACTTAAGTACCCGGCAACACCTAAAGGGGATGTCGTGGACACTTATTTTGATGCAAAAGTAAATGATCCTTACAGATGGTTAGAAGATGATCGCTCTCCAGAAACAGCAAGTTGGGTTAAGGCAGAAAATGAAGTAACCTACGGTTATTTAAACCAAATCCCGTTTAGAGATGCGTTAAAAGCGCGAATGGAGAAATTATGGAATTATGAAAAAGTAGGAGCACCATCAAAGGAAGGCAACTATACTTACTATTCGAAAAATAACGGATTACAGAATCAGTCTGTAGTTTATAGAAAAGACAGTAAAGGGAAGGAAGAGGTTTTTTTAGATCCAAATACTTTTTCGAAAGACGGTACAACATCACTAGGAGGTTTAGATTTCTCTAAAGATGGATCAAAAGTTGCCTATGCTATTTCTGAAGGAGGTAGTGATTGGAGAAAAGTAATTATCATGGATGCAGCTTCTAAGAAAATTGTAGAAGACACAATTGTTGACGTGAAATTTAGTGGTTTATCATGGAGAGGAAATGAAGGTTTCTATTATTCTAGTTATGAAAAACCTAAAGGGAGTGAGTTATCTGCAAAGACGGACGAACACAAATTATATTTTCACAAATTGGGAACTGCTCAAAAGGAAGATAAAGTAATTTTTGGTGCAGATCAAAAGCGCCGTTACATAGGAGGTTATGTTACAGAGGATGGTGATTATTTAGTTATCTCTGCAGCAAATTCTACGTATGGAAATGAATTATACATTAAAAGTCTAAAAACACCAAATAGCCCAATCGTTACAATCGTAGATAATTTCAATAACGATAATAGTGTGATTGAAACAAAAGGGAATAAATTGTTTATCGCTACAGATTATAATGCGCCTAACAAGCGTGTTGTAATAGTAGATGTTGCAAATCCTGAGCCTACAAATTGGGTTGATTTTATTCCTGAAACAGAAAATGTTTTGTCACCATCTACAGGATCGGGATATTTCTTTGCTACTTATATTAAAGACGCAGTTTCTGTGGTTAAGCAATATGATTATAGTGGGAAAATGGTTCGCGAAATTAAATTACCTGCGGTAGGAACAGCTGGTGGTTTTGGTGGTAAGGCAGATGATAAAGTATTGTACTATTCATTTACAAACTACACGACTCCTGGAAGTGTTTATACTTTTAATCCTGCAACTGGAAAATCTGATGTGTATGAGAAACCAAACGTTGATTTTAAAAGCGACGATTTCGAATCTAAGCAAGTGTTTTATACTTCTAAAGATGGGACAAAAATCCCAATGATTATCACGCACAAGAAAGGATTGAAACTAGATGGTAAAAATCCAACAATGCTTTATGGTTATGGTGGTTTTAATATTAGCTTGACGCCAAGTTTTAGTATTGCAAATGCAGTATGGTTAGAAAATGGTGGTGTGTATGCTGTTGCTAATTTACGTGGTGGTGGCGAGTATGGTAAGAAATGGCATGACGCAGGAACAAAGATGGAAAAGCAAAATGTTTTTGACGACTTTATTGCTGCTGCTGAATACTTGATTGCTCAAAAGTATACGACTTCAGACTATTTAGCGATTCGCGGTGGATCTAATGGAGGATTGTTAGTAGGAGCAACAATGACTCAGCGTCCTGATTTAATGAAAGTAGCATTACCAGCTGTGGGAGTTTTAGATATGTTGCGTTACCACACGTTTACAGCAGGTGCTGGTTGGGCTTATGATTATGGAACAGCACAAGATAGCAAAGAAATGTTTGAGTATATTAAAGCCTATTCTCCTGTACACAATGTAAAAGCAGGAACACAATATCCAGCTACAATGGTTACCACTGGAGATCATGACGATCGCGTGGTACCAGCACACAGTTTTAAGTTTGCTGCTGAATTACAAGACAAACAAACAGGACCAAATCCTACCTTGATTAGAATTGATGTAAAAGCAGGACATGGAGCAGGTAAATCAGTAGCGGCGAGCATTCAAGAAAATGTCGACGTTCAAGCATTTACGTTGTACAATATGGGGTTCACAAGTTTGCCTAAAAGCAAATAAATAAATTTAGCTTAATTATTTTTTAGAACAAGAGATCTAGATTTTTGTTTATAAGACTGAAAAAGCAATAAGTATAAAGCGCTATTCATAAAGAATAGCGCTTTTGTTTTTGATATATGTTTGCATAATTATGAGTTAAGTTGCTGAAAGCCTTGACAACACCGATATAACAGCATTTATTTTCATAATTATTTACTAATTTCTTCGTTTTTTGGATTGTCGTTCGTTAACTTTGAGAGACAAACATAAATACTTTACACTATGAAAATACAATTTAACACAGATAAGAATGTAGAAGGACATGAAAGAGCAGAAGCTTATTTCTCAGCTGAATTAGAAACTGCTTTAGCAAGATTCGAAGATAAAATTACAAGAATCGAAGTTCACGTAGGTGATGAAAATAGTGCAAAACCAGGAATCAACGATAAACGTTGTTTAATTGAAGTTCGCCCAGCAAAACTGCAGCCTATTGTAGTAACAGATCATGCTGATACTGTAGAGAAAGCATTTAAAGGTGCTCTTGACAAAATCAAAAAATCATTGGTGACTACATTTGAAAAACAAAAAGAACACTAGGATTTAATTCTATCGCATATATAAAAAAAGACTATCAATTTTGATAGTCTTTTTTGTTTCTTGTATCGGCGTGTTTTTTTATTTTTCAAATAAGAGAGCTGCTAGTGCTGGATCTCTATTGTAAACATCGTCATAAAAATGTATCGTTCCAGTTGCATCTACCCATGATGTGAAATAACCGATGTAAACGGGTATCTTGTTTTTTAAAGTGTACCACTTCTCTTTTCCTAAATGCATAGCTTCGTCTATTTTTTCAGCATCCCAGGCAGTGTCATTTTTCATAATAGTTGCGGCCAGTACTTCAGGATGTTCTACTCTAATGCAACCGTGACTAAAAGCTCTCTTGTCTCGACTAAATAAATGTTTAGAGGGAGTGTCGTGTAGATAAATTGCATTTGAATTAGGGAATAAGAACTTTACTCTTCCTAATGAATTTCCTGCACCAGGCTTTTGTCTTACTCTACCGTTATTCCATTCCATATTATGTTGGGCTAAGTAATTTGGATTTCTGTTGATAGCTGGTACAATTTCATTTTTAATAATACTTTGTGGTAGATTCCAGTAGGGACTAAAAACAATGTATTTCATTGGTGCACTAAAAATGACAGTTTTGTTAAGCGTTTTCCCTACAACCACACTAAGGTTTAAAACGTTCTTCCCGTTTTCAAAGTAGGTAAGTTGGTAAGCAGGTATGTTAACCGCGATCACCTCTTTTGCATTAGCAATATCTTTAGATATCCAACGGCATCGCTCCATATTCACAACGATGGTTTTGATTAAGTTAGGTAATGGAGTGCTTAGGTAATTTAAGGTAGACGCATAAAGTAACTTGTCTCCTTTAATTCCGCGAGTGGCTTTAAATTTAACAACGGCATCGGCTAAGTCTGCATCGTACATGCCGCTTTTATTATCTGTATCAAGAAGTCCTTCGAGATGTAAGCGCGTGCGCACTTGAGCAATAGCAGTCAAACTGTCTCCTATTTTTAAAGTCTTGTATCCGGACGGCATTGCAATACTATCCCAAGAAGCTTTTTTTTCGATAGCGCGATACTTTTTTAAGGCATCTCGCAATAGGTAGTATTGACTAAAAAGTGTTTTCTTTTCTTTTTTGACATGAGACCCATCTGTTAGTAGAGAATCGGTATAGGCAGCATAAGTTTGTTTTTCTCGAGGTAAAAACCATTCCATCTCATTTGACTTTGCTGCATCGATTCCGTGATAAACTTTGTCGAGGTAAAAGAAATATAGTGCAGTCGTTAAAAGCTCTGCATTAATTTGTGGATCTTTTGATGATTGTGGTGTTTCATAGAAAGAATTGAATTCTAACTTATAAGGAATGCTAGCTTCGACACCTTCTTCGCTTAAATTATTGATTTTATTATAAAGTATATTAGCAAACTCATTAATCCCATTGCGGTCATACCACATAAAACGAAAATCTTGTTTTACATATAGTTTTGTAACGTCTTTGTGGTATTTCTCTAACTGTGGATGTTTGATAAAAAAGGGCGCTACAAGTGTACTGTCAAAAGGAATTTCGCTTAAATCCTTAATTTCTTGTTCTGACAGCTCTGTGGGGCTTTCACTGTCGTTTTTCTTGCAAGCTGTAATTAACAAAGTGGATAATAGGGTAAATAGTAGGCTTTTAAGTACTGTTTGTTTCATGTTTAAGTGTTGCTAATAGTGGTGTAAAAGTACATTAATTCAAATACTTTGAAAGCGATTTTAAAGTTTAATAATAAAATTTTGTTAAAATGCTATATTTGTAATGTGACTAGAAAAAGCAATTTGATTCGGGTTTGCAGTGTAATTTAAATTAGGAGGTATGAAAAATATATTGGTTGTGGTTATTGTGGTTCTGTTTAGCTCCTTTAGTATTTTCGAAAAAATAAAGAAAAGTAATGATGAGCAAATAAACGTTTTGGTAGACGGCTGGCATGAAGCAGCTGCTGATGCTAATTTCGAAAATTATTTTGACTGCATGACTTCAGATGCTATTTTCATTGGTACAGATGCGGGTGAGAATTGGAACAAAAGCGAATTCATGACTTATGCAAAGCCATTTTTTGATAAAGGAAAGGCGTGGAATTTCACAGCAGTAGAGCGTCATGTTTTTATAGACAAATCAGGAAAAATCGCTTGGTTTGATGAGTTGCTGAGCACGCAAATGAAAATATGTCGTGGTTCGGGTGTATTAGTGAAAGAAGGGAAAAAATGGAAAATCAAGCACTATGTACTTTCCATGACGATTCCTAACGAAAATTCGGCTGAGGTTATCAAAATAAAAACGCCTATTGAGGACAATTTTTTAAAGTCGTTATTAGAACAGCGATAGCTAAATAAAATGCTGTTGTTTTTCTTTTTTTCAAAAATAAAACGAATAGGCATTATACTGTTACGGTATTAAAAAGTATTTTTTTTGGTGGCAAACCATTCTTTGTGATATAATTCATTAATTTTGCCGAAATATTTGAAAAAAAGTGGGAAGCAAAAATAAGTTAAAGAGATTCAGGGAAAATGAAACATTTGTAAATGTTTTTCAACCAACGAGAGAAGAAGTTGTAGGTGATTTATTTCCTTTAAAAGGAAAATGGAATACCGAATTTTTTAAAAATGACAATCCCTTAGTACTAGAATTAGGTTGTGGTAAAGGAGAATACTCTGTAGGATTAGCTGAAAGATACCCTAATAAAAATTTCATTGGAATCGATATTAAAGGAGCTCGTTTTTGGAGAGGTGCAAAAACCGCTGTAGAAACTGGTTTAAATAATGTTGCCTTTATTAGAACTCAAATTGAACTAATAAACCACATTTTTGCTGAGAATGAAGTGGATGAAATTTGGATTACTTTTCCAGATCCACAAATTAAGTATAAGAGAACAAAACATAGAATGACCAATTCTGAGTTTTTACAATTGTACAAAAAGATATTGAAAAAAGATGGTGTGGTTAACTTAAAAACCGATAGTGAATTCATGCATGGTTATACTTTAGGACTGTTGCATGGAGAAGGTCATGAAGTACTGTATGCAAATCACAATGTATACGTAAATGAAGGTAGTCCAGAGGAAGTGACGGCATTCCAAACTTTCTACGAAAAACAATATTTGCAAGTTAACAAAGCAATTACGTATATTCGATTTAAAATTAAAGATTAAATCGCTGTAATTTAAGGTATTAATTAAGCCGTTTTCACTATTAGAACCGTAATCAATGAATTTTATTTTACCACTGTTTTTTGGTTTTGTCACAGCTGTAATAGGAATTATTCCTCCAGGGCTAATCAATATGACAGCGGCAAAAGTTAATTTAAAAGAAGGCGCAAAAAATGCTTTTTGGTTCATTTTTGGGGCTATAATTATAATTTTCTTTCAAGCTTATCTGGCAATCATTTTTGCTAATATCATCAATGTACGACCAGATATTGTGATCCTATTGCGAGAGTTAGGTTTTGGGGTTTTTGGCGCTTTGGCTATTTATTTTTTGCTAATCGCAAAGAAGCCAAAATTGAAAAAAGCAAAAATAGAGAAGAAGAGTAAAAAGAAGCGATTTTTTCTAGGCATGCTTTTGTCTGTCTTAAATTTCTTTCCTATTCCTTATTACGTCTTTATTACCATTACATTGTCTTCCTACGATTTGTTTTCCTTCCATCCGTTTGCTATATTTACCTTTGTTAGTGGGGTAGTGCTAGGATCAACGCTAGTGTTTTATTTTTATATTCGCTTTTTCCAGCACATTGAGTCTAAAGCAGATTATCTTCTTAGAAATATGAATACTATAATTGGGAGTATAACGGGAGTAATTGCGATCGTTACTCTTTTTAATATTATTAGGTATTACATGCAGCTTTAATAATTAAAAAGCTTTCTTACATTAACAATACTATGGCAGACAAAAATTTTTTTGAAAGAGTTTATGTCATCGCTAAGCAAATACCGTACGGTAAAATCACTTCTTATGGTGCTATTGCAAAAGCGTTAGGTGCCGCTCGATCTGCTCGAATGGTAGGTTGGGCAATGAATGCTTCACACGGTCGCGCCGACATTCCTGCACATCGTGTAGTGAATAGAAAAGGGCTGCTTACGGGTAAATTTCATTTTGATGGTACTAATCTTATGCAGCAGCTATTAGAAAGTGAAGGGATAGCCGTAGAAGACAATCAAATAATTGATTTTGATACACATTTCTGGGAACCACCCATGAGTGAATGATGTTCGTTTTTGCAGATGAAAACTTCTAAAAGCGCCAACTTTAAAATATTTTATCTTATGAAACTTGACAAAATGAAAATGATTAGACTTTATCCTAATGAGGAGTTTAAAGAGATTATTCTCGAGGATAAACTGAAGCTACGTTATGCAGTATCTAACAAAGGAAGGTTAATTAGCTTTGTAGATAATATGAAATTTGCAAGAGAATTAAAAGGTGCCATGACTGATGGGTATCGATTGTTCAAATATAAATTATACAACGATGGACAGATTATAAACAAACATCTTTTTATTTATAAACTTGTTGCCCAATATTTTATTCCTAAGACTTCTGAAGATCAAATTCATATATTACATTTAGATCGAAAACGCGATAATGACGACTATCAAAATCTAAAATGGGCAACAAAAGAAGAGATGGCCGAACATCGAAGAAATAGTCCATACGTAAAGCAAGCTAGACTGAATTTAGTGAAACACAACTTAGCATCAAACGGAAGGAAACTCACTGTTACTAAGGTGATTTTAATAAAAAAAATATTAGCAAGGCCAGATCAAACTACAAGGCTGAAAATGATTGCTAGACAGTTTGGTGTCAGCGAAATGCAAATTAGACGAATCAAATCAGGTGAAAACTGGAGCCAAGTTAAAATTTAAGAGGTAGATTGGGTCTAAGTAGTTAGCTAAGGAATGTTTTAAGTAAATGCCCTATGTGAATTCTTCCATTACATTGTGATAAGGATCTAAGATAATTCCTTAATTTTATTTCTTACAATAGGTATGCAAGTAGATTATTTATTAAAACTTGTTCTTTTCGTCACAGGCTGTTTTTAATAGTTTTTTCTACAATAACTACAGCAAATTCGTGTATCAATAAATACGATTTAAATCCTTTACAATAAGAACTTAATCCTTTATCTTTGTAATCTGAAATCAGTTTAAATAAATATTGTTTTTACTGAAATACCAATTGATAATAGTCCATTATAATGAAATTAGATAGAAAAGAAATTCTTAAAGCTTTAGAGACCATAACTATTGCAGGAGAAGGAAAAAATATGGTAGAAAGTGGTGCCATTGCAAACGTACTTACTTTTGGAGATGAAGTGGTCGTTGATTTAGTATTAAGTACACCAGCAATGCATATAAAGAAACGTGCTGAAGACGACATAAAAAAAACAATCTTGGAGTTAGTTTCTGCCGATGCAAAAATAAAAATAAACAGCAAGGTTCAAGTGGCTGAAAAAGCTGAAATTAAAGGAAAATCTATTCCTGGAATCAAAAATATTGTTGCTGTAGCTTCTGGTAAAGGAGGAGTAGGGAAATCTACAGTTACTGCAAACTTGGCAGTTTCGTTAGCAAAAATGGGATTTAAAGTGGGTGTCTTAGATGCTGATATTTATGGTCCATCAATGCCAATTATGTTTGATGTTGAGAATGAAAAACCAATCTCTGTTACAGTAGATGGGAAATCAAAAATGAAACCTGTTGAAAGCTATGAAGTTAAAATGCTTTCTATTGGGTTTTTTACTGCTCCAAGTCAAGCAGTAATTTGGAGAGGTCCTATGGCTTCAAAAGCGTTGAACCAAATGATCTTTGATGCAGATTGGGGAGAATTAGATTTTATGTTAATCGATTTGCCTCCAGGAACAGGAGACATTCACCTTTCTATCATGCAATCGTTACCAGTTACTGGAGCAGTTGTTGTAAGTACACCGCAAGCAGTTGCTTTAGCAGATGCTAAAAAGGGAGTTTCGATGTTTTTATCTGAGGCAATTAATGTTCCTGTTTTAGGAATTATAGAAAACATGGCTTACTTCACACCAGAAGAATTGCCTGAGAATAAATATTATATCTTTGGTCAAGAAGGAGCAAAAAATCTTGCGGAAGATTTAGATGTGCCTTTCTTAGGAGAAGTTCCTATTGTACAATCTATACGTGAAGCAGGAGATTTTGGTCGTCCAGCAGCAATGCAAGAAGGTTCAATTGTAGCTTCAGTTTTTGAAACGATCACACGTAACGTTGTCGAAGAGACAGTAAGAAGAAACGATAGTTTACCTGCTACCGAAGCCATCAAAATTACTACTATGGCAGGATGTTCTGCGGTAAAAAAATAATAAGATTTATTGAGATAAATCTTTAAAATATACAAAATGACAACAGAAGAATTAACGATTGAAGTTCAAAAAGCGTTAGAAGAGATTCGACCTTTCTTAAAATCTGATGGTGGTGATATTACTCTCATTTCTATCGAAGAAGACAAGCATGTAAAAGTGCGTCTTGAAGGTGCTTGTACTAGTTGCAGTGTGAACCAAATGACGCTTAAAGCAGGTGTGGAAACGACTATTAAAAAGTTTGCTCCGCAAATAGAAACTGTTGTAAATATTCTATAAAATTGAAATAAAGCAATTTTAAGGAAAGGATGTAATGCTGTTGAGTGCATGAATCTTATTTCTTAAAATTGTTTTGTTTTATAAGTAGGCACGACTGCAAAGTCTCACCGTTTTAAGCTTACAACTCACAACTAACTAACTCATAATTATTTTATGGACGTATTAATTAAAATTAAAGATCGTGAAGGAACTGTGCATGAGTTACAGGCTCCTACAGATATGGCAATGAATATAATGGAATTGTGCAAGGCATACGAGCTTCCTGTTGAAGGAACTTGTGGAGGTATGGCGATGTGTGCTTCTTGTCAATGTTATGTTCTTAACGACGTGCAATTACCAGAAATGGGCGATGATGAAGAGGCGATGCTATCTGAAGCATTTTACGTGAAGTCAAATAGCCGTTTAGGATGTCAAATTCCAATTACCGAAGATTTGGAAGGCTTAGAATTAGAGCTTGCTCCTGAAAACTAAGCGTACTGCATTTATAAAAAAAGTCCCCAATAGTATTACACTGTTGGGGACTTTTTTGCTATCTGATAACTTCTAAGGCAGCTGGTACTATTCGATCTACAAATTTAGAATAGGCTACTTCTGATGGGTGCAAGCCATCTGTAGCAGTTAATTTGGGATTATTTAATCCCTCTTGTGTAATATCAGTGATATTGATATAACGTATGCTGTGTTGCTGACAGTATTTTTTTGCAAAAGCATTGTATTTTGCTAACTCTGTGGTTATAGTTTTAAATTTTCCAGATTTATCCCCGTATGGAGTATAAGCGTAGTCAGGAATAGATAGTACAATCACATTTTTACGGTTACCTTTTGCTAAAATAGTAGCCTTGGTTACTAATTCAGCAAACTCTTTCTCATAGAGCTTAAAATCCTTATTTTGATATTGATTATTAACTCCTATTAGTAAAGTAACCAAATCATAATTTGATGGTGGTTTTTCAACCTGTATAGCTTTTAACAAATCAGTAGTTGTCCAGCCCGTTTTTGCGATAATTTCTAGTGAAACATTTTTATTCAGATTCGAACTATCTAATTTTTGTTTAAGTTGTACGGGAAAGCGGCACGTCTCACATACGCTTTCGCCAATTGTATAACTATCTCCTAAAGCCAAATATTTAATTGTTTCTTTAGCTTCCTGTAAATTGTCCTTGCTTTTAACGCTAGTATTTGCGGTTGAGCATGACAAAAACAAGGTTATTGTCAATAATAGGCAAAAATAGTTTGTGAACTTTCTCATGATGGTAACCTGTATTGCTTATATTACTATTTACGTCTGGGTGTAAATAATGTTTTTTTATGCAACCACTTCTTTTATGCTAATTGTTTCTTCAATTGCATTCCATAGTCCAATTCTTCTCTCTAGTGCATGAATCGAAACTTGTTCTACTTCATACCATTTTTGAGCGTCGTTTCCACATAGTTCGTTGATCATTTGCATTGCCATAGGTCCATGCTCGTCAGCATCTAATTCTATATGTCTTTCAAAATAATAGATTAGTTTAGATAAGTCAGTGTCAGGAAAATTAGCTTGAAAATTCTTCAAAATTGCAGTAAACATGCTCGGAATCAAATCTTCTCTACCAAAGGTGAAAGCAGCAGCTATTTCATGTGGTTTTCCTTCTTCGATTACTCGAAAGGTAAAATCTAAAAATGCTTTAATATTTGGATGTAAACTACTTGTTTTGATAGCTACAAATATGTTTTGCAATGAATTAATTTCAGCTAAGAAATTTTTGATGTCATCTGTATTTGCTCCGCAATCTTGCATTGCTTCAATGTACATTTCGTAATGGCTTTGGCGACGACCATCGATACTTAAATCTGACTCTTCAGCTAGAACAATTTCGTTAATTAAATAACGCGTCTCAGGATTTGCAGTGGCAAACCAAGGAGTTGTTGTGCACGTTAATTTTGCTTGGAGCGCTTTTAATAATGACATGAAATCCCATACTGCATAAACGTGATTTTCTAAAAAGCATTGTAAATCTTGAATACTTTTTACTTTATTATACAGTGAGTGTTGCAACAACAATTCTTTTTGGGGCTGAATTTTGTCGTTGATGTGCTGAATAGTCATAGTTTCTAATTTTGTGTAAATATAAAAAAGCTTCTTGGTACCAAGAAGCTTTTTTTATCATTTTAACCAATAGCACAATAGTTGGTATATATTATTTAAATGCTGGAATTCCAGTTACATCCATCCCGGTAATAAGTAGGTGAATATCATGTGTTCCTTCATACGTAATTACAGATTCTAAGTTCATCATATGACGCATAATAGAATACTCTCCACTTATTCCCATACCGCCTAACATTTGTCTTGCTTCTCGCGCAATATGTATTGCCATGTCGACATTGTTTCTTTTTGCCATAGAAATTTGTGCTGTCGTAGCGCGACCTTCGTTTCTTAAAACACCTAGTCTCCAAGTTAATAATTGTGCTTTGGTAATTTCAGTGATCATCTCAGCTAATTTCTTTTGCTGTAATTGTGTTCCGGCGATGGGTTTGTCAAATTGAATGCGCTCTTTCGCATAACGCAAAGCCGTATCGTAACAATCCATTGCAGCACCAATAGCTCCCCAAGCAATACCATAACGAGCAGAATCTAAACAACCAAGAGGTGCTCCTAATCCTGATTTGTTAGGTAAAAGGTTTTCTTTAGGAATTTTTACATTATCAAAAATCAATTCACCTGTAGATGAAGCGCGTAATGACCATTTATTATGAGTTTCGGGAGTTGTAAAGCCTTCCATTCCACGCTCTACGATTAGACCGTGTATTCTTCCTTCTTCGTTTTTTGCCCACACCACCGCGATATCTGCAAATGGGGCGTTAGAAATCCACATTTTGGCACCATTCAATAAGTAATAGTCGCCCATATCTTTAAAGTTGGTAATCATGCTTCCTGGATCTGATCCGTGATTAGGTTCAGTTAAACCAAAGCAACCCATGAATTCGCCAGTAGCTAACTTGGGTAAATATTTCATTCTTTGCTCTTCGTTACCGTATTTCCAGATTGGATACATCACTAAGGAGGATTGCACAGATGAAGTAGAGCGAACACCAGAGTCACCACGCTCAATTTCTTGCATGATCAAACCATAAGAAATTTGGTCTAAACCAGCACCGCCATATTCTTCAGGTATATACGGCCCAAAACCACCAATTTCGCCAAGACCTTTGATAAGTTGTTTTGGGAATTCAGCTCTTTGAGCGAAGTCTTCAATAATAGGGGATACTTCTTTTTTAACCCACGCACGAGCAGAATCGCGCACTAGTTTGTGCTCATCAGTTAATAAGTCATCTAAGTTATAATAATCTGGAGCTTGAAATAAGTCTGGTTTCATGGTTTTATCTTTGAATTTAGAAATAGCATTGGGTAAAGAGTACTGTTAATTTCAAATAGAACGGTTTAAACCGCCTGATAACAGTAAAGTTCTTAACAAATTTACACAAAGAAATATAACAAAACCATTATATATTGTTATATTTTTAAAACAAAAGTCTTTTTACTGAAGATTTGCAGTAGCGATAGTTTATGAATGATAAGTAGGGCAAAATTCATGTGATGAATTCTTTATGATTAAATATTATATTCTTAATCAGAAGAAGTATCAAGTGTGTTGCGAAGTAGAAATTACATTTTTAAATAAAAATCCTGAGTCAAAGCAATATATTCTGGAGTGTAATTGTGTCGGTTTATTTCTATAGTTAATTCGTCAACAGGAAAATTACCAATTTCATTTCGGCTAAAAGCCAATAAACTACGTTTGATTTCGCTTGTAGGAGTGCCTTTTACACGAGTAATTTTCACGGGGTGTAATTCTGCTTCAACAGCTAGAGCTATGAATTGCTCTTCTTCTTTAAAGGGAATAATGGTCGAAAAAATTCCGTCGTCAGACAAGAACATTGCGGCAGCTTCGATTAAATCTTCAAAGGGCATGGCATCTTGAAAGCGCGCTAAATCACGTTGTTCATTATCCGTTTTGTAATCTTCAGAATAAAAAGGGGGGTTGGAGACAATTAAATCATACTCGTCTTCGGGTTCTTCAATAAATTCATCTAATCCGGCATGAAAACAGAATAAACGATCACTCCAAGGAGAGTTTTCAAAATTCTCCACTGCTTGTTCGTAGGCTTCTTCATCAATTTCTAGGGCATCAATTTGCTCAGCATGGGTTCTCTGTGCTAACATTAAAGCAATAATACCCGTTCCAGTACCAATGTCTAGGATACTAATTGGATTAGTGGTAATCGGAGTCCAAGCGCCAAGTAAAACACCATCAGTACCTATTTTCATAGCACAACGATTTTGTTCTACAGCGAATTTTTTAAATTTGAATTGAGACATGAAGAATGGCGTTTTTTCGATGAAACGATTAAACAAGTTGCCGATTAAAGCTTTCTAAAGATACATTTCGACTAAACCTTCTGGCAAGTCCATGATAATCTTTTTATTTTCTCTATCTATTTTTATTAGGAAGTGGTCAATCATAGGAATAAACATTTCGACACCATCTTTAATTACTTCAAATAAAGGTTGTGCTGTAGTATCGTTCACTGATTGAATTTCTCCCACAAAGCCTAATCGCTGGTCTTCGATTTCAAAACCAATGACTTCATGAAAATAGAATTTGTTACCAGAAAGTTTAGGTAACATTTTTAAGGGTAGGTAAAGGTCGTTGCCTAAAATTGCTTCTGCCTCTTCCTCATTAGTAACGTCTTCAAAACGAACTCGTAGAAAGTCGTTTTTGTGTAGGGAGCTACTTTCAATAAAAAAAGGAATCAAGTGTTTGTTGCATTCAACAAACACTGATTCCAAGTTTTCGTACAACTCAGGTTCGTCTGTGTCTAAATAAGCCAAGACTTCACCTTTGAAGCTGAATTTTTTGGCGATTTTACCTAAATAGAAACAATCTTCTTTACGCATCTTCGCTTTTTAAATTTATGCTTGAGTTTCTTCGTTGTTTTCTTCAGCAGCAGGAGCTTCTTCAGATACTTCAACTTCTTCAGCTGGAGTAGCAGCAGCAATTGCATCAGCTTCAGCTTGTGCAGCAGCAGCTAATCTTTTTGCATTAACGTCTTGCTCTGCTTTGAAAGCTTTAGCTTTAACATCAGCTTGCGCTTTTGATAAACCATCTTTCTTAGCGTCAACAGTTCCGTTTTTAGCTTCTAACCAAGCAGCTAATTTTGCATCAGCTTGCTCTTGAGTCAAGGCACCTTTACGGATACCACCATCAAGGTGATGTTTCAATAAAGCTCCTTTGTAAGAAAGAATTGCTTTAGCAGTATCAGTTGGTTGTGCACCATTGTGTAACCATTTCACTGCGCTATCAATGTTTAATTCGATAGTTGCTGGGTTTGTGTTTGGATTGTAAGTACCGATTTTCTCTAAGTATTTACCATCTCTTTTTGAGCGTGCATCTGCAGCTACAACCCAGTAAAAAGGTTTTCCTTTTTTACCGTGTCTTTGTAATCTAATTTTTACTGACATAATCTTGTATGATTAAATTTTGAGGTACTCGACCTCGATTAATTAAGGGTGCAAAGATAATCTTTTTATTTAAAAATTAACTAGCTCCTAATTAATATTTTATCGAATGTGCTTTAAGTGCAATTTGCGCATCAATAAATTGTGGTAAAACGCTGCTTTTTAATATTTTGCTGTCCTTTCTATCGAATAATTATACAATAAAAGAGCGTGTAATTATACTTGTGGATTAATGTTTTAAATTTAAAGTTGATGATAAATTTAAGAATTGATATAAATTTTAAAATTCATCGTTTCTTATCTATGATAAAAAGTTTAAATTTCGTGTCTTATTTCTGGTAAATAATTGCATTATCATTAGCTATTAGATTAAGTTATCAGCTACAGTATAAAGGATTTAACAGTGCTTCAAGTTTATTCTAGTACTTGCATAGTCAGTATGTTGTGTTAAAAAGTGTTTTAAATCAAAATAAAAACATAAATAAGCTAATTTATAGTTGATTAGAAAAAAATAAGATTACATTTGTTGCAATTATTATAAATAAGTACATATGAATATTTTTGTTGGAAGCCTTCCATTCAGTATTGAGGAAGCAGATTTAAGAGAGTCTTTCGAGGCTTACGGAGCAGTTGATTCAGTTAAAATTATCACGGATAAATTTACAGGAAGAAGTAAAGGATTTGGTTTTGTTGAGATGCCAAATGACGACGACGCTCAAAAAGCTATTGACGAATTGAACGGAGCGACTGTTCAAGGACGTGCAATTGTGGTTAACAAATCTGAGCCAAAACCAGAAGGAGAAAGAAGAAGTTTTAATAACAACCGTGGAGGAGACTCTCGTGGTGGTTATGGTGGAAACAGCCGTGGTGGAGATAACCGTGGTGGTGGAAACAGAGGAGGATATTAATATTCTTTTTTACAACTATAAAAAAAGGGGACAATGTAAATTGTCCCCTTTTTCTATTTAATTAAGTCTTGTGCTGCTTTTAATAATAGTGCTTATTCTTGCTCGAGTACCTTGATATCTTCTTTTAATGATAGCATGCTCGTTGGGTCTAAGCTATTATAGATTCCTCTAATAATTTTGTTTTTATCTATTAAGACAAAATTTTCGGTATGCAAGAAGATGGAAGTATCTTTATTTTCTCCTAAGTCTTCTTCGACGAAATAAAATTTTCTTCCCAAATTATAAATTTCTTCCTTGTCACCGGTGAGCAGTTTCCATTTATTATAACTTACATTATTTTTTTTTGCGTACTGTGCTAGTGTAGCTACGCTATCTTGTTCTGGAGTCACAGAATGAGAAATTAATAATACGGCATCATCATTAAGAAAGTCGTTTTGCAAAGTAGTCATGCTTTTTGCCATTTTTGGGCAAATTCCAGGACACGAAGTAAAGAAAAAATCAACCACACATATTTTGCCTTTAAGACTATCAGCGGTAAAGGCTTTCCCTTGTTGATCAATTAATTTAAAATCTCTAATCGAATGAAAAGAGCCATCCTCAGGCAATTCCCAAACCGGAGTAAAAGTTGAAGTGTTGTAATAAGGCAATTTTCTCAGCTGCTCTTTATTCTGGCAAGAGAATAATGCAACGGTAAATAATAGCAGATATAGTTTATTTATTTTCATTTGTAGGTAATTTTAATTTTCCGTCTAGCAAGGTGTAGCACAAATTAGATTTTTGTAATCCATAACGATGGCCGTCTTTTACTTGATAATTAATGTATGGTTTTCCATTTTGGCGCCAAGCTTTTTGCATGCCATCTTCTGCATCGTTTTTAAAATTCAAATAGGCATACCTACTGCCAGATTCATACCATTGTTTTTGCAGTCCTTCACGTTTATCGTTGAAATAAATGAAGTCGTATTTTTGATTTCCGTTTTCCCAAAATCCGTAATGTCTTCCATATGCTTTACCGTTCTTGTAATTCCGACTATCCATTAACTGCCCATTGTTGTAATAGCTTTTTGAGATGCCATCTTGCCTGCCTTTTCGAAAAAGAAAAACATTTTTAATTTGAGTAGCGTTGTGCATCTCCTTAATATAACCTGTATAGGCAACATTATATAGATAATATATTCCGTTATCAAGGCGCAATTCTTTGTTTTCTAATGTAATAGTATCTAATGTGCTTTCAGTTTTGGCAACAACAAAAGAGGACGGTTTTGTGACCTCCTCTTTTACTGATTTATCTAAACATGCTGCGCAGGTCGTAATAAGTACTATGCCAATAATTTTAAAAAGTAAACGTCCCTTTTGTACCATAGTAACTTCCTGCTTTTAATACGTAAAAACCTGAATTCATATAATTGACATTTGAGCAATGATAATGATAAATTCCATCAGGATATTCTGCTGTTGCACCTATATGGCCACCATTAGTATCAAGGTCTGAAGGATAGGTTTCGTTTGTGTCTTGACGACCATAGATAGGGAAACCGTCTCGTAGCCACCCGATCAACTTGGCATCATCATCTGATGTAAAATCACCATTAAAATGATAATGATATAATCCGCCAGGACCACTATGTGCTCCAGCTCTATCAAATGAAGTTAATGTTCCTGCGTCTACAGGTACATTTCCACCTTCTCTATCATTGTAAATAGCAACACCGTTTAACGCCATACCTATAGGTCCTAAGGAAGTTTCCTCCTTAGTAGTTGCAGCTACGGGATTCAAAGGTATCGTCATTACAAATACTTGTGCTTGTAAGGTTCCTGGGTTTACCGTTTGACCTGTAGTTTGTGCTTCATACAAAGTATTCCCTTCTCCCCAGTATGGAGTAACGTGATCCGGTGTTCCGTTTGATTTCATAGTTACCGATGTTCCGTCAGAAGATAAAGTAACCGCTGATTTGTAGTTAGAACTGAACACTGTAGGAACTGTAGTACTACCTGATTCCTCTGTAGTGTCATCCTGAGATGATGAACTGCTGCAAGAAGTTAAACTTGCAAAGGACAAAAGCAGGATAGCCCAATGTTGATTGTTTGTATTTTTCATGCTTTCTTATCTTACTTTCTCTCTTTTCTTCTTTCTGGCTTAGGTGCTTTTTTTAATTCTTCAGCAGTTATGTAGCCATCTTTGTCTAAATCTATTTTGGTAAAATCATCTTTTAAAGGGCCTTTAACTTCTTTCTTAGAAAGTTTGCCATCTTTATCAGCATCCATTTGTTTCATTAGCTCTTCTGTAGTAGGTGGTTTTTTTCCTTCTTCACCTTGTGGTGGTTGAGCATATCCAATAGTTACTGTTGCTATAAGTGCAATGGCGCTGTACATTATCTTGTTTTTCATGATATTTTGATTTAGTGATTGTTATTGAGTACAAATTTGCACTAATAATTGAAAGGATTTTTTAGTATTCAGCGAATGTGGAATACTATTCAGTGAATAGTATATTCTATCAAATAATGCGTTGTTACAAATAACTGTTTTAGTGTTTTAAGGATTTATAAATTGCTTGATTGTTGTTTTATAATAATGATGTTTTGTTTTAGTTGACAGCACAATGAGTACTATTCGATTAAAATATCATTCAAAAATTAAGGTAGTTATAAAATAAAAAAGGCGAAGTTGAATATCCTTCGCCTTTAGTTTTATTAATACAATTGCAATGTGAATTACAACAACTAACAAAAAAAGTATTTTTAAAACGCGAACAGTCCTTTATTCTTATGTCGTAAAGAAATTAGTTCACACGTTCTTTTTTATTTTAAATAACTGTTCACAGCATTAGTACGAGCAGTAACATGAGTGCTTAACGCATCTATTGCTGTTTGAAATTCAGCGGTGCTCTTTAAAAAAGTATATCCTTTAACCTCTTTTATTGCATATGGTTTTACAAGGGCTCCATAACTTGCATAGGTAGCCTTCATAGTATTTTCATTAAAAGCGTTATCAATGACACTTTTTACATATACATCATACTTCGCTTTATAAGTTGCATCATTATACAAATATCCTATCAATGGCCATGACGTAGTGCTTAGTCCTGAGAAATTTAGAGCATAGGAGCCGCCTTGATTCCCTGTTTGCAATGCTTCATTATTATCCCATGGTATCCACGATAATTTTTTGGTGTCTGGATTATTATATAAAAAATAATTGTGTGTCATTCTCCCATACGTATCCCAGTTTTGAATTACCGTGTTGACAGCTAAATATTTTAAAAAGGTATCTGTGTCAAATACTGATTCTAGATTCGCTCTCCAAGCCGCGGCATCAGTTGTTCTATTACTAGCATGTAAAGCCGTGAATAAGTTTTGAATATCACTATAATCTGCAGCGTCTTCATTTGTTTTCTTAACAAATACATCCTTTGTAAAACTTCCGTCAGCAAAACTAGCTCCAGCACCGTCTGGTTTGTATAAATTACCGTCATTATTTGAAAATTCATCTATCAACGTATCATCTACCTCTTCAACTAAGGTATACACTCCAAAATAAGTTGGTCCGTCGCCATGATCTACATAAACCTCATAAATAGCAGCATGTGAACTTACTAAACCTGAAGCTCTAAAAATATCGGTTGCTACTTTTTCACGTAACATCGATTTATCATTATAGTTGTTTTTTAAGCTTAATTTTTTAAAACCGTAAAAACGCTGATTATCTATTTGAGGATAGGTATCTTCGTATTCGTCAAAATCTAATTTAAAAGATAATTTCAAGTTTCCGCTAGACCAGGTAGACTGCAAGCTGGAATTCCCTTTGAAACGAACACCCACACGGTACCATTCTTTTCCCTTATAAAATACCTCGGCAGGAACCATTAAAGGATCTTCGTCTGATGATGTTAGACCAGGACCTCCTGAACTTGTACCAAAAGTACCATATGTAGCAGTCATATCGGCAATCATTTTTTTCCAGCGTGTACTAGTTATTACAATATCTAATCTTTTTACAGTATTGTCTGCAAATACTTCTTCAAAGTTTGGGTCTGCTTTTTTACTGTGGGTTTCTGTGGTCCAATCAGGAATTTCAAAAACGGAATCATCTACTTCTACTTCTTCTACTTCATCAATGCTAGACTCCTCTTTTGAGCAAGAAGTGATTATAAACAGCTGAAGCGTTGCTAAAATCAGAATATTTAACTTTTTCATAATTGTATTTTAATGTTACTGTTGCTTGCAAATTTGAACAAATTATAAAAGTGTATTGTTTTTTTTCAGTGAATGCATGAAAGTAATCTGTGAGTCATACTTGCCATTCTGTAAACAATCCTTTTAAAGAGGTAAAAAGTGGCGTTTTCAAGATTTGATTAATTTTAATTTTATTTATTTGTACTATGAATAAAATTACTCGCGTTATCTTTCAGCTTATATTATGGTTGTTAGTTTTGATTATTATTGGTTTAAACCAAAAAGATATCACCCAATTTTTAGTAGAGAACTTATTGGCTTACAGTTGTCAAGCAATTCTTATTGTGGCGTTAATATATGTTTTGGCACCCAAACTTCTTTTCAATAAAAAGCACCTTCAATTTGTACTGTATTCAGTAGTTTTAGTATTTATTGCTGCTTTCATTTCTTCGATTATGATAAGGCCTCACGGGGGAATGGGCATGCCACCACCACCTGGAAGAGGGGATAAAATGCTTCCTAGCCCAATATTTATTAATTTGCTTTTAATTACTGTTTCTTATGTATTTGCTACCTTTTTAGAAACATTTGCCTTTGCTCAAAAAAAGGAGGAGGCTTTAATAATTAGTAAATCTGAGATGATAGAAAGCGAACTTAAATTTTTAAAATCACAAATCAATCCTCATTTTTTATTTAACTCTTTAAATAATATATACTCGCTTTCGATGATTGATTCAGCTAAGGCACAACAGAGTATCTTATATCTATCGGATATGCTTCGCTATGTTTTGTACGATTGCGAAAAACCAGTGATTGCAATAGAAAAGGAGGTAACATATATAGAAGATTTTATTCAACTATTCATGTTAAAGAGTAGTAAGAAATACCCCATAACGACCTCTTTTACTATCGAAGATCCAAAATTACAAATCGCTCCCATGCTACTTATCCCTTTTGTAGAGAATGCATTTAAACATAGTAATATTCAAAATATTGAAGAATCATCTATTGCAATAAGAATTCACTCGACTTCGACATCTGTTTTATTCTCGATCGAAAATACCTTTAAAAAAGGACCTATAGTAAAGGATGGCGTTGGAGGAATCGGAATTCCAAATGTGAAAAAGAGACTTTTATTATTATATCCAGAGGCACATTTGCTAGAGATTACTGAAAATAGTAATACCTTTAATGTGCAATTAAAAATGGAACTGAATGTATAAATGTATTATAGTTGATGACGAAGAACTCGCTAGGGAACTTTTAAAAAATTATGTTAGCAAGGTAGATTTTTTGGAGTTGGTAGGTTCGTTTGAGAATCCACTAGATGCTATGACTATTTTAAAAAAAGAAGCAATACAAATTGTTTTTTTAGATATTCAAATGCCTGAAATTAAAGGTACAGACTTTGCTAAGCTAATTCCAGCTTCGACTAAGATTATCTTTACTACTGCTTACTCTGAATATGCTTTAGAGGGATTTGAACTCAATGCCATTGATTATTTATTAAAACCAATTGCTTTTCAGCGCTTTTTACAAGCTGTTCAAAAAATTAAAAGTGAACAACCACAATTAATGACTAGCGATACACTAACTATTAAATCGGGATATGATTTCTTTAAATTGAAGTTGGCTGATATTACTCATATTGAAAGCGACAGTGAATATGTCAATTTCTATAGCAATGGAAGAAAGATAATGAGTTATCAAACGCTGAAATCATTAGAGAAAACGCTAGACCCAAATCAATTTATACGTGTGCATCGCTCTTACATAGTAAATAAAAATAAAGTGACTGGTTTAAAAGGAAGAGACTTACTACTGTCAGACCTGATTATTCCTGTGAGTGACAGTTACTATGATAAAGTGAAGCAAGATTTGTTTTCGTAAATCATAAAATAAAAAAAGCGATCTCTCGACCGCTTTTATCAACTATTTGAACAATTTTAATATAACCTTCAAAATTAAAATTACAGATTAGCTACTAACCAATCTCCTACGTCGCTGGTTTTATAAGCTGTAGCTCCTTTGACAACCAAATCTTCTGTGACAATTCCTTGTTCTAGAGATTTGTTTACTACTGCTCTAATTGCTGCCGCTTCTTCGGTTAAACCAAAAGCATCTTCAAACATCATCGCTGCTGATAATACTGTTGCTAAAGGATTTGCAATATTCAAACCTGTAGCTTGAGGATATGAACCGTGAATAGGTTCGTATAACGAAGTGTGCTCACCTACAGAAGCAGAAGGCATTAACCCCATTGATCCTGAAATTACAGATGCTTCATCTGTCAAGATGTCTCCAAACAAGTTTTCTGTAATCAATACATCGTATGAGTTAGGCCATTGCACTAATCGCATTGCAACAGCATCTACAAACTCATAGCTAACTGTTACTTCAGGATAATCTTTCTCCATAGCTTGTACTGTTTCTCTCCACAATCTTGATGTTTCAAGTACGTTAGCTTTATCAACACAACATAATTTTTTAGACCGTGTCATTGCTAGTTCAAAACCTTTTTTAGCTAAACGTTGTACTTCTGCTCTTGTATAAACACAATTATCAAAAGCAGTTTCTCCACCGTCTCTTCTTCCTTTCTCTCCAAAATAGATTCCTCCAGTTAATTCTCTTAAGAAAACCAAATCAGTTCCTTCAATACGTTCTCTTTTTAAAGGAGAGTTGTCGATTAAAGAAGGAAAGGTAAACGTAGGTCGCACATTTGCAAACAACCCTAATTTTTTACGCATTAGTAATAAACCTTGCTCAGGACGCACGGTTGCAGTAGGATCATTATCATATTTAGGGTGACCAATAGCACCAAAAAGTACAGCATCTGCAGCCATACAAATTTCGTGTGTCTCATCAGGGTAAGGAACCCCTACCGCATCAATGGCACAAGCTCCTGTAAGTGCCGCAGTCCAAGTGATTTCATGATTGAATTTTTTTGCAATCGCATCCGAAACTTTTACTGCTTCATTGATTACTTCTGGTCCTATTCCGTCTCCGGCTAAAAGTGCTATGTTTAATTTCATATTTTAAGTTTTAAGGCTTTGGGCTCTCAGCTCTCGGCTATTAGCGTTGAACGGTGGGCTTAGGCATGTTTAAAAGTTATTCTAAGTGGGTATTGTTTAAATTTTAGCAATCAGCCCATAGCCGATTGCTCATAGCTCGTTGCTATACTACATTCAGCATTTTTTGGGTAGCAATAATTGCTGCAACTGTTTGATCAGAATCTAATCCCCTTGTTTTAAATTCTTTCCCGTTATTTGTCCATGTGATTACTGTTTCACACAACGCATCAGAACTACTTCCTGGTGGAATACGTACTGCATAATCAACTAATTTAGGCAGTTGTAAATTTTTACTTTTATAAATTTTGCCTAAAGCATTCATAAACGCATCAAATTGACCGTCACCTTGTGCATGTTCTTCAATTAATTCACCATCAATTCGCAGTGACAAAGTAGTTGAAGGACGCATTCCTTTGGCGTGTGATAGTATGTAAGACTCCACAACTATTTTTTCTTCGAATATTTTACTGTGCAAAACATCAGATATAATATAAGGGAGGTCTTCCTTAGTTACGGTTTCTTTTTTATCACCTAATTCGATGATTCTTTGCGTAACTAATTTAATATCTTCTTGATTTAATTTCAAACCCAACTCTTGCAAGTTCTTTTCTATATTTGCTTTACCCGAAGTTTTTCCTAAAGCATATTGCCTTTTTCTTCCAAAACGTTCTGGGAGTAGATCATTAAAATATAGATTGTTTTTATTGTCACCATCAGCATGAATACCAGCGGTTTGTGTAAAAACGTTGTCTCCTACAATAGGTTTGTTAGCTGGGATTCTATATCCAGTAAATGTTTCTACTAATTTACTAACAGAGAAAAGCGAAGTTTCGTTAACTCCAATGCTTACTTCTGGCATAAAATCGTTGATCACTGCAACAGTGCTTTCTAACGGCGAGTTTCCTGCACGTTCTCCCATTCCATTCACAGTCACGTGTAAGCCATCGATACCAGCATTGATAGCTTCCATCACGTTAGCCACACTTAAATCATAATCATTATGAGCATGAAAATCAAAATGAATATCAGGATATCTTGCTCGAATACCAGCAATATATTTATAAGTATGCGCCGGAATTAGTACACCTAACGTATCTGGTAATAGAATTCTTTTCACAGGTTGTTGCGTCAAGAAATCTAAGTATTGAAAGACATATTCTGGTGAATTACGCATTCCATTACTCCAATCTTCTAGATATACATTTGTTTCAATATCATTCTCTTTTGCAAGAGCAATACTTTCAGCAATTTCAGTAAAGTGTTGTTCAGGAGTCTTTTTTAGTTGATGTGTTAGGTGGTTTAAAGACCCTTTAGTCAACAAGTTTTGAACTTTGGCTCCAGTTTCTTTCATCCAGTCAATAGAGAGTCCGCCATCTACAAAAGTCAAGACTTCGATTCGATGCGTATAACCTTTCTCCTGTGCCCAAGACATAATTCCTTTTACCCCTTGAAATTCTCCTTCACTCACACGTGCAGAAGCAATCTCGATGCGATCAACCTTTAATTCCTCTAATAATAATTGTGCAATGGTTAATTTTTCTGCAGCAGAAAAAGACACTCCCGAGGTTTGTTCCCCATCGCGAAGTGTCGTATCCATTATTTCAATCTTTTTTTTATCCATTATATTATTTCTAAACCAATAGCAGTGAACTATGGTGCGGCTAGTATTCTACTTTTATTTGAAACAAACTTAGACTAATGCCCTCGTAGTGTTTTGGTAATCCTTTGTATTCAGGAATAATCACTCCTAAAAAATCAAAACCGCATTTTTGGTAATAATTGATTAATTCTTCATTGTCTCCCCAAGTATCCATTCGCAGGTAGTTCAGCTTTTTTTCTTTGGCGAAAGCCAATCCCCACTGAACGATTTTTGTAACAAATTGCTGTCCTTTAAACTTTGGATTAGTCACTATGCGATGAAAGTAAACGGATGGATCTGCATTTTTCTCTTTCCAAATGCTTTCATCTTCGAAAGTAATGGCAAAAACACAGGCAATTTCATCATCAATTACAATTTTCCATTGCCTTGTTTCTGCAATTTCATTAAGAACCATTTCGCGATCAAAACCCATCCAATGTTTGTTGAATTTAGTTTTTTGATAGGCTACAGCCAAATCATACATTTTGAAGATACTATCTATGTCGGAAACTGTACTTGATGCTATCTTCATTAAGAACACTTGAAATTTTTTAAAAAGCTTATATTAAACTTAAATTAATTGCTTTTCAGCAAAAGTTACAATGTCATCTTTGATATTTGATAGATAGTCAATATCATCAAAACCGTTAATCATGTTGTTCTTTTTGTATCCGTTGATGTCAAAAGATTCTTTGTCGCCTGTCGCTTTTAAAGTAATCGTTTGCTCAGGCAAATTAATTTCTAGTTCGGTTGTAGGGTCTGCTTCGATAGCTGCAAAGATTTTTGCAGCAAATTCTGGGCTTACTTGAACTGGTAAAACACCAATGTTCAAACAGTTTCCTTTGAAGATGTCTGCAAAGAAAGAAGAAACTACAGCGCGAAATCCGTAATCGTAAACTGCCCAAGCAGCATGTTCACGGGAAGAACCAGAACCAAAGTTTTTTCCTCCTACAAGGATTTTCCCAGAGTAAGTAGGGTCATTCAATACAAAATCTGCTTTTGGAGTATCGTCCCCATTATATCTCCAGTCTCTAAAAAGATTATCACCAAAGCCTTCACGTTTTGTTGCTTTCAAGAAACGTGCTGGGATAATTTGATCTGTATCTACGTTTTCTATTGGTAGTGGCACTGCACTACTAGTAAGTATATTGAATTTATCGTATGCCATTTTTATATTATTTTACCGCAAAGGCGCAAAGGCGCAATGCTTATTTTTTAAGTTTTTTAAGTTTAATAGTTATTTACAAATCTTCTAAAACCACTTTTTATTAACGGAACATTAAAATTAATTAAGAACCCCATTCTTTTGTCTGCTAATTTTAAATATGAAATTAGCTGTGCTTCGTGAACTGGCAAAATCGAATCAACCGATTTTAACTCAATTATTATCTGTTCTTCAACTAGAATATCGATTTTGTATTCTTTTGATAAATTAAATCCTTTGTACTGTAGCGGAATAATAACTTGACATTCTGCTGAAATATTTCTCAACTGCAGCTCTCTCAAAAGACACATTTCATAAACGGATTCTAATAGACCTGGCCCCATTATTTTATGAACCTCAAGACTAGCTAAAAATATTTCTTTTGCTAATTTTTCGTAACGGTTTATTTCCATAATTCTTTGCGTCTTTGTGCCCTTGCGGTGAAAAATTTTACATCAACTCTCTTGGATCTGTCAATTTTCCAGTAACTGCTGCTGCTGCTGCCATAATAGGAGAAGCCAATAGAGTTCTTGAACCTGGACCTTGACGACCTTCGAAGTTTCTGTTTGAGGTACTTACTGCATATTTTCCAGCGGGTACTTTGTCATCATTCATCGCTAAACAAGCTGAACATCCTGGCTGACGCAATACAAATCCAGACTCTGTTAGAATGTCAAGCAAACCTTCTTCTTTTATTTGTGCTTCGACAACATGTGATCCTGGTACTAACCAAGCGGTAACATTGTCCGCTTTTTTACGACCTTTTACAATATCAGTAAACGCTCTAAAGTCTTCAATACGACCATTAGTACAACTTCCTAAGAAAACAAAATCAATAGGTTTTCCAATCATGACATCATCTTCATTGAAACCCATATAAGCTAATGATTTCTTATAAGTCTCGGCTCCACCTTGTACTTGACTTGCTGTTGGAATATTTTTTGAGATACCTATTCCCATTCCAGGATTTGTACCATAAGTAATCATTGGTTCGATATCTGCAGCGTCAATATGCAATTCAGCATCAAATTTTGCGTCTTCGTCAGTTTTAAGTGTTTTCCAGTAGGCAACTGCTTTAGTCCAATCGTCACCTTTAGGAGCATAAAGTCTTCCCTCTAAAAAATCAAAAGTCTTTTGGTCAGGAGCAATCATACCACCACGAGCACCCATTTCGATAGAAAGGTTGCACACTGTCATACGGCCTTCCATAGACATATCTTCAAATACATTTCCTGCGTATTCAGCAAAATATCCTGTACCTCCTGATGTAGATAGTTGCGAAATAATATACAACGCAACATCTTTTGGTCCCACACCTTTACTTAAGGTTCCGTTCACATTGATGCGCATTTTCTTTGGCTTAGGCTGCATAATACATTGTGTAGCCAAAACCATTTCAACTTCTGAAGTTCCTATCCCGAAGGCAATTGCTCCAAAAGCACCGTGAGTTGAAGTATGTGAATCTCCACAAACAATAGTTGCTCCGGGTAAAGTAATTCCGTTTTCTGGTCCTACAACGTGTACGATACCGTTTTTAGGATCTCCTAACCCCCAGTGCGAAATACCGTATTCTGCAGCATTGTCTTCTAGTGCTTTCAGTTGATTTGCTGATAAAGCATCCTCAACAGGAAGATGTTGGTTAATTGTAGGTGTATTGTGATCTGCTGTTGCAAATGTTCTTTCTGGATATAAAACAGATACATTTCTTGATTTTAATCCTAGAAATGCCACAGGACTTGTAACTTCATGTATGAAATGACGGTCAATAAAAAACACATCTGGTCCATCTTCAATTTTACGTACAACATGTGCGTCCCATACTTTGTCAAATAATGTCTTACTCATTTTATTAATTTTAAATTGTAATTTTTACAAAGCCAGCTTTTCTAGCATTTGCAATAGAAAACAAAATTAGAAAAAGAGATGGAAGTGTCAATTTCGATATTTCAAATTATACGATGCCCAAAACCAAATTACAGCCTCTATCTCTTCAAGTTAGTAAAAGCTACTAAAAAATATTATAAGTAGAAGTAAATCGAAATCTTTGCACATGAGCAATTGCAAGTTTAAAGTGAAAATTCTGTTTTTGAGAATTTAATAATAGTAGGGGGTTTTTAAGGTTGCGTATTGATGTAATGTTATTTAATCTATAGCTATACTAAGTAATTCGCAATCATTAATTGTATTCTCCTAATTTAAAAAGCGAGTCATTCTTAATTTAATTTGAGTGCTGTCGACGTATTTTGCATAATTTATTGTGTATAATTATTACGACATCCAAAAAATATATCATTTAAAATCCTAGCTTTTTTTTCGAATAATATTCATTTTTAAGTAATATCATCGCGGAGAATTTATTATCGTCAGAGATTATGTTAATGTCTTTTGTTAGTCCAAAACATAACTAAAATTTCCTTAAATTTGAAGTTCAATTTTTTGAAAATCATTCCATTTATAATGTGTTATAAACCAGTTAAATGCACCACTCAAGTTCTTAGTTTGAGTTCCCTAAAATATAGATAGGGCTGGGGAGATGAAGCTTATGTATTTAATATTTGATACCGAAACTACCGGATTACCAAAACGCTGGGATGCACCCATAACCGACTCTGACAACTGGCCACGTTGTATACAAATAGCATGGCAGCTGCATGACGAAATGGGAAAGCTAATCGAGCATCAAGATTACTTGGTTAAGCCGGAAGGATTCAATATTCCTTATGACGCCGAGCGTATTCACGGTATTTCTACAGAGTTAGCTGCCGCTGAAGGTATTTCTCTTGATGAAGTTTTAGAGAAATTCAACGTAGCACTAGGGAAATCTAAATTTATTGTAGGTCAAAATTTAGGTTTTGATGTGAACATTATGGGAGCCGAGTTGCACCGTATGGGTGTAGCATCGCCTATGGCTAGTATGCCAGTTTTAGATACTTGTACAGAGGTTACAGCTAAATTATTACAATTGCCAGGAGGTCGTGGAGGTAAATTTAAACTACCTACGCTTACTGAATTACACGAATATTTATTTAACAAACCTTTCTCTGAAGCACATAACGCCACTGCCGACGTAGAGGCAACCACGCGTTGTTTTCTAGAATTAATCAGGAGAGAACGTTTTACTAAGGAGGAATTAGATGTTCCTGCAACGTACTTTAGGGAATTTCAAGAAAAAAATCCAAGAGAAATTCAGCTCATAGGATTAAAACATATTAATTTAAAGCAAGCTTCTGACCGCATTCGCCAGCAATTAGGAGACACCCAAAGTAGCGGAATTTCTAAGGGAGAACTTTTAGAGAACAAAAAGGTTTTGGCTGAAGCCAAATTTGCACATTTACACAACCACACGCAATTTTCAGTTTTACAATCTACGATAGGTGTAGGGCCGCTTGTAGCAGCGACAGCAAAAAACGGATTTCCAGCAGTAGCCATGACTGATACCGCTAACATGATGGGAGCTTTCCACTTTGTAAGTGCGGTAATGAATCATAATAAATCGGCTTCCGCCAAAAATAAAGCGCTAGTTGAAAATGGAGAAGAGCCTACAGAAACGGAGATAAAACCACTTGTAGGTTGTGAGTTTAATATTTGTGAAAATCATTTGGATAAAACTAAAAAGGACAACGGATACCAAGTTGTTCTATTAGCTAAAAATAAAAAAGGGTATCATAATTTGGCTAAAATGGCATCTATAGCTAATATTAATGGTTTTTATTATGTGCCTAGAATCGACAAAAAAATTGTCGAAAAATACAAAGAGGACATCATGGTGCTCTCTGGAAATTTATACGGAGAGATACCCGGTAAGATTTTGAACATTGGTGAAAACCAAGCCGAAGAAGCGTTGATCTGGTGGAAAGGACAGTTTGGTGATGATTTCTACTTAGAGATTATGCGTCACAATCAAGAAGATGAAAATCGTGTTAATAAAACCTTGATTGAATTTGCTAGAAAGCACGATGTGAAATTAATCGCTTCAAATAATACCTATTACTTAAATAAGGAAGACGCAAATGCACACGATATTTTACTATGTGTAAAAGATGGTGAAAAGCAAGCAACTCCTATAGGGCGCGGACGTGGCTATCGTTATGGTTTGCCTAATCAGGAGTATTATTACAAGTCAGGTGATGAGATGAAAAAACTCTTTGCTGATTTGCCTGATGCGATTATAAATATTCAAGAAATTGTTGACAAGGTCGAAATTTACTCGCTTTATCGCGATGTATTGCTTCCTAAATATGATATTCCGCAAGAATTTGTAAACCCCGAAGATGATGTTGATAATGGTGTAAGAGGGGAGAATGCCTACTTGAGACACCTTACTATGGAAGGGGCTAAGAGAAGGTATGGTGAAATAACCGAATCTATTCAGGAACGACTGGATTTTGAGTTGTTGACTATTTCCAATTCTGGATACCCTGGATATTTCTTGATTGTACAAGATTTCATTGCAAAGGCTAGAGAGATGGATGTTTCTGTAGGTCCTGGGCGTGGATCGGCAGCGGGATCAGCCGTTGCTTATTGTTTGAAAATTACTAATATTGACCCTATTAAATACGACCTACTTTTTGAGCGTTTCTTGAATCCGGATCGTGTATCGATGCCCGATATTGATATTGACTTTGATGATGAAGGTCGTAGTCGTGTAATGGACTATGTAATCAAAAAATATGGTGCAAACCAAGTGGCTCAAATTATCACTTATGGTAAAATGGCGACCAAGTCTGCTATTAGGGATACGGCACG
>TARA_R110002033_G_scaffold171085_2_pt1 | contig 31382 bp, 30 predicted proteins | sample TARA_R110002033 | Tara Oceans TARA_R110002033 (sample SAMEA4397051) | marine metagenome | biome: Polar Biome; feature: [SRF] surface water layer (ENVO:00010504); material: water (ENVO:00002006), including particulate matter (ENVO:01000060) such as... | depth 5 m
ATCTTAAAGCGATTTTTTGCTTTCCTTTAAACTGAAGTTTTTGGGCGCTAGCAAAAAGTTACACGCCCAGCCTTTTCCTGAATTTAAGAGCGGAATAAAGGTCAGGAATACAAAGTGTTCGAATGGAACCAGAAAAGGCATTCGTATTGCCCTATACGTCAAATGACGTATCCCCGTAAGTCATTTCGCGCATACCTTTCTATCGTTGATTTTTTAATACTGGCTCTACGGATTTGAGGTTTTAAACACCTCAGCTGAAGACTCAAAAATATTATAAATCACAATAGGACGGCTCCAACTATGAAAATCAAAACGCTTACTTCTGCGATTGTGCTCTCTGGTGCAACGCTTATTGCGCTTCCTTCGCTGGCGGCAGACACAATCAAGGTCGGTGTGTTGCACTCATTGTCTGGCACGATGGCGATTTCTGAAACCACGCTAAAAGACACTGTCTTGATGATGGTGGATGAGCAAAACAAAAAGGGTGGTTTGCTAGGTAAGAAGATCGAAGCTGTGGTGGTTGACCCAGCATCAAACTGGCCATTGTTTGCAGAAAAAGGTCGTGAATTATTAACCAAAGACAAAGTGGATGTGATTTTTGGTAGTTGGACATCAGTTTCTCGTAAATCGGTATTGCCTGTATTGGAAGAGTTGAACGGTTTGATGTTCTACCCAGTTCAGTACGAAGGCGAAGAGTCGTCTAAAAACGTGTTCTACACAGGTGCTGCGCCAAACCAACAGGCGATTCCTGCGGTGGATTATTTGATGAACGATCTTGGCGTAGAGCGTTTTGTGCTAGCGGGAACAGATTACGTTTATCCACGTACCACCAACAAAATTCTTGAAGCCTACCTAAAAGGCAAAGGCGTTGCAGCAAGCGACATTATGATTAATTACACGCCATTTGGTCATTCTGATTGGCAGTCGATTGTGTCTGACATCAAAAAATTCGGTAGCGAAGGTAAGAAAACCGCGGTGGTTTCTACTATCAATGGTGATGCCAACGTGCCTTTCTACAAAGAATTGGGTAACCAAGGTATTTCATCTGAAGACATCCCTGTGGTGGCTTTCTCTGTGGGTGAAGAAGAGCTTTCTGGTTTAGATACGAAACCGTTGGTTGGTCACTTGGCGGCTTGGAACTATTTCGAAAGCGTAGACACGCCTGAAAACGAAGCCTTCATCAAGGCTTGGCATGCATACACAAAAAATCCTGATCGCGTAACGAATGACCCAATGGAAGCGACTTACATCGGTTTCAAAATGTGGGCAAACGCGGTAACGAAAGCGGGCACAACGGATGTTGATGCGGTTGAGCAAGCTATGATCGGTCAAACAACACCAAACCTTACTGGCGGTATTGCGGTGATGAACAAGAACCATCATTTGAGCAAGCCTGTATTGATTGGCGAGATCCAAGACGATGGCCAGTTTGAAGTGGTTTGGGAAACAGATGGTGTGGTTGCAGGTGATGCGTGGTCTGACTTCTTACCAGGTTCTAAAGATCTGATTTCAGATTGGACGGCGCCGATCAAGTGCGGTAACTACAACACCAAAACTAAGACATGTTCTGGTCAGAATTACTAATTTGACCCATTCCCAGGGGTAACCTCGACTCTCTGTCTAGCAGGCTAATTAGCGAGTTAGCCAGAGAGTTATTTTTTACCTTCGAACAAGCTTCTAACTTCTTTTTAGCGTTGTGTTTTTGAATGCTATCGCAATAAACCTACGACACTTGGAGTATGACCTTGAGACGTATCACCTTGAGACATTGCATTGCGCTTTGTTGCTGTCTTTTTGGGCTCTTTTCCCTTTCTACTCATGCGGCTGAAGCGGCTTCTTTGGACCCTTTGCTTGCAGAGTTGGGCGAAGCCAAAATCAAAGACATGGAGCCTATTTTAGTCAGAATCGAAGCCGTATCCGATGAAACCGTTCTGCCGCTTCTACGCACCTTACTAAACGGTAACTTGTATTACATCAAGGCAGAAAAAAAGGTCATTGGTGAATTCGAAAGCAACGGCGAAACCTATTACAAAGACGTATTTACTGACGAAATCAACGCTGGCATTGATAAGCGTGATGTCGACAAAATCCGTGTGAACAATAACTTACGTGGGTATTTGCGTAATGCCATTGCCCGTATTCAACTTACTTCCAAATCGCCAAGCGTGCGTGAAAATGCCGTACGCGAATTACTGTCCAAATTAGATGGCAGCACAGTGGCGGTGTTAGAAGGTCTTTACCCGAACGAGACCAATAAAAAAGTAAAAGACGCTATGGGATTGGCGTTGGCTATGAGTACTGCGTCACAAACGGAATTGGCAGCGTCTAACCGTATCGCTGCGATTGAAAAGCTTTCCTCTAGTTTAGAAAACGATGTTCGAAACCTACTGACTACCTTAACTCGTGACGACAATACGGCGGTGGTGACTGCGGCGAATATCGCTTTAGAAAAAATCGCGCAACGGGCGAATCGTTTTGCTTTTGTTGATCAGTTGTTTTTTGGTTTGAGTCTTGGCTCGGTGTTGTTGCTGGCGTCCATTGGCTTGGCAATTACCTTTGGGGTAATGGGCGTTATTAACATGGCCCATGGCGAAATGATTATGCTCGGCGCTTACACAACGTACGTGGTGCAGTTGATGATGCCGAATTACATCGATTATTCAATTTGGGTAGCGATTCCTGCGGCCTTTTTGGTGTCGGGTTTGATGGGCGTGTTGATCGAGCGTTTGGTGATTTGCCGCTTGCATGGTCGTCCATTAGAAACCTTGCTCGCTACTTTCGGTATTAGTCTGATCTTGCAGCAATTGGTGCGGACGATTTTCTCACCGCTTAACCGTCAAGTTTCTACGCCTAGCTGGATGAGCGGCTCTTGGGAAATAAACCCAGTGTTGTCTTTGACGTTGAACCGTTTGTACATTCTTGCTTTTGCCTTGCTGGTATTTATCGTCTTGGTGATTGTATTGAAGAAAACTCCCCTTGGTCTAAACGTGCGTGCGGTATCGCAAAATCGCAACATGGCAAAAGCCATGGGTGTGAAAACCAATTGGGTGGATGCTATGACCTTCGGTCTGGGTTCTGGTATCGCAGGTATTGCCGGTGTGGCCTTGAGCCAATTAACCAACGTTGGGCCAAACTTGGGTCAGGCCTACATTATCGACTCTTTCATGGTGGTGGTATTCGGTGGCGTGGGTAACTTGTTGGGTACTTTAGTTGCTGCCTTCACGTTGGGTATTGCGACGAAGTTTCTTGAACCAACCACGGGCGCGGTTCTCGCAGCGATTCTGGTGTTGGTGTTTATCATTCTCTTTATTCAAAAACGTCCTAAGGGACTCTTTCCACAAAAAGGGAGGGCGGCAGAATGACACGTCTTACAGCTTGGTTTTCTGAAGGACGCTCGACGGGCAAACACACTCTGCCATTTGTGGTGATTTTATTGAGTGTGACTATTCTTGCTTCGGCAGCGAATCTGTTTTTACCCGCCGAATCGATCTTCTATGTCAGCACTTACACCATCACGCTTTTGGGTAAGTATTTGTGCTACGCCATGCTGGCGTTGGCGGTGGATATTATTTGGGGTTATTGCGGCATTTTGAGTTTAGGACATGGGGCATTTTTCGCCTTGGGCGGTTACGCGATGGGCATGTATTTGATGCGCCAAATCGGTGATCGCGGTGTTTACGGTAATCCTTTGCTGCCTGACTTTATGGTGTTTTTGGATTGGAAAGAATTGCCATGGTTTTGGCTGGGCATGGATCAGTTCTGGTTCGCCATGTTGATGGCGGTGGTGGTTCCCGGTCTCTTAGCCTTTGTGTTTGGTTGGTTGGCGTTTCGCTCTCGTGTTACTGGCGTTTACCTTTCTATCATGACGCAGGCCTTAACTTATGCCTTGTTGCTGGCTTTCTTCCGCAACGAAATGGGCTTCGGCGGCAACAATGGTCTGACCGATTTTAAAGAAATTCTTGGCTTTAACTTGCAAGCCGACAGTACACGCGTTGCTTTGTTTTTGATTACAGCGATTTTGCTAGCGGTGATCTTCGTGGTTAGCCAGAAGATCTTGTCCTCTCGACTTGGCAAGGTGGTGTTGGCGATTCGTGATTCGGAATCTCGCTCACGCTTTATTGGTTATCGTACTGATAGATACAAGGTGTGGTTGTTTGTTTATTCCGCTGTGATTGCAGGTATTGCCGGTGCTTTGTATGTACCACAAGTCGGCATTATCAACCCTGGCGAGTTTTCTCCTATCAACTCTATCGAGATGGTGATTTGGGTAGCAGTGGGTGGTCGTGGCACCTTGATTGGCGCGGTGATCGGTGCATTGTTGGTGAACTACGCGAAAACTCGTTTTACCGCGATTATGCCGGATGCTTGGCTGTTCGCCTTGGGTGCCATGTTTGTTCTGGTTACCTTGTATTTACCAAAAGGCTTGATGGGTTTGTATGGTCAGCTAAAGGCCAAGCGAAATACAGTTATGAATAAGGAGTCGCAAGCATGAGTACCTTACCCTCTAAAACGTTAGACAGCACCCGAGAGTTTTTTCGTCGCGATCAGGTATGGCCATTTCTAGCGCCCGAGCAAGCGGCGGTAAATGTCGACAACAAGATGATTCTCTATGTGGAAGATCTGAACCTGAGCTTCGACGGTTTTAAGGCGCTAAACAACCTTAATCTTTATATCAACGACGGTGAATTACGTTGTCTGATCGGTGCCAATGGCGCGGGCAAAACCACCTTGATGGATGTGATTACCGGCAAAACTCAGTGTGATTCAGGCACGGTTTTCTTTGGGCAAAATCACAACTTATTGAACAAAGACGAAGCTGAAATTGCGCAGCTTGGTATTGGTCGTAAATTCCAAAAGCCAACCGTGTTTGAAGAGCAAACCGTGTTCGACAATTTAGAGCTGTCGCTTAAAACCGACAAGCGCGTATTGCCAACGCTATTCTCGCGTTTAACACCGACACAAATTGACAGCATTGATGAAGTATTGAAAACCATAGGTTTGGCTAAGCATAGATTCATGTTGGCGGGTGCCTTGTCTCATGGTCAAAAACAATGGTTAGAAATCGGTATGTTGCTGGTGGCTGAGCCAAGACTTTTGTTGATCGATGAACCTGTAGCCGGAATGACAGCACAAGAAACCGAACGTACGGCCGAGCTGCTAACGTCTCTGGCGGGTGAGCGTACGGTAATTGTGGTCGAACACGATATGGAATTTGTACGCAGTATTGCTCGCACGGTAACGGTATTGCATCAAGGTTCTGTTTTGGCCGAAGGCACGATGGATCAGATTCAAAGTAACAAAGACGTTATTGAGGTGTACCTTGGTGAAGAAGCAGCAGGTGAAGAAGCTGCGAAAACAGGAGCTATGGCATGATTTCAATTAACAAGGTTGATCAACTTTACGGCGGCACGCAAATTCTTTGGGGCTTGGATTTAGAAATCGTCCCCGGTTCGATTACGTGCATCATGGGTCGAAACGGCGTGGGTAAAACCACCTTGCTAAAAGCCATCATGGGTTTGTTGCCGATCAAAAGTGGTGAGATCACCATGGAAGGAGAAACGCTAAACAAGCAAAGCGCAGAAAAGCGCGCTTATTCGGGCATTGGTTATGTTCCTCAAGGCCGAGATATTTTTCCCATGCTTACGGTGGAAGAAAATCTGCGCATTGGTTTGCCAGTGCGAGGCAAGCGAACGAAGGACTCGCCGAAAGACATCCCAGAGAAAATCTTCGAGCTTTTCCCAGTATTGAAAGACATGCTTCATCGTCGCGGTGGCGATTTATCCGGTGGTCAACAACAGCAACTTGCCATCGGTCGTGCCTTGGTATTAGAGCCAAAAGTCTTGATCTTGGACGAGCCAAACGAAGGCATTCAGCCCAACATTGTTAAACAAATTGGCGATGTGATTTTAAAGCTCAATGCGGAAGAAGGTTTGACCGTTATCTTGGTGGAACAAAAGCTCGGCTTCGCCCGTCGTGTGGGTAAAGAATTTCGTTTGATGGAAAAGGGACGTATTGTTGCGGCGGATAAAATGGAGAACCTTAACGATACTTTGATAAAGCAGTATTTGGCGGTCTAGTTTTTGCATTGGTTGGAATCAGCAGCCACGCGAAAGACGCTTATAGGGCATCAATGAATAATAAACATAATCTTGCTTTGGAAGAACAATACGACCAAAAGCCGCTGCCAGAAACAAACATGCCAGTGACGGGGGAAGCTTCTCACTGGCATGCGTTTCTGACCTTAGGCTTTTGTCAAACAACTCGCGGTACCGTGTTGAAAACCTGTGATCACAAAGGGCCTTTGTACGTGCAGAAGCCTTTTTATCCTGAAGGTCGAGATACGGCGCACGTCTATTTATTGCATCCACCGGGCGGTTTGGTTTCGGGGGATCGTCTCACGATTACAGCGAACTTAGCCGAAAATACTCACGTTTTAATCACTACTCCAGGTGCTGGGCGTGTTTATCGTGCTCGTAAAGATAAAACCCTACAACATCAAATTACCCAGTTGAACGTCGCTCAGAACAGCTTAATGGAATGGTTACCACAAGAAACCATTCTTTATCCGAATGCTCATACTCGCCTTGAAAACTGCATCGATCTTGCTGACAACGCCAAGTTTATCGGCTGGGAAATTACTTGCTTTGGCTTGCCAGCTAACAAAGAAGATTTTGGCGAAGGCCACGCAGAGCAAGGCTTTGAGATTCGTCAGAACGGTCGTCTTAAAGTTCGTGAGCGATTGGTGATAGATGATAACAGCCGAGCTATTTTTAGCGCCAAAGCCGGACTAGATGGCAAACCTATTAATGGTTTGATGATTGCGGGGCCGTTTGATTCAGTCAATCACGATGAATTGATTGATTCCCTGCGCCAGCACTGTACCCAACATGGGTCATTAAGTGGCGTAAGCATGGTAGGTGAGTACATATTAGTTCGCAGCCTTCACGATGATTCAGAACAAGTGAAACAGCTATTTATCCAGTGCTGGCGCGATATTCGTCCCGCATTAATGAACAAAGAATCTAATGAACCGAGAATTTGGTCGACCTAAAAAGGTGCGAGTGCTCTTTTTTGGTTCAATAAAAACAATCATAAAGTTAAATAACGGAGCATTAAAATGGAACTCCTTCCTAGAGAAAAAGACAAGCTGCTTGTATTTACCGCCGCCTTGCTTGCCGAACGTCGTTTAAACCGCGGCCTGAAATTGAATTACCCTGAAGCCATGGCATACATCACCATGGAAATTATTGAGGGCGCTCGCGATGGTAAAACCGTGGCGGAATTAATGGCCTTTGGTAAAACCTTATTGAGTGCGGAACAAGTGATGGACGGCGTGGTGGAATTGATCCATGAAGTACAAGTTGAAGCCACATTCCCAGATGGGACGAAACTTGTCACCGTTCATAATCCTATAAATTAGGGAAGGAGAACCCCCATGATTCCAGGTGAAATACAGGTTGCCGCTGGCGTTATTGAACTCAATGTGGGTCGCAAGACGGTGAAGATTCGTGTCGAAAATACCGGCGATCGTCCTGTGCAAATTGGCTCCCATTATCATTTTTACGAAGTGAATCCTGCTTTGTCCTTTGATCGTGCAGTGACGAAAGGTTTTCGTTTGAATATCGCGTCTGGCACCGCTGTGCGTTTTGAACCCGGTCAAGGTCGCGAAGTGGAGTTGGTTGAATACGCCGGCACGAAAACCATTTATGGCTTCCGTGGTGAAGTCATGGGCAAACTGGGAGGAGCAGAATAATGGCGACGATGGATAGACAAAGTTACGCGCAAATGTTCGGTCCAACCACTGGTGACCGCGTGCGTTTAGGCGATACCGATATCTGGATTCAGGTGGAAAAAGATTTCACCGTGTATGGCGACGAAGTGAAATTCGGCGGCGGCAAGGTGATCCGCGACGGTATGGGACAAAGCCAAGTGACCAATGATATTGCCGTGGATTTGGTGATTACCAACGCCTTGGTGCTGGATCATTGGGGCATCGTGAAAGGCGACGTTGGCATCAAAGAAGGCCGCATTTTTAAAGTCGGTAAAGCCGGCAATCCAGACGTGCAAGATAACGTCGATATTGTGGTTGGGCCGGGTACCGAAGTTATAGCTGGCGAAGGTTCTATTTTGACCGCGGGTGGCATCGATGCGCACATTCACTTTATTTGTCCGCAACAAATTGAAGAAGCCTTAACCTCTGGCGTCACCACCATGATTGGCGGTGGCACTGGCCCAGCGACGGGAACCAAAGCGACGACTTGTACACCGGGACCTTGGTATCTTGGCAAGATGTTACAAGCCACCGACAGTATGCCGATGAACTTGGGATTTTTGGGCAAAGGCAACGCCAGTCTGCCAGAAGCCTTAGAAGAACAGCTAGAAGCGGGTGCTTGTGGTCTGAAACTACACGAAGATTGGGGAACCACGCCAGCGTCGATTGATTGCTGTTTGAGTGTGGCGGAAAAATACGATGTGCAAGTGGCGATTCACACTGACACTTTGAACGAATCGGGTTTTGTCGACAGCACCATTGGTGCCTTTAAAGATCGCGTTATTCACACTTATCACACCGAAGGTGCGGGCGGCGGCCATGCCCCAGACATTATTCAAGCTTGCTCTAATCCGAATGTTTTGCCATCGTCGACCAATCCCACTCGTCCTTATACTCGCAACACAGTAGACGAGCATTTGGACATGTTGATGGTGTGCCACCATTTGGACAGCAATATTCCAGAAGACGTGGCCTTTGCTGATTCGCGTATTCGCAAAGAAACCATTGCCGCAGAAGACATTCTTCATGATCGTGGCGCGTTTAGTATGATTTCGTCTGATTCCCAAGCCATGGGACGAGTAGGCGAAGTCGTGACTCGTACATGGCAAACGGCTCACAAGATGAAGCAGCAGTTTGGCTTATTGCCAGAAGACCAAGAGCTTGGTGCGGATAATTTCCGCGCCCGTCGTTACATTGCTAAATACACCATTAACCCAGCGATTGCTCATGGTATTAGCCATGAAGTCGGCTCGATTGAGCCTGGCAAAATGGCGGATTTGGTGTTGTGGAAGCCAGCTTTCTTTGCGGTGAAACCTTCGATGATCATCAAAGGCGGCATGATCGCCAGCGCGCCAATGGGCGATCCAAATGCCTCTATTCCGACGCCACAGCCCGTGCATTATCGTCCTATGTTTGGTTCATTCGGCAAGGCCGCAGCGGCGACGTCTGTGACCTTTGTTTCTAAGGCGGCGCTGACTAATGGTTTGAAGGAAAGTCTTGGTTTGGATCGTACTTTGGTGGCCTGTAAAAACACACGCAATATTTCCAAGCTCGACATGATTCACAACGATTGGTTGCCGAACATTACCGTTGATCCGCAAACCTATGAAGTGCGCGCCGATGGTGAATTATTAACCTGCGAGCCGGCTGAAGTATTGCCCTTGGCTCAGCTGTATACATTATTCTAGAGAAGTCTTTTTTAGGGACTCTTTTAGGAACATTTTTTTAGGAATATACGATGCTAGATATTTACGAAAGATTAGGTACACATTGTCACGATCCAGTCCACACCACAGTAACTTTAACTCATGAACAGCGTGATCGTGGGCGTCTTAAACTTATGGGCGATAACAACGAAGAAGTTCGAGTTTTCCTTGAACGTGGTAAGCCACTGTTAGTCGGAGAGTTTTTAAAGTCCGAATGCGGCAAGATAGTTCAAGTAACAGGCGCAGTAGAAGACGTGGCCCATGCCAGCTGTGAAGACTGGGAAGCCTTTTCTAAAGCCTGTTATCACTTGGGCAATCGCCACACTAAAATTCAAATTGGCGAACGCTGGTTGCGCATCAAACCTGATCACGTTTTAGAAGATATGCTGCACATGCTTGGCTTGATCGTTACCCATGAAGAGGGCGTATTTGTCCCAGAATCTGGAGCTTATAGTCATGGGCATAGTCACCACTAGCACAGTCACCAGTAATATTGTCACCACTGACATCAGCTTGTTGCGGCTTTTGCAGCTAAGCAGTGTGGGTTTGCCAGTGGGCGGTTTTGCCTTTTCACAAGGCATGGAATACGCCATCGACCAAGGTTGGGTAAAAAACAAAGCCGAAGTGTCCGATTGGATTGGTTTGCAACTTCAGCAGTCTGTGGCGCGGATCGATTTGCCCGTATTGCAGCGTTGCATGGCGGCGGCAAAACAACAGGATACAGAGCGATTACTCGAACTGAATGATTTGGTCTTGGCGTGCCGGGAAACCAAAGAGTTGCGTTTAAACGACACCGCCATGGGCGAAGCCTTATTTCGCTTGATGGGCAGCTTGCATATAGAAACGCCGTTTAAGCGTTTAGACGAAATGAGCTTTGTCACCCTGTTTGCCATTGCAGCGAGCCATTGGAACCTGAAACCTGATCTTGCTTCATTGGGCTTTGCTTGGTCTTGGTTGGAAAACCAAATTGCCGCCGCGACCAAACTGGTTCCCCTTGGGCAAACGCAAGCACAAGAATTATTGGGTGAATTACAGACAGATATTCGGCACGCCATTGCCATGTCGTTAACCATTGAAGAAGACCGCATTGGCGCGGGGTTACCTGCCATCGCCATTGCCAGTGCTCAGCACGAAACACAATATTCGCGGCTGTTTCGTTCTTAAGTGTATTTTATTTTGTAGGCCTGATGAGGGAGGTACGACCGTAATCAGGCGTTGTGTGGTGTGCCTTGCGCTTTAACCACCTCTAAACGCCGGATTACATCTTCGTCCCTCGATTTATCCGGCCTACGTGTTTGGTTCATGTATGTATTTTGGTTTTGTAATGTTGTGAACAGAAATAACAACCATAAGATTTCTAATGTATTTTTAAAAGGAACCCAGTATGAAAAAACAAACGTTAAGAATTGGTGTGGGTGGTCCAGTAGGATCAGGTAAAACCGCTTTGCTGCGTTCTTTATGCAGCGCGATGCGCGACCATTACAACATTGCCGTGGTCACCAATGATATTTATACCCAAGAAGACGCGAAGTTCCTAACTCAGCATGAAGCCTTGGATGCAGATCGTATTATCGGTGTCGAAACAGGCGGTTGTCCGCATACGGCGATTCGTGAAGACGCGTCGATGAACTTGGCGGCGATTGATCAATTACTAGAGCGCCATGGCGAGTTGGATGTGGTGTTTGTGGAAAGTGGTGGCGACAATTTGAGTGCGACCTTTAGCCCAGAGCTATCCGATTTTACGATTTATGTCATTGATGTCTCCGCTGGTGACAAGATTCCTCGTAAAGGCGGCCCGGGTATTACTAAGTCCGATTTGTTGATTATTAATAAAACTGACTTAGCGCCTTTGGTTGGGGCGTCTTTGGATGTGATGGCACACGACGCCAAGATTCAACGAGGTGATCGTCCTTTTATTTTTTCGAATCTAAAAAAAGCCCAAGGCTTGGATGATATTATTCAAATCATTGTGTCTGAAGGGATGCTTGAAGCAAAAGAAATACCAGCGGCAAAAGCCGTCGTTTAAACGACTACTGCGCTCGTAACGTCTTTGGGAAGTATTAAGTTCAGATTTACAAAATATTAGGAGAAAAATTATGAATGCGTTGAAAGAAAGAGCATTGAAAACAAAAGGTTTGTTGGTAGCAGCTTCGATGTTGGCGTCAGGTTCTGTGCTTGCTCATCCAGGGCATGAACAAGCTTCTAGCTTTATGACGGGTTTTGCTCACCCAATGGGCGGTTTGGATCATCTTTTGGCTATGGTGGCGATTGGTCTTTGGGCAGCGAGCATTGGAGGTCGCGCTTTGTGGGCGATTCCAGCTGCGTTTGTTGTGACTATGTTGCTAGGTGGCGGCTTAGCGGTGGCGGGTTTGAATGTGCCATTTGTTGAGCAAGGTATTTTATTGTCTGTCATCGTCTTGGGCGCTTTGGTGTTGTTTGCTAAGCGTTTACCAACGGCGGTTTGCGTGATGATTGCGGGTGGTTTTGCGTCATTCCACGGTGCCGCTCACGGTATGGAAATGCCTTTGAATGCCAATGGTCTGCAATATGCGCTGGGCTTTGCTTTGGCAACGGCTAGCTTGCATTTAGTTGGACTTGGGTTAGGTCAGTTGATGACGAAAATTGGTACGTCATCGTTCGCGACACGAATTAGTGGCTTTGTTATTGCGACAGCAGGTTTGTTACTTGCTTTTGTCTAATTGGCTGTATGGTATTTTATAGCCTGACCGCGAGACTTTATGACGGCTGCACAAAAGATCTTTAAAGTGCGACGCCACTATAATAAGTGGGTCGCCGACCAAACCATGGAAGATTACGCCTTGCGTTACACTTCTAGGCATGACAGCAGCTCCAAGCAAGGTCATGTCATGAGCATCGAGCGCGTCGGTCATACAGCGCTCGGTGCAACGGCGTTTTTGGCTCTAGAGGGATTGGCCGCTGTTATTACTCTGGCGTACGGTTTTACCAACGCAGTGGCGGCGATTCTCACTGTGTTGGCGGTGTTTTTTATAACCGGTTTCCCCATTGCATATTATTCCGCTAAGCATGGTTTGGACATAGATTTACTGACCCGAGGTGCTGGTTTTGGCTACCTTGGCTCAACCATCACCTCACTGATTTACGCATCGTTCACCTTTATCTTCTTTGCCATTGAAGCGGCTATTTTGGCCTCGGCGATGGAAGTTCTCTTGGGGATTCCGTTGGCCTTAGGTTATGCGCTCTCGGCGATTTTTGTTATTCCCATTGTGACACACGGTATTCGCGCTATTAGTCGTTTTCAAAATGGCACCCAATGGATTTGGTTGGTGTTACAAGTGGCGGCTATCGGCGTGGTGGTGACGCAGGAATACCAAAACTTCGAAGGTTGGACGCAATACGCGCCAGTGGATTTACCGCAAAGCACGCATTTCGATTGGATATTGTTTGGTTCCGCGGCGTCTGTGTTATTTGCCTTGATGGCGCAGATTGGCGAGCAGGTCGACTATTTGCGCTTTTTTCCGATCAAGAACAAACAAAATCGCCGCCGCTGGTGGTTTTGGCTTATTTTAGCTGGCCCTGGTTGGGTGTTTATTGGCGCGATCAAAATGCTATTGGGCTCGTTTTTGGCCTACTTAGCTATTTCAGATGGTGCTTCCGCGATACAAGCCACTGACCCAACCTATTTGTATCAGCGCATCTTTTTCTTTTTAACTACCTCGCCCACTACCGCATTGATTCTGGCAGCGGTGTTTGTATTTATCTGCCAGATGAAAATCAACTTAACCAACGCCTATGCTGGTTCCATTGCTTGGTCTAATTTCTTCTCGCGTTTAACTCATTCTCATCCGGGCCGTGTCGTCTGGTTGGTATTCAACGTTACCATTGCGTTATTACTGATGGAGTTGGGCATTTATCAAGCCTTGGGCGCGATTTTGGGCGTGTTTGCCATCGCGGCGGTAAGCTGGTTGGGTAGTTTGTCGGCGGATTTGTTGATTAACAAGCCCTTGGGGTTAAGTCCCAATTACGTCGAGTTTAAACGGGCGCATTTATACGACATTAATCCGGTAGGAACGGGCTCTATGTTGATCGCGACCACGTTAGGGTTAGTGAGTTATTTAGGTGTCTTTGGCGAAGTGGCGAAAAGTTTGTGTCACTTTATTTCGCTGGGTTCTTGTTTTGTTTTTGTGCCACTGATTGCTTGGCTTACCAAGGGCAAATATTACCTTGCGCGCCAAAGCCCAGAGCTGATTCCGATGATCGAGCTAGCAAGACAGCGCAACCCTAAGTATGTCACCTTGACCTGCGGGATTTGTGAGAATGCTTTCGAAACGGAAGACATGAGTTTTTGTTCTGCCTACATGCAGCCAATTTGTTCTTTGTGTTGTTCCTTGGATGTGCGCTGTTTAGACAGTTGCAAGCCGCAGGCGAGTATTGGTCAGCAGAGTGATTATTTCTTAAAGCTGTTTTTGCCCAAGGGATTGGTAAAAGCACTGAGTTCTCGTTTTGGTCGTTTTGCGTCTTTGTTGCTGGTGATTAATATCATTAACGCGGCACTGATGATGTTGATTTATCGGCAGATGGCACCGAGTTCGCTGAATGAAGCTGTCTTGCTGAAAGACACCATGTTGGCGCTGTTTTTTACTTTATTGATTGTCTCTGGTGTCTTGTCTTGGTTGTTTGTGCTTGCCCATGAAAGTCGTGTGGTGGCGCAGAAAGAGTCGAATCGGCAAACTCGGAAATTGATTCGTGAGATTGACGCTCACCAAGAAACTGACCGTGCATTACAAAATGCAAAAGAACAAGCCGAGCGGGCAAATGAAGCGAAAAGTCGTTATCTAACAGGTATTAGCCATGAATTACGCACGCCGCTGCAATCTATTATTGGCTACGCGCAACTTTTGTCAGAAAAAGCCAATACGCCATCTGGGCATCAGAATGGCTTGGATATTATTCATCGCAGCGGTTTGTATTTGGCAGATTTGATCGAAGGTTTGTTGGATATTTCGAAGATTGAAGCAGGACGCTTTGATCTGTACCGCAATACGGTGGATTTTCCGAAATTGATCGATCAGCTAAATAGTATGTTTGCCATGCAAGCCCGTGACAAAGGTATTCAACTGCAATCGAAAATTCTCGCGCCTTTGCCTCAGCATGTGGTGACGGATGAAAAGCGTTTGCGGCAAATTTTGATCAATTTGTTGTCAAATGCGGTGAAATACACGCCAAAAGGCTCGGTTTTGTTCGAAGTGAACTATCGCAATCAAGTGGCGGAGTTTGTTATTCGAGACACGGGCGTTGGTATTAAAGAAGGCCATTTAAAGCGCATTTTTGATCCGTTTGAGCGAGTCCGCGACGTCAGTACTGGTAATTTACCCGGCACAGGTTTGGGCTTGACTATAGTGAAGTTGCTGACGGAAATCATGGGCGGTGATATACAAGCTCATTCTGTGGTCGGCGAGGGCAGTGAGTTTCGCGTTAGCCTGATGTTGCCTTGGGTCAGCCAAGGGGATAGCTCTGCTTATGAATACAAACGCATCGTGAGTTATCGAGGTTATCAGCGTACTCTGATGGTAGTGGACGATGATCCTGTGGTGCGTGGTTTGTTGTCTGATATTCTCGTGCCGCTTGGTTTTAATGTGTTGGAAGCTGCCGATGCTGAAAGCTGCTTGGATGAGCTAGAGTCCTGCTCGCCTGATCTATTCGTATTGGATGTGTCTATGCCCGGCATGGATGGTTTGAGCTTAGCTAAGCTGTTACGAGATCGCGCTTACAGCACTCCGATAATTATGTTGTCTGCCGATGCTAAAGAGAATCAGCGTAAGCCTGACGAGCAAGCGGCGTTTAATCAGTATTTAGTCAAACCGGTAAACAACAGCGCTTTGCTGGATACGATTAAACATTGGCTAGTGCTGGATTGGGTGTATCAAGAAACAGAATTAGACACCTTGGCACCGATTGCTATTGAGAAGCTTTTGAGCAGCAGTAAAAAAACGGATCAGATCGTGTTAGATGTTCAACAAGCAGCGGCCATTCCAGACCATGAAAGTGTACGCGAGTTGATGGCGTTCGCGGAGATGGGTTACAAAAAAGGCGTGCGTGGTGTGCTGGACCAATTGGCTAAAACAGAGGTGATTGCCCCGAGCCATTTGCAGCAATTAGAAAGCTTGTATCAAAGCTTTCAGTTCGATGCGATTGCCCAATACATACGGCAACACTCTTCATAATGAGCGTTATAAAGTGGAACCAGTGATGATAACCCCAAGTAATAAAAGTGACATTGTATTAGTGGTCGACGACTCGCCAGATGCGTTGAGCCTGATTCATGACACCTTGGAAGCGGCCAATATGGATGTGCTTGTCGCCCTTGAAGGAAAACAAGCCTTAACCATTGCTCGACGGATTCGTCCTGACATCATTTTGCTCGATGCTATCATGCCGAATATGGATGGTTTTGAAACTTGTCGAGCACTAAAAGCCGATCAAAGCTTGGCGTCGATTCCGGTTATTTTTATGACAGGTTTGAGCGATACCGATGACATTGTGCGTGGTTTAGAAGCGGGCGGCGTGGATTATCTTACTAAGCCAATTCAACCCAATGAGTTGATTGCTCGCATGCGTGTGCACTTATCTAACGCTCGTTTGAGCAACAACGCACAATCAGCCCTTGATAGCATGGGACAGTATTTAATGACGACAACTTATGCAGGGGAAATTGCTTGGGCAACGCCGCAAACTTATGCCTTGCTCGCCAAGGCGCGTGCCAGCAGTGAATGGCAAAGTACGGAATTAGCTTTGCAAATACGTCTTTGGTTAGCTCATCACCCCGTGGTAGGCAACGTCTTGAAACTCAGCGGTTTGGAATACCCTTTGGCGCTTAAAATGATGGGCGTTACCGAGCAAAAAGAAGTGCTATTACGACTGGAAGACGGCGACAAACCAGCAGGCCCAGCCTTGTTGAAGAAAGAGCTGGATCTAACGGATCGTGAGTCAGAAGTGTTGCACTGGATTGCCAATGGTAAAACTAACCGTGAAATCGCCGAAATTCTCGAAATGAGCCCGCGCACAGTCAACAAACACCTAGAACAAATCTTTCCAAAGCTCGGTGTCGAAAATCGTACTTCAGCCGCTGGTGTAGCGCTGCGGGTTTTGTCGGCTGAGCGCTAATTTAAAAGGGCGTTAGCTATTCGGGCTTTATCTCTGCATTTATGACGTCGGCGGTTAAGCTGTCTGCGCATAAATGAATGAAGTCATAGGCGTATTGGCGTAAATAATGCCCTCGGCGTAAGCCAATTTTACTCCAGCTCGGTTCGAATAAATGTTGTGATGGTAAGATAACCAGATCTGTATCACGTTTTTCATCGTAGGCGACGGAAGCAATAATCCCCACACCCATGCCCAATTCCACATACGATTTGATGACGTCCGCATCTAAGGCTGACATGTCGATATTCGGTTTTTCTCCCGCATGCCGAAAGGCTTTTTCGATATTGGCTCGGCCAGTAAACCCATCGTGATAGGTGACTATCGGATAAGCGTTGATGGCTTTTAATGTCAGTGGTTGAGGATGCTGATTCAATGGGTGATCTTTGGGCACGACGACGGTGTGCGTCCATTTGTAATAAGGAAAACTTGCCAATTCGGCGATATCGCCCAGTGTCTCTGTGGCAATACCAATGTCGGCTTCGCCGGCGAGTAACAGTTTAGCAATTTCGCTTGGACTACCTTGATGTAACTTCAAATGGACTTTTGGGTACTTTTGCTTAAATAAGGTAATCACCGCCGGCAGGATATATCGCGCCTGAGTGTGAGTAGTGGCGATGGTGAGTTCGCCACTGTCATTGTCTCGATAGTGATCTGCTAAGTTTTTGATGTTGTTGGCATCCAACAGAATCCGTTCGGCAATTTTGATTAATTCTTTGCCCGGCTCGGTGAGTCCGAGCAGCCGTTTGCCTTTTCTAACAAACAGTTCGACACCTAGCTCGTCTTCTAAATCTTTGATGTGTTTAGAAACACCTGATTGCGACGTGAAAAGGTGGTTAGCCGCCTCCGTCAGATTGAAATCCTGTCTGACGGTTTCTCGCAAAATACGTAATTGCTGAAAATTCACTGGTCGTTATCCTTGTTGTTCGCTAAGTCGTTGGGCTTGTGCTGATGTTTCTAGTTCTCTTGGGAAGAGCGCTAAAGCCGAGGGAACCAATTTGACCTCTTGCCCAATGTGCAATAGCTGAGCTTGTTGCTGTTGCTGTTGCTGTTGCTGTGACAAGTGTACTTCGTAATGTGTGCCGTTAAGACCGTCCAGTTCCACCTTGGTTTCGATACCAAAGGATAATATACGGCTTATTCGTGCGGATACGCCTTCGTGATGATTATTATCGACGATTTTTAATTCATGGGGTCTGGCAAAGGCAAACACGTCTTGGGCATGGCCATAAGAATCATTATGGTGACGCAATTGTTCATTACCAACCTGTAAATGCTCTTGCTCCGCACGGCCATGAAACACGTTCACCGAACCTAAAAAGCTGAAGACAAAGGGCGTCTGTGGGTGATTGTAAACCGCTTCTGGTGTGCCGACTTGTTCTACTTTGCCGTGATCCATTAAAACCACTCGGTCGGCGACTTCTAGTGCTTCTTCTTGATCGTGCGTGACAAAAATAGAGGTGATATGCAGCTCGTCATGGAGTTTTCGCAACCAACGACGTAGTTCTTTTCGTACTTTTGCATCTAAGGCGCCAAAGGGTTCATCCAGTAACAAAACGCGTGGTTCGACTGCTAGGGCTCTCGCCAAGGCGATACGCTGACGCTGGCCGCCAGAGAGTTGTGCAGGAAAGCGATCTGCCAACCAATCCAATTGCACAAGCTGCAATAAACTGAGTACTTTTTCGCGTATTTTTGACTCAGATGGACGTTGTGTTTTGGGTTTCATTCTTAAACCAAAGGCGACATTGTCGAAAATCGTCATGTGTTTGAATAGGGCGTAATGCTGGAAAACAAAGCCGACCTGACGATCTCTAACATGCGTGTTTGAGGCGTTTTCGCCATCCAAAATAATGTCACCCTGATCGGCTTGTTCTAATCCGGCAATGATTCGTAATAACGTGGTTTTGCCGCAGCCAGATGGGCCAAGCAGCGCCACTAATTCGCCTGATGTAAAGTCCAGTGATATATCGTTAAGGGCGGTAAATTCGCCAAATTGCTTGTGTATGTTTTTTACGTTAATGCTCATATATCACCTATTATCCATTCGTTCTTTTGCTGATTTTATGCTCGACATAGCTTTTGATGACTAAGGTCAGCAGGGCTAATAAAGCCAATAAAGACGCCACTGCGAAAGCCGCCGAGAAGTTGTATTCGTTGTAAAGAATTTCCACATGCAAGGGCAGGGTGTTGGTTTCGCCACGAATATGACCAGACACAACGGATACAGCACCGAACTCGCCCATGGCTCTGGCGTTACAGAGAATTACGCCATACAACAGGCCCCATTTGATATTCGGTAAGGTCACGTACCAAAAGGTTTGCCAGCCTTTCGCACCCAGCACAATGGCTGCTTCTTCTTCCTCTTTGCCTTGTGCTTGCATGAGTGGAATCAGTTCCCGCGCGACAAATGGAAAGGTCACAAATATGGTGGCCAGAACAATGCCCGGTAAGGCGAAAATAACCTTGACGTCATTGGCGACTAACCATTCGCCAAACCAACCATGAACACCAAATACCAATACCAAACTTAAACCAACAATGACCGGCGAGATGGAAAAAGGCAGATCAATAAAGGTGATTAAAATCTGTTTACCTCTAAACTCAAATTTTGTGATGGCCCACGCGGCTGCCACGCCAAAAAACAGATTAAGCGGCACAGATATCAGCGCGGCGGTTAGTGTAAGAGCAATGGCGGACAGGGCATCAGCATCCGTAAATGCTAGCCAATAAGTTTCTAATCCTTTGCGTAAGGCTTCGGTGAAGACAGCGATTAACGGCAACAACAAAAACAGCGCAAAGAAACTTAATGAGATTCCTAGCAGTAAATATTTTACCCAGTTGGGTTCTCGTGTTGCGGCGTTCTTTTCAAAACGTGTTGTTTGTGAAGCGTGCGTTTGTATAGCAAGTGTGCTCATTTAAGCGTTCCTTCCTGTTTGTTTGGCTGTCCATGACTGCAATAAATTAATCAGTAGTAATAAGATGAATGACACAATTAACATGACGGAAGCGATAGCTGTCGCGCCTGTGTAGTCGTATTGTTCTAGCTTGCTGATGATCATTAAGGGCGTGATTTCGGACACCATAGGAATGTTACCGGCAATGAAAATAACCGAGCCGTATTCGCCCACCGCACGGGCAAAAGCTAGGGCAAAGCCCGTCATGATGGCGGGTAACAAGACTGGTAAAACCACATAGCGACAAGCTTGCCAACGACTCGCACCTAGACTTGACGCGGCTTCTTCCAATTCTGTATCAATTTCTTCCAATACAGGTTGTACCGTTCTCACCACAAAAGGCAGGCCGATAAACACCAACGCAATCAAAATACCAATCGGCGTAAAAGCCACCTTAATGCCAAAATAACCTTCAATGATTTGTCCAAGCCAACCGTTTTGTGCGTATAAAGCGGTTAAGGCGATACCAGCAACCGCAGTAGGCAAAGCAAAAGGCAAGTCTATTAAGGCGTCGACGATGCGTTTACCGGGAAAGGAATAACGTACTAAACACCAAGCCAGCAACACGCCGAAGACGGCATTAATGGCAGCCGCTAAAAATGATGTGCCAAATGACAATTGATAAGACGCTATAACACGAGGCGAGGTGACGATTTGCCAATATTCAGACAGGCTTAACTGACTAGTGAAGATAAAAATCGCGCTGATGGGAACCAGTACAATGAGGGATAAATACACCAAGGTGTAACCCAGAGATAAACCAAATCCGGGTAACACCGAAAATTGACGAAGCGTGTTCATTACTGACTCCAGAATGTCTAAAGTCTGTAGTTTATGGAGATGGCTTATGCAGCAGAACTAAGAATAAATGAGAAGCTTATGAAGAAAAGTGATTTAGCTTTTCTTGTACAGCGGTCTCGTAAAAGTAAAACGTTAAACGCAAAACGGACGCTCCATCAGCGTCCGTTTTGCGCTTATAGGTTAAGAGATTAAGAGGTTAGGAGATTAAAAGGCGATTGGTTTTTATTTAACGGTATAGATCTGGTCGAACTCCCCACCATCACTAAAATGAGTTTTCTGTGCTTGCTGCCAGTTGCCGAATTTTTCTTTGATAGTAAACGTTCTAACGTTTGGAAAACGCGCGATGTCCTTAGGATCTGCCAATGCTGGTAAGACTGGACGGTAGTAATGTTTTGCCGCTAAACGCTGTGCCTCAGGTGAATATAAATAGGCTAAGTAGGCTTCTGCCACTTCTTTTGTGCCGTGTTTTTCAGCAATTTTATCCACCACGGTAACTGGCGGCTCCGCCAAAATAGACACAGACGGCACGACAATTTCGAACTGGTCTGGGCCTAGTTCATTTATGGCAAGAAAGGCTTCATTTTCCCATGCGAGTAATACATCGCCTATGCCACGTTGAACAAAGGTATTGGTTGCGCCACGGGCGCCGCTGTCTAACACAGGGACATTTTTAAACAGCTGCTTAATATAGTCTTTGGCTTTTTCTTTGCTGCCGTATTTTTCTTCTGCATAACCCCAAGCCGCTAAATAATTCCAACGAGCTCCGCCAGAGGATTTCGGGTTCGGTGTGATGACTTGGATACCGGGTTTAACTAGATCGTCCCAATCTTGGATATTTTTAGGGTTGCCTTTTCGAACTAAGAAAACGATGGTTGATGTATAAGGCGCGCTGTTGTTGGGCAGTTTTTCTTCCCAGTTTTGCGTGATATTGCCAGTTTTCTCGGCAATCGCGTCTATGTCATAGGCCAGTGCTAATGTCACTATATCGGCTTGCAAGCCATCAATCACCGCACGGGCTTGTTTGCCTGCGCCACCATGGGATTGTTTGATCGTTACGTCGTCACCAGTACGCTGCTTCCAATAGTCGATAAACAGCGGGTTAAACGCCTGATAAAGCTCCCGTGTTGGGTCATAAGATACATTGAGCAAGGTGATGTCTTTTGCTATGAGTTGTTGGCTAGCCACGGTAGCACTAATAATTAAGGGCAATATACTGAGTCGTTTTTTAAAAGTCATTTTCTGTTTTCCTTGAAGAAATGAGGTCTAGCCTGAGGTGTTAAAGACAAGGAAAGGTTAAGTAAACAGTTATACAAACAAAACCAATTTAAAATGGATTGTTTATACGAAAAAATGCTAAATAATATCTTTGGCGTAGCGCTAGCTAACTTTAAAGGAGTCCGAATAATGTCCGTTGAGCAATCTACAGAACTGGCTATTACATACAAGGTAAATCAGGCGATTACGGCGGCTCAGTTTATTGAGCTGCTGTCGAAAACTACATTGGGTGCGCGTCGTCCTATTGATAATTTAGAGACCGTAAACGCCATGCTGGAAAACTCCAATTTGTTGATTACCGCATGGCAGGGTGAAGCTCTGGTGGGGGTGTCTCGTTCGGTGACGGATTTTGCCTTTTGCTGTTATTTATCGGACTTGGCGGTGGATGAGTCTTTGCAGGCATCAGGTATTGGTAAAACCTTGGTGCGAATGACCAAGGAAGCGTTGCAGCCTAAGTGTTCTTTGATTCTTTTGTCTGCTCCTCAGGCGGTAGATTATTACCCTAAAATTGGTTTTACCCAGCATAACAGTGCATGGGTGTTAACGGATATCCAATCTTTGAAGTAAGCATAATCGGTAGGTTCTTGAATCTTGATAGGTTCTTGAATCGCATAAAGAATAATGGATATGCTTTATGTGATCTTTTGTTATGTTTTAATGACAGGTTCTTGCGAATTTTCATCAATTTGCACACAAATGCTGGAACGAGATAAGAATGTTCATGATGCCTTGCGTGCATTGTTTTGAGTCATTTTTCTTTTTATTATGACGTTCTGTTGAAGGCCTTTAGATCTTAAATATATCGTCTAATCTATCGAATGGACTCCCTTCAAACCTTTTGAATTTCCGCGAGTTTGGTAAAGCTTTATCAGATTCGACAATGAACCTGTTCTCTATCTTACTTTGTAGTTTTTTCTATTTTTTAAGTAGCGTCAGTAGCCCTTCTTTTAGGGTGATGTTTCTTTAAATCGCTAAAGATTCATTCTGTACTTCCCTTTTTTTTGGTGATGTCTCATTTTTTGAGCCATCACTTTTTTTTGCTTAAATTTTTAAAAAGATCTTGATGATATATCTACAGTCGTGAGCTTTCGTTTTAATGAAAAAGCCCCGCTAGTATTGCCAGCGAGGCTTTTGTTATTTTGATGTCCTGTTCTGGAATTATCTCTTTCTGAAAATAGTTCCGTCCAGTTTTTTTGAGTGATTAGAACTTATATTTGGAACTGGCCGACTTCTGTGTCGACTTGTTTAGCAAGTAGGCTAAGTCGTTTCGACTGCTCTACACCTGTTTTGCTTTCATCGGCTAAATCTGCCGCCACTTGGCGAATGATTTCGCTGTTTTGGCTTATTTCATGAGTTACTGCTGTTTGCTCTTCAGCGGCGGTAGCGATCTGCGTTGCCATGTCTGAAATGCTAATGATAGCATTGGCGATTTCTTCTAGGCTTTCTGTTGCTGCATCCGCATCGGCCACACTGGTTTGCGCTTTAGCACTGCTGTTTTGCATCGAAGTAACTGCTTTTGATGTCTGCTCTTGTAGTAACTCAATCATCTTTTGAATTTCTTCTGTAGAAGAGTGAGTACGCTGGGACAATGTACGTACTTCATCGGCAACTACGGCAAAACCACGACCATGTTCACCTGCACGAGCCGCTTCGATAGCAGCGTTTAGTGCCAGCAAGTTGGTTTGTTCTGCGATGCCAGTAATGGTTGATAAAATACCGCTGATTTGTTGGGCATGGTGATCCAAAGCTGAGATTTGCTCAGTGGCAAGGCTCACTTCGTTGGCAAGCTGGTAAGTTGAGTTACGGCTCTTTTGTACCTGAGCGCTGCCTTTTTGACCAAGTTCAACAGAATGGCTAGCGGCTTTTGCAGTTTGTTCTGCATTGCCTGCGATCTCATTGGTTGCGGCAGCCATTTCGGTGACGGCAGAAGCAACCATGTCGATTTCTTGTTGCTGAGTGGCAACACGAGAAGCGCTTTGAGTAGAGGAATTCGAGACGTTATGTGCTTCGTCCGCTACATCTTTAGACAGTACTTTTAGACGTTCTACAACGCCGTGCATGTGGCTAACAAAGTCGTTAAAACCTTGTGCCAGTATGCCAATCTCGTCATCTCGCTTTACTTCTATACGAGCGCGTAAATCGCCTTTGCCCTTGGATATATCCTGCAAGGCTTTTGAAACACGATTTAAGTCACTAAAGAGTACTTTAAACAACCAATATAAGAAGCAACTGAAGGCTGCTAATAGAGCCAAGGCGGTGATAGTTTGGCGAACTAATACTGTATAAACTGGCGCCATTAGCTCACTTTTATCCATGGTGAAAACTAAGGTCCAATCCGTGTTAGGGATATTCTGAGCGTAGGCAAAGACCTCATTCCCATCTAAGGTTTCTTCTACTAGCTTATCTTCTCTTGCTAAGTTTGATAGGAATCTAGGCGCGAAAATAGGCGAAATAGATTCGGCTTTTTTCATCACCATATTTTTGTCTGCATGAGCAATAATATCGTTGTTAGATGACACCATCATGGCAGAGCCAGAACCTGGAATATCAAGTTCGGCAACCTGTTTAGATAATTGATTCAAACTTAGGTTTGCACCAACCATACCGAATGTCTGGCCATTTTTGGTTACTGGATTGGTTAAAATAATAACCAACTCTTTTGTTGTAGAGCTTAGATTTGGGCCGAGTATGCTGGCTTTACTAATGCTCATGGCTTCGGTGTACCAGCTTTTTTGGCGTGGGTCATAGTCAGCGCGTTTTGCGTCTAACGCTGGATCTTGACGATACATCTTACCGTCGTTATTGCCGTAATAGGTTAAGGCAAACTTGCCACTATCGTAGGCTTGTTTGATAGCTATATAGGGCGATTGTTCAGGTGTTCGCTCTAATGTATTAGCAAGCGATTCTGCAATGACCTTGCGGCTGTTTAGCCACTCGCTCGTGTTATCTCCATAGGCTTTTGAAAAATGGCGGACATCTTTTAATAGTGAATCGCGCATTTGCTGAGTCAGGGAATGCGTTGTTTCTGAGACTAAGTAAGCTGTCGTTATAACGACGGCAATAATGCTGACACTCAGAAGGCGAGTGCGCAGTGAAAGGGTCATAAATGTATCTCCATATAAAAAAAGGGCGCAGCACCAAGCGATGCATACGCCCAAAGAGGTTTAGGGGGTGCTAAAGCACAAAGGTGATCAGCAAATTAAAGATTAGGGCTGCGGCAAAGCCCAGTGGTGCTGCGCGAAACAGAAGTTGAGGGAACAGTTTTGTTCGGCTTTCTTCTGTTGGGCAGGCACCTAGAATCAAACTTCCCCCAGAGGAGAAAGGTGATATTGCCGTGGCTTGCGCACCGACTACGATACAGATGAATAGCATCATCGGATCCAGTGACAAGCTTTGAGCAATTGACGGTACGATTGGGAAAAGCGCTGGTGTAACCACGCCTAATGTACTGGCAAAAAGGGACATAAAGGCCGCCACAATACCGAATGCAACTGGTACTAAAACGGCTGGTATTGAAGTACCGATCCAAGACGCTAGGTCGTTGATCGTGCCGGCTTTGATTGCCACAGAAATCAACATACCCACACCGCAGATCATAATAAGCGTTGACCATGGCACAGACGCGATGGCTTTGCGTTCGTCACCTAATTTAAGCAATAGTGCGATCACGGAGAACACGCTAGCAATCAAACCAATATCCATTTTGGAATTAATGAAGGTAATCGTCTGATTGTCTGGAAATAAAAGATGTGAAATTGGTGCAAGCAAGACTAAGCCCATCATCATCAGCGTTAACGTCAATGTTTGACGTTGTTCTTTGTTAAACGCTGTAGGAAGGTCTGCTTGGTAGCCGCCTTTTGCAATGGTGCTACGATGCTTAGTAAAGAAAACCAATGCCGTAATTACGATTAAAGGAATAACTGCGGTACTTAGGAAAATGCCAATAGAGTTGATGAATGCTTGGTTTTCCGTCACGCCAGCGTTTGCCATTATGCCGCGGAAAATAATACCGCTTTGACTAGACATAAAATTTGCGCCAGTCAGTGCGCCATAACCTACTGACATAGAACCAATCACCATACTCATGCCAGTTCGTTGGCAAAGTAATAAAGTAATAGGCGCCATAAAGGCCAGAACGGTGTAATAACCTGCGCCTAATGCTGAAATGATAGTCGTCGTAATGTAAATAGCGTATGGCAATAGATGAGGAAAGTGTCGGCAACGATACATAAGATGTTCGGCCAGTTTCTCTAACGTCCCATTGATAATGGCAAAGCTATAAAATAACGATACAGAGAATATGATAAAGAAAATCTTCAATGGCCACATTTTGATGATGTCGTTAGGGCTTAATCCAAGCGCAAAACTACCAATTAAATAGGCGAAAGCGATGGCGAAAAGCCCGATATTAATACGGGTTTTATAACCAAGGATGATGGATAGTAGGATTGCTCCAACAACAAGTAGACTCATTTTATGGTTCTCTTTACATTTCTTATTTGGTTGCCGGTTAAAACTTAAACAGCTTGCTTGGATTGGTAATTAGTACTTTATTCCGCTCATCCGTGCTGGGTAGTAAGGCTTCCATAAAACCGTATTGTTCTGTGTAATCTGTTTGTGTTTCAAATTGTGTGTTTGGCCAATCACTTCCCCATAATAAAAGTTCTGAGTGCCCATAAGCCGTGCGCAATATTGCTAACATTGCTTGTGCTTGCTCAATATTGGCATTGCAGCGATAAGCGGCTGAAATTTTTGTCCAGATGGGGGCGCCGCTGCTTAGTAAATCTAAGAAGTCTTGGTGTGCTCGATTGGCTGGTTGGATACCCTGCAATGTACGGCCAAAATGATCGATAATGACCTCAACACCAGATTCTAGAATAGCGGGTAAAAAGCTTGCTAAATCGTCTAGTTCTCGCTGAATCTCAACAACCCATTTACGTTTTGCTAATTTAGTTAAAAATGTTTGCCATAGAGGAGTCGTGTAATTTTCCAGTGGCTTATTTATCAAGTTTAGACGAATACCCACTACACCAGCCGCATCCAACTCATCTAATTCGTTATCGCTAATGCTAGGGTCTACGACCGCAATGCCTTTAAGCTTCTGAGGATATTGATGCAAGGCTTGCAGCATAAAACTGTTATCAGTACCTAAAAAACTAGGCTGAACTAAAACACCATGCGATATGTTGTAATTTGCTAACTGCATTAAAAAGTCTTCAGGCAGCGCATTATAGTCTGGAGCGTACCTTCGTTCTGCTGTCATAGGCAGATCGGTGCGAAAAATATGCGCGTGGGTGTCTATACCTTTTACTGGCAAATTAGTGTCAGAAATCATAAAGAGACCTTTACATTCATGCGGTTAAGTTTGTTCATTATGAGGAGAATTGTGTACTTATGTAATTCATATATATGAATATATGTTTATATGAATATTAAGTCAACAATCGTAGACGGCTTACTGTATGGGGATTAGAATAATGTTCTTTACAAATGAGGGATCAAAATGGCGTTATTTAAGCAGGGGCGAGACCAACGTTTACCCCTATATCAACAGGTACGTGATGAATTGCTAGAAAATATTAGCGCGGGAACTTGGCTGCCGGATGCCCCAATTCCTACTGAAAGTGAGCTGACAAAAACCTATGATGTTGCCATTGGAACGATTCGCAAAGCGGTCGACACCTTAGTTAGTGATGGTTTGCTTTACCGTAGTCAAGGTCGTGGTACTTTTGTGCGTCGCCCCGATTTTAATGCCTCTTTATTTCGCTTTTTCCGTCAGATGTCTTCCGACGGGCGTTTTGTTATGCCCACAAGCCAATTGCTATCCAGAACACTCAAAAAGCCACCACAGCCAGCTGCTGATGCATTGAAAATAGATGTGAATGACAAGGCTATTTGTCTTGAACGTTTGCATTTTTTGGAAGATCGAGTGGTATTAACGGAAGAAATTTGGTTGCCAGCGTCACTTTTTGCCAGCCTTATTGATTTAGAATTATCAGAGTTTGGTAATTTGCTCTATCCATTTTATGAACAACAATGCGGACAACTTATCGCTTCGGCGAAAGAAACCTTAACCATTAAATCTGCTAATACATGTATTGCTGAAGCTTTAAAAACCGCTGAAAACAGCCCTGTAGCCGTCATTGAACGAGTGGCTTATGGTTATGACAAAACGCCTTTGGAATACCGGATTTCTCATGGTGCAGCAGAGACGTTTTGTTACCAAATAGAGATAGCTTAAACATCTTAAATATTGTTCGAATCTATTAATATAGTGCTTGACCAAAGTTCCTCGCTAACGCCTACTACTTATCATGTTATGTCGCTCAAATAGAGTGACATTGTATTATGAATAGAAGAATTCGAAGGCGTTATATATGAAAATTACAGATTTACCTTTTGGCATTACCGATTGGCAAGGCGTCGAAAAAACGACCCACAAAGGTGAAAGTGGATTCGCCTATTGGCAGACCAAACAATTTGGTGAAATTCGAGTTCGAATAGTGACTTATTCTGCTGGGTATTTGGCGGATCATTGGTGTACCAAAGGGCATATTCTTTTTTGCATGAGTGGCGAGTTAAAAACCGTATTAAAAGACGGTCGCACCTTTGTTTTATCCGCAGGTATGAGCTACCAAGTGGCTGATGATGCCGAGCCACATCGCTCTTCGACCTCTGAAGGAGCAACGCTCTTTATTGTAGATTGAGCGTTTTTGATCGAGAGCTGTAGATTGAGCATGGCTAATAATAGATAGAAAAAGCAAAACCACACCAGAGGTTTTGCTTTTTTATTTTGTGCTACATAATTGCTTGATTAGCTTGTTATAGAAGATACAAAACGTTGGCGAAAAGCACTGGGAGTTAATCCCATAATCTTCTGAAAGGCTTTACGGCAACTGCCCGCATCTTCATATCCTACTTGTAGGGCGATGCTCTCGAACGGCAGCGTTGTTTGTTCTAAGGCATCGCAAGTCGTTTGAATACGGATACGCTGCAAATATTCATTTGGGTTGAATCCAGTGCATTTAGCGAAGCGTCTTAAAAAGGTTCTCGGTGTTAATTTAGCGAGAGCGGCCATGCTTTCAGTGCGTTGCAGTTCCGCATAATGTCCTTGTAAATAATGCTGAACCGTCAAAATCGCCGCATCACCATGGTCGAAATTAGGTTGAAACTGTTGGTAGTAGCGTTGCTCTCTTTTACCTGTATCAATCACTAATGTTTTGCCTAACTGACGAACGATATTAGCATTCGTCAGTATTTGTACTAGTTCCATGGCCAAATCCATCCAAGACATCATACCGCCAGCACTGACTATATCGCCTTGATTAATCAATATCTTCGAAGTATCCATGGCTTGCTGAGGAAAACGTTCTTTAAACAAACCTTCTAACGCCCAATGTGTCGTCATTACGCGTTTATCTGTGAGTCCGGTGTAAGCTAAGAAAAACGCGCCTGCGCATGCACTACAAAGCATAGCGCCTCGTTGATGTTGTGTGATTAAAAAATTATTGATGCAGGTATTTATCTCGCTGTAACTGGCTTTTTCTAAACTGGGAGGCAATAGCACCGCGTGATAAGGTTGTTGAGTCTCTTGGTTTTTGAGAAGGTCGGCTTCATGCAAAATATGGGTGGTGATACGAACTTCTAAACCTGCTTCTTCACAGGCTTCATTGGCAAGCTTGAACGTCTCAGTAAAACCATAAACAGCCGATAAAAGAGAATGAGGATAAGCAAGTACAGCGATTTGATAATGTTTCAAGGAATCACCTGTTTGTCATTTTAGGCCTCTAATATGTCAAATTTGACACTGTAATGGAATCCATAGTTTTGCGATTCTAGATAGAGGTTTTTGCACGACGACTGTGCTTGCCAATACTTTGTTTAATAGGAGCCAATTTATGAGCCGCACTGCATTATTAGTCATCGATCCACAAAACGATTATTTCGAAAAAGGTAATTTTCCACTGTGGAATACTGACAATACGTTAAAAGAAATTCTTAATGCCATTAACGCAGCAAAAGAACAAAATGCCGCCATTGTACTTGTACAACATGTAGCAGCTGGCGACTCGCCATTTTTTGTTGAAGGTACTGAAGGGGTGAAACTTCACCAAGCGATTCTAGACGCCGCACCTGATGCGCCAGTGATCATCAAAAAACACGCCGATGCTTTTCAAGAGACAAACCTAACGCAAGTGCTAGAAGAGCTGGCGGTAGATCGTCTAGTGATCTGCGGCATGATGACGCAAAACTGCGTGACTCATACTGCGATTTCTGATGCCGCCGATCTTTATCAAGTCAGCATCTTGCCAGATGCTTGTACCACTCGTGAACAGCTTTTACACCTGATCGCGTTAGAAGCCATTAAGACGAAAGTTACCTATACCGACATTCGGCATGCTTTTGAGCGAGTTTAAATGAGTCGCTAACGATAAATAAAAAACGAGTAAAACGCAGAGAACTAGAGGGCTGAGTAATTGGTTGGTTAAAAAATAGCCGGGTAATCAACCACTTTCGAAGATTTATTACATATAAATTGCATGCACTTCTTGGCAAGCGGCGAGCATATCGATATAATCTGCAACGCTTTTAGGGCCTGTAGCTCAGTTGGTTAGAGCATCCGACTCATAATCGGCAGGTCCCCAGTTCAAGTCTGGGCAGGCCCACCATATAAAATAAGCCTCGATAGGTTAGTGAAAACTGACTTATCGGGGCTTTTTTATTGTCTGAAAAGTACTCTTTGGGGGGCCGTTGGTTAGAATATACGCCGTAATTACTGAATACCTGTAAACTGATTAATAGTCTTTTAAGTGTGATTTTGAAACGGGTATCCATGGATAATAAAAAAACAGCGTTGGCTGGGCTGAAGAGACTTTTAACTGAGCAGCATAAACCTTTTGCGTCAGCACAGATTGAGTTGTTGGTGGCGATAGATACATTTCCAAGGCTGCTAAGCAGGTGGAGATCATTTATAAGACAGCATGGAATCGTATTGATGCATTGAATAACATGTCTAGTCAGCCTTGAGTTTGAGTGATGTGCTTAACTGGTAGTGCGTAAGGCGGTGGATGCTGTTGACGGAATTTGGTCAAAGTGTGATTGTCGGTTTTCAGGCTTTGCAAGAGGAGCGTCAACACTTGGTTGCACCTAATACGTTGCCAGGAAGTGATCATGACTAGAAAGAGAACCTCAATGACAAATATTAAAGCAATTTTTTGCCCAAGCATGATAGTCATTTATCCACTCTTTAGTTTGAATATCAGCCGCTATACCGTGTCCAACGTCCTGACTCGTTTCCGCTAGCGTTGAGTAATTCTCAATAATGCGCGCAAAAGTAATTTGCAATATTTCGTCGAAGCCCCCTGACAACCCTCTTGGAACGGTCAATTTCATCGATATCAATAAGTTCTGAGATAACTTTAAATCGCCCCCTAAGGCATAATGGTTGTTAGCTCTCAGAGAGACAGATTGGGCTGAACTATTTATTTCTAACACCTCTTGCCTTAATTCCACGGTGACAGTGTTTTAATGCTCTGGCAGGAGTTTACTCTTGAATGCTCTGGCAGGAGTTTACTCTTGAATGCTCAGCGCCCACTACCTATCCAGCACAATAAGCGAATTATGATTAGACGCAATAAGCGAATAGTGATACAACTCAATAAGCGAATAGTGGTGCAACTCAATAAGCGAATAGTG
>TARA_R110002033_G_scaffold12528_13_pt1 | contig 31110 bp, 31 predicted proteins | sample TARA_R110002033 | Tara Oceans TARA_R110002033 (sample SAMEA4397051) | marine metagenome | biome: Polar Biome; feature: [SRF] surface water layer (ENVO:00010504); material: water (ENVO:00002006), including particulate matter (ENVO:01000060) such as... | depth 5 m
TGAGTTGCTTAAAGAACATCCAATGAAATAAATAATCCTAAAATTGATCCTATGAAATTGAAATATATAGCACTACTTTTTTTAAGTATACTAACCGCATGCGGCGAAAAAGCGAAAGAAAGCAAAGAAACTAATTTGAGAGATGAAGTTAAGCCTCCTCACATTGTATTTGTTACAGGAGAAGAAGAGTATCGTTCAGAAGAATCTTTCCCAATGTTAGCCAAATTGGCAAAAAGAGAATTGGGCGCTAAGGTTACAGTGGTCTATTCTGTAGATAGTTTGGGTTATATTGACCCTAATAGAACAGACCATATTGCTGGGTTAGAAGCATTAGAAACTGCAGATTTAATGGTAGTATTTATGCGTTTTAGAAATCTTCCTAAAACCGAGCGTGATTATATCACCAACTATGTAGAATCTGGCAAGCCTATGGTTGGTTTTAGAACCACTTCACATGCTTTTAAATATGACAATGATTCTACATTAATTGAATTTAATAATGCTTGGCCCGCAAAAGTTTTTGGTCAACAATGGATTACCCACCATGGTCATTTTGATGATGGTAAGTACCCGGTGACAAATATAACTATCAAAGAAGGTCATGAAAACAACCCAATATTAAATGGTTTTTCTGAATTTGAAGCTTATTCATGGCTATATCATGTAGACGGTGGGGATTGGAAATTACAAGGAGATAGTGAACCAATTTTAATGGGGCATTCAACAAAATCTCAACATGAAATAAATGGTAAATTAGATGAGTACTCTTTGGACAACCCTGTAGCATGGACCAAAAGTTATACGGGAACATCAGGCAAAAAGGCTAGAATTTTCTTTACCACCCTTGGGCATCCTTATGATTTAAAATTACCGGTTACGCGAAAAATAGTAATGAACGGAATTTATTGGGCTTTAGGTAAAGAAGATAGCATACCCAAAGATGGCATTAATATCACTTTAGATGAACCGTTTCTACCTAACAATTCTGGATTCGGTCAAAAATTTAAAAGGAATCGTAAACCAGAGCCTATATTATAGCACTTTACTAAATGTATGCTAATAGTTTTATGCGCTCTTTTAAAATGTTCTATTTTTGAAAAAAAAGTAGATTGAAAAACTTTTGCGTAGCCATCTTATTATTTTTCACTTTCTCAATATTAGGTATAGCCCAAGAAGAGAAAGCTGAAGAAGGACCGAAACAAATTAATATTGTCTACGGTGCCAATTTCACTAAAAATGAGGTTGAATACCCAGGTGCATCTATCTTTAGTAAAGATGATCGCCAAGTACAATTTGAACACCAAGGTGCTGATTTATGGTGCGATGTAGCCATTTATTACCAATTAGAAAACCGTTTAGAAGCTATTGGAAATGTCATTTTAAAACAAGGCGATTCCGTAGAAATGACAAGTAAAAAAATCAATTATTTAGGTGATGTAAAATTGGCAAAAGCTTGGGGTAATGTTGTGTTAACAAATTCTGACATGACCTTAAGAACAGACACTTTACGTTTAGATCGAGAAAGGCAAGAAGCATTTTACCAAGATAATGGCACGGTGGTAGATTCTGCAAATACATTGACGAGTAAGATTGGCAAGTATTTCATGGAACTTAAAAAGTATCAATTTTTAGATAGCGTACATGTTCAAAACCCTAAATACACGGTAGATTCTGAACAATTAGATTATTACACGAACTCTAAAAATTTTTACATGTACGGTCCTTCTACCATTAATGGCGAGTCATATAAAATATATTGCGAGAGAGGTTTTTACGATACTAAAATTGAAAGCGGCTACGGAATTAAAAACACCAGAATAGATTACAATAATAGAATTATAGAAGGTGATAGCGTCTATTTTAATAAGGCAAAAGAGTTTGCTTCCGCTACCAATAATATTACCGTTACAGATACCATAAACAACGGAATAATTAGAGCTCATTATGCCGAAGTGTTCAAAGCCAAAGATTCCGTTTTTGCTACTAGAAGAGCCGTTTCAATTTCTGTACAAGAAAAAGATTCTTTATTTGTACATGGTGATACACTAATGGTAACCGGGAAACCAGAAGATAGAGTTTTAAGAGCATTTAGAAATGCAAAATTCTACAAGACAGATCTAAGTGGCAAATGTGATAGCATACATTCTGAGCAGAAAACAGGTATTACGCAATTGATAAGAAATCCTATAATTTGGAACGGTGCCAACCAAATGACCGGTGATAGTATTCACCTAAAATCAAATTTAGAAACCGAAAAATTAGATTCCTTAAAAGTGCTAAAAAATGCATTCATTATTTCTCTTGATAGTGTTAGCATGACGGGCTATAATCAAGCAAAGGGAATTAATCTCTTTGGTAAGTTTATTGAAAATGAACTTAAACTAATTGACCTAGTTCAAAATACAGAAGTTGTATATTATATGTACAATGATGACGACGAATTAATAGGCATTGACAAAACTGTTTGTAGTAAAATTAGAATTACTATGGCGGAAAATGATATTGAAGATCTAACATTTTACACAGATCCAGATGGAGATATATTTCCTGAAAAAGATTTACCTAAAAATAGCAGAATATTAAAAGGCTTCGTTTGGCGTGGCGATGAACGCATATTGACTAAAGAAGATATTTTTGATGAAGATGATAATAACATAGAGTTAGTTATTATTAATGGAATTGACAACCCTATAGATATTGATGCCGAAGAAATGCAGCGAAGTCAAAACGAATCTGACCCCGTAAATAATATCCCTACACAAGATAAGGCTACAGACCCTAAAAAATCTGTAAAGCCTAAAAAAGTGAAATAGAGATTTCACATGAACAAAGACTTTATAAAATACCAAGCACAAACCTCTCCTAATCCATTAGGAATGGAGGTATCGCACGCTAGCGGAAGTTATATCTATGACACCGATGGCAATGCCCATTTAGATTTTGTAGCAGGTGTGTCTGCATGTACACTAGGCCATTGTCATCCTAACGTGGTTTCTGCAATAAAAGAACAAGTAGAAAAATATATGCATGTTATGGTGTACGGAGAATATGCCCAATCTCCTGCAACTACGTATACAAAATTATTGGCTGCTAATTTACCAGAACCTTTAGAGGTTACTTATTTGGTAAACTCAGGTACCGAAGCTATAGAGGGTGCTTTAAAATTGGCACGAAGATATACAGGACGTTCAGAAATTATAGCGGCAAAATCCGCATATCATGGTAATACGATGGGCAGCTTAAGTCTTATGGATTTTGAAGAACGCAAAAGTGTATTTAGACCTTTACTTCCAGATATCTATCATATAGAATTCAATAATGAAGAAGATTTAGAAAAGATAACACATAAAACTGCTTGTGTAATACTTGAAACTATACAAGGTGGCGCTGGTTTTATTCTTCCCAAAAATGGGTACCTAAAGAAAGTGAAGGATCGTTGTAAAGAAATGGGTGCTTTATTAATTCTTGATGAAATACAGCCAGGTTTTGGCAGAACAGGTAAGTTATTTGCTTTTGAACACTTTGATTGTATTCCGGATATATTGGTGATTGGAAAGGGAATGGCATCCGGTTTACCGGTTGGTGCCTTTACATCTAGCATAGAAATAATGCACACCTTGAGTGAAAATCCAAAAATGGGTCATATTACTACGTTTGGAGGAAATCCTGTAATTGCCGCTTCAAGTTTAGCCACTTTAAATGTGTTATTAAATTCCTCTTTAATTGAGGACACTTTAAAAAAAGAATTACTTTTTAAGAAGCTATTAAAACATCCGAAGATAAAAGAAATTAGAGGTAAAGGTTTAATGTTGGCCCTTATCATGGATTCCCCAGAAACAGCCAATGAGTTAGTGCTACAAGCCAAAGAAAAAAACCTAATCTTATTTTGGTTATTATTTGAAAATAGGGCTGTTCGTATATCGCCACCATTAACCATAACAAAAAAAGAGATTCAAGAAGGATGTGAGATTATTTTAGCACTTCTTAATTCTTTGTAAATCAATGTTGTTAACTAATTTGTTAATAATATAGCTGATTACAATGGCCTAACCCCCGTACAAACACTTACTTTTAAATTATCTAGTAAACCCAAAAAGTTCCTATGGCGTTAGAATCTAACGAGAGACCGGACAAGCCAATAACAAAATTCGAATCAATGTTAAAGACAGATGATGTCTATTTCTTTGATGCCGAGGATTTTGAAGATATTGTACACCATTATTTAAATCATGGTAAAATTTCTTTGGCTAAAAAAGGAATTAAGATTGGTCTGCAACAACACCCCGGCTCCATTGAGTTAAAATTACTTCAAGTTGAAGTCATGGTTTTTGAAAACCAAATGGATAAAGCTGAAGCGCTTTTAGATGAACTTCAACTTTTAGACAACCATAATGAAGAAATTTATATTCAACGCGCAAATATTTATTCTAAACTAGACAACCATGAAGGTGCAATAGCACTTCTTCAAAAGGCGTTAAGCATCACCAATAACAGTTTTGACATTTATAGCCTTTTAGGCATGGAGTATTTGTTCATGGACAACTTCAACAATGCCAAAGAAAGTTTTATGAAGTGCGTAGAGTTCGACGAGCAAGATTACTCATCATTATATAATGTTATTTATTGCTTTGAGTTTCTTGAAGATTATGAGGGCGCAATTATTTATTTAAACGGATATTTAGAGAAGAATCCTTATTGTGAGGTAGCTTGGCACCAACTAGGTAAACAATACTACTATAAAGAAATGTTTAATGAAGCACTATCTGCTTTTGATTTTGCAATTATCTCAGATGATACCTTTATAGGGGCCTATTTTGAAAAAGGAAAAGTACTTGAAAAATTAGGCAGACATAAAGAGGCTATCGAAAATTACGAGACAACTATCTCTATTGAAGACCCTACATCTCATGCATTTTTAAGAATAGGAAAATGTTATGAAAAGTTGAAGGATACCGAAATGGCAAAATACTATTTCTACCAAACTGTACACGAGGATCCTCAATTAGATAAGGGTTGGTTGGCCATTACAAATCTTTATTACAACAAGAAGGATTATGAAAAGGCTGTATTTTATATTAATAAGGCACTGAATATAGATGGAGAAAATCCTCAATATTGGAAAAAGTGTGCCAAAATTCATATGGCTCTTAAAAATTATGACCAAGCTAATTTCGCATTCAAACAAGCAGTAGATTTAGGAAATTACGAATTAGAAACGTGGCTAAGTTGGGCTGAGGTAGTGCATAATAATGGGGAACCTGCGGCAGCTGTGGAGATTTTATCTCAAGGAAGAGAATTTTACCCAGAGAGCTTAAAATTACTATACCGATCTGTTGGCTATCTTTTACTTGCAGAAGATCCTATTAACGCACGTATAATGTTGATGGATGCATTGAAAATTGATAAAAAGCAGAAAAAACTACATTTGTTCACAGAAAATTTTCCAAAATATGGCAAGTCTGAATGGACACAAGAAATTGTAAAAAAATACAATAAAACCTCATAGAAAGGGTTCTACAGTTCATGGAGAATAGAAAACTTAAAGATTATACTTTCATATCATTAAAAGGTATGGGAATGGGTATTGCAGAATTGGTACCTGGAGTATCTGGAGGAACAATAGCCTTTGTTACAGGTATTTACGAAGAATTCATTACTTCAATAAACAATGTAAACCTAACCACCTTAAAAGTACTTAAGGAAGAAGGCTTTAAAATGTTTTGGAAAAAACTGAACGGTAATTTCCTTTTGGCTTTGCTCATTGGAATGATGATTAGTATTTTCTCTTTATCAAAATTAATTGCGTGGCTTTTAGAAGATCACCCAATACCAACTTGGTCTTTCTTTTTTGGACTAGTATTGGCAAGTGTCATTTTTGTAGCTAAGTCTATAAAAAAGTGGAACATATTAGCAATATTATTATTCATTATAGGCACAGCAAGTGCATTTTACATAACTACCTTACCCCCATCGGCTAGTTCTGGTAGTTTGCCTTTTATTTTCTTCTCTGGCGCCATAGCAATTTGTGCAATGGTTCTACCAGGTATATCCGGCTCATTTATTTTGGTTTTATTGGGATCTTATAAAACTGTTCTAGAAGCCGTTAATGAAAAAGATTTTGGAATTATAATCACCTTTGCCTTTGGTGCCGCATTTGGTATATTAAGTTTTGCGAGAGTTTTAAAGTGGATGTTCACCAATTATAAAGATGCAACCCTTGCCGTATTAACAGGTTTTATTCTTGGTTCATTGAATAAAATTTGGCCTTGGAAGAATATAATCGAGATCATTCAAATTGGAAAAAAAGAAATTATAATAGACGAAAATATCTCTCCGTTCGCTTTTTCTGGAGATAATCAATTAACCTTTGCCATTGTTGCCGCTATCATCGGTTTTTCTCTTATTTTTATATTAGAAAAATCAGCTTCTAAGAAGTAAGCGAAAACATACATGAACCAACCCCGATCCCTTACCGATAAATTTTTCTTGGTCATTAAGGGTCTTTGCATGGGCGCGGCCAATAAAGTTCCAGGAGTATCAGGCGGAATTGTTGCCTTTGTGGGCGGTTTTTACGAAGAGTTTATCTATTCACTTCAAAAAGTAAATGCAAAAGCTTTTAAACTCCTAATTAATGGCAGGTTTAAAAGTTTCTACCGATATATTAATGGCTCTTTTTTGACCCTTCTTATATTTGGTATGCTGGTTAGTTATTTCAGCATATCAAAAGTATTAGACTATTTTTTAGTTAAACGAGAACTATTTGTTTGGGCTACCTTTTTTGGGATGATTCTGGGATCTATATATTATATAGGTAAGGATTTCGATTACTGGAAAAAGAAAACATTTACTGCTGCAATTATTGGATTAAGTGTTGGGGTCGCTATTAGTTTTCTAAGCCCAGCAAAAGAAAACGACAACCTGTTATTTATTTTTCTATGCGGAATGATCAGTGTATCTGGCATGACCTTACCCGGACTTTCAGGTTCTTTTATTTTAATATTATTAGGAAATTATGTACTACTACTTGTAGATTCTGTAAATGCCCTATATGATACATTTTCAGAGGTATTAGTAGGTGATTTCAGTTTCACTTCTAACCAAGAAAGACTACATACCCTTAAAATTCTAGCCGTTTTTACGTTGGGGTCAGCTACAGGTCTGGTTACCTTATCGCATTTATTAACTTATGTATTGAAACATTACAAGCATGTTACAACTGCAATTATATTAGGGTTTATTACTGGATCCTTAGGTGTGGTGTGGCCATGGAAGAAAACTATTTTTAAAACTGGATTAGACGGTGAATTGATTTTAGACACTAACGGAAAAAAAATTATAATGAATTACGAACGGTTTCTTCCAGATTTAACCACCGTAGAAAACTGGACAGCGATATTCTTTATTATAATAGGTATTAGTATTTTACTACTTTTAGATTGGTATGGAAAAAACAGAAAGACAGAAAGCTAATTTCGGCTTAGTAGGAAAAGATATTTCCTATTCATTTTCACGAGGATATTTTAAAAAGAAGTTTGAAGATATGGGGTTGAACAACCACTCATATCAAAATTTCGATTTGCAAAGCATTTCTGAATTACCCTCTATTTTAAAAAATACATCAGATGTAAAAGGTCTAAATGTAACCATCCCATATAAAGAAGAAGTAATTCCATTTTTAAATGAAATAGATATTGCTGCCAAAAAAATTGGAGCTGTTAACACTATAAAAGTTTCTGAAAATGGTTTAATTGGTTTCAATACTGATGCTTATGGTTTTAAAAAGTCTCTAGAACCTCACTTGAAAAAGCATCATAAAAAGGCATTAATCTTAGGTACAGGTGGTGCGTCAAAAGCCATTGCCTTTATTCTTCAAGAATTGGAAATAGATTTTAGTTTTGTTTCCAGAAGTGGAAAAAATAATGGTTACAACTACCAAGAATTAACAGATGATATTATAATTAACCACACTTTAATAATCAACAGTTCACCTGTTGGCACATTTCCTAATATTAAAGATAAGCCAGCAATACCTTATACGAAAATCAATAAAGAACATCTTTTATTCGACCTTATCTACAATCCAGAAGTAACTGCATTTCTAGCAGCCGGAAAAGCAAATGGAGCCACTATTTGTAACGGGCATAAGATGCTAGAATTTCAAGCTGAAAAATCTTGGGAAATCTGGAATCAATAGTAGACATATTTAATTTCTATTTTACAACAGTCATCGCAAATTATAGGTTTCAGCAAGCTTAATACTTTTTACAATAACTAAAAAGAACAATCAATTCTTTGCTAGTCTTGGGGTTGTCACTATCTTGTAAACATATAATTTAGGATTATGTCTGAGGATAAAAAACAAGAACTACCAGAAAGTTCAATTGATGAAAAAGCTGTAACAGAAACTACTGAAAACACAGTTGATTCTCCAGAAATCTCAAAAGAAGTACAGCCAGAAGAATCTACTGATTCAAAAGAGGCTGTGGTAGAAGCCGATGTCATGGATGAAATTGACGATTCTAATGCTGAGGATGCTGAGGATACCGATACGGAAAAGAGACATGAAATTCCCATGCCAGATTACCATGAAATGAACATGGAAAATTTAGTAGGCGAATTACAACGCTTGGTGAAGAACGAGAAAGTTCAGGCAATAAGAAAACACGTAGACGCTATAAAAGACGAATTCAACCAAAAGTTTGATGAGTTTTTAGAAGAAAAAAAGGAAGAGTTCATAGCTAACGGTGGTAATGAAATAGATTTTAGATATAATTCTGTTGACAAAAGACAGTTTACCGAAGTTTATTCTGAGTATAGAGACAAAAGAAATCAACATTACAAAAGCTTAGAAAAAAGTCATAAAGAAAACCTAGCATATAGGTTAGACCTTATAGAACAGTTAAAAGCGTTGGTAAACGTTGAAGAAGATATAAATACTACGTACAATAATTTCAAGGATATACAGGCAAAATGGCGTCATGCTGGTCCTATACCTCGAGCAGATTATAACAATGTATGGAAGACTTACCACCATCACATTGAAATTTTCTATGATTTCTTAAATATCAACAGAGATTTAAGAGATTTAGACTTTAAACATAATTTAGAAGAGAAAGGTAAAATAGTTGCTAGAGCAGAAGAGTTGTCTAAAGAGCCAGACTTAAATAGAGCATTTAGAGAGTTACAGGTTTTACATAAAATCTGGAAAGAAGATTTAGGTCCTGTAGGCAAAGATCATAGAGAAGAAATTTGGGATCGTTTTAGCGCTGCAACCAAAATAATCCACGAAAGAAGACAAGATTATTTTAAAAATCTTGATAAAATAAAAGAGGAAAATTTAGAGCGCAAGCATGCTATTATTGCTGAAATAAACACACTTAGTGAAAATGTATCTAGTAACCATGGTACGCTTCAACAACAGATTAAAAAATTAGAGGAGCTTAGGGAAGCTTTTTTTAAAGCCGGTCAAGTACCGCAAAAAGTAAATTCTAAAACGTGGAATAGTTTTAAGGCCGCGGTACGAGCATTTAATCAAAACAAAAATGCTTTCTATAAGAACCTTAAAAAAGAGCAACAAGAAAACCTTGATAAAAAAAGGGCTTTATTAGAGATTGCTGTTTCTATAAAAGACAGTGATGATTTTGATGCTGCCACTTCAGAAATGAAGCGAATTCAAGGACAGTGGAAAAAAATTGGTCATGTTCCAAGAAAATACTCCGACAAGTTATGGAAAGAGTTTAAAACAGCATGTAATCACTATTTTGACAGGTTAAACGCTCTTAAAAATGATGCTTTTAAAGAGGAAGAAGCGAATTTTAAACTAAAAGAAGATTGTATTGATCGACTTAAAGCATTTGAACTAAGCGGAGATAAAACCAAAGATTTAGCTTCCATTAAAAAGTTCTCTGAAGAATGGAAAACTTACGGTAGAGTTCCTTTTAAAAAGAAGAACATCAATCAGAAATTCGATAAAATTATAGATGCCCTTTATCAAAAATTAGGCATCAGCAAACAAGAATCTGAATTACTTAAATATGGTAACAAGATTCAACAGCTCACCAATAATGACAACCAAGAACGTGCTATACAGAATGAGCGATCTTTCATTAGAAAAAAGATAGAAGAAAGCAAAGATGAAATTAGACAGTTAGAAAATAACTTACAATTTTTCTCAAATGCTTCTGAAAGCAATCCATTGGTACAAGACGTTATTAAAAGAGTTAATCAACATAAAGAATCATTGACTGCTTGGAAGGCAAAATTGAAAAAACTGAACATCTTAAAAAACAATTTGGTTAAAGATGAAGAGGGTGAAAATGCTGAAGAACCTGAAGCCGATGAGTAATCTTCATGATTAGTAAAAAGTTTAGAAAATAAAATGATTCGGTTAAAATATCGAGTCATTTTATTGAACATATAACATATATAACAATAGTATACTTTGTACGTTATCTAAGTAAGAAAATACTTACTTCTAGAGAGTAGGTATATTAGTCATACCTAATATATGTTAAAACCAGAAATACCAATAAACGAACATCAAAGACTAAAGGCGTTAAAAAGTTTTAATATTCTTGACACTTTAGAAGAACAAGAATACGATGCCATTACCCGTATCGCCGCAGATATCTGCAATACACCTATGGCGTTGGTTTCTTTGATAGATGAAGATAGACAATGGTTTAAATCTCACCATGGTATAGATGCTACCGAGACCCCTAGAGATTTAGCATTTTGCGCACACGCCATTAACACACCAGACTCCTTATTATTGGTACATGACGCCAATAAAGATGAACGCTTCTTTGATAACCCTTTAGTAACTGGTGGGCCAAAAGTACAATTTTATGCTGGTGCACCTTTAAATACCAAAGAGGGAGAATCTATTGGAACCTTATGTGTTATTGACACAAAACCTAGAGCTAAATTTTCAGAAAAACAGCAAGCTAGTTTAAAAGATTTAGCGAATCAGGTTATGGCGCAATTTGAACTTAGGCGGCAAAATATTCATCAAAGGTTAATCAATGAAGAATTACGTATTAAAAATAATCAACTAAAACATCTGTCATACCGCTTAGCACATGATATGAAAACTCCACTCTTGGGTATTAGTTCTATTGTTGGCTTTATAAAAGAAGATTATTCCGAATTTTTCAAGGAGACAGAAATACCCAATTATTTAGGTATCATAGATAACAGGGTAGATTATATGGAGTCCTTAATTAATGGAATCATTAATTATAATGCTATTACCAATGCAGATATAAATTTAGAGGATTTTGAAATCTTAAAAGAGATACAAACAATACTTGGACAACAGTGCGAAAGTAGCTCGGTAGACTTACAGTTAGTTAATTGCCCACATAACATCAAGCATTCTTTAAATAGTTTTCGTCAAATATTTAGAGATTTAATATCTAATAGTATAAAATTCACCAATAAATCTAATATTGAAATCATAATCTCATTTCGAGAAGATGAAGACTTCTATTACTTCACCTATGAAGATAATGGTCCAGGAATACCTGAACGATATTGGGAGAAAGTATTTGCCCTTTTCGAAAAACTTGGAACCGAAGGTGCTAGCGATACTGGCATAGGTTTAACCACTATTAAAGCATTAATAGATAAACTTGGCGGTGAAATTAATATTGGGAATAGAAAAGAAAATAAAGACGGGGTAAATTTCAATTTCACACTTTCTAAAAACCTTGTTTAATTAGGATTGCGCTTATGAGGCTAATACTATTGATCATTTTAGCTGTTTTTGATTTATCACTTAAACCTTCATATAGGAAATCTGAAGGTTTGAATCATCAGATAAATAATACGAAACAGGATGCATTTTCAGTATTAAATAAGAAATGTAATTATTGTCATTTAGATAAGAAGAATCGTTCTGTTTTTACTTTAGAAAATATGAATATTTTTGCTGAAGCAATAGAACACCAAGTATTTGTAAAGAAGAAAATGCCAAAAGGCAGAAAAAACAAACTGACACTAACTGAAGAGAAAATGCTAAGAACATGGATTGAATCTCTTGATAAAACATAAAAAAGCCTTCTATTTTATAGAAGGCTTTTTTATTATAACATAGAAGATAAATTACTTAGCTACATTGACAGCTCTTGTCTCACGTATAACCGTAACCTTCACTTGACCAGGATAAGTCATATCTGTTTGAATTTTCTGAGAAATTTCAAAAGATAACTGTGCTGCTCTATCATCATTTACTTTTTCGCTTTCTACAATAACACGAAGCTCTCTACCTGCTTGAATTGCATAAGCCTTCTGTACACCACTAAATCCAAAAGCAACCTCTTCAAGGTCTTTTAAACGCTGAATATAAGAATCTAATACCTGTCTTCTTGCACCAGGTCTAGCACCACTGATAGCATCACAAACCTGAACGATAGGAGCAATTAATGTTTTCATTTCAATTTCATCATGGTGAGCTCCAATGGCATTACAAACTTCCTCTTTTTCACCAAACTTTTCAGCCCATTGCATTCCTAAGATTGCGTGTGGGGTTTCTACTTCATTTTCAGTATTTGGTACTTTTCCTATATCATGTAAAAGACCTGCACGTTTAGCTATCTTAGGATTAAGTCCTAACTCAGCAGCCATAACGCCACAAAGTTTTGCTACTTCTCTAGAGTGTTGCAAAAGATTTTGTCCGTAAGAAGAACGGTATTTCATTCTACCAACTGCACGTATTAGTTCTGGGTGTAACCCATGAATACCTAAGTCTATAACAGTACGCTTACCTATCTCTACAATTTCCGCTTCAATCTGCTTTTCTGTTTTCTTAACTATTTCTTCAATTCTTGCTGGGTGAATTCTACCGTCTGTCACTAATTTATGAAGTGAAAGTCTTGCAACCTCTCTTCTAACCGAATCAAAACAAGAAAGAATAATTGCTTCTGGTGTATCATCAACAATAATTTCAACACCTGTAGCCGCTTCTAATGCTCTAATATTTCTACCCTCTCTACCAATGATACGTCCTTTTACATCGTCAGATTCAATATTAAAAACAGATACACAGTTTTCAACAGCTTCTTCTGTACCAATTCTCTGAATAGTATTAATGATTATTTTACGTGCCTCTTGTTGTGCGGTAAGTTTAGATTCTTCTACAGTTGACTGAATATATGCCATGGCATCAGACTTTGCAGTTTCCTTTAAGCTCTGTACCAATTGGTTTTTAGCATCGTCTGCTGATAATCCAGAAATTACTTCTAATTGCTGAATTTGGCTTTTATGCATTTTGTCCAACTCCTCATGACGTTTTTCAAAAAGTTCTTTTTTCTGTTCTACATCTTTCAGCTTATTATCTAACTGAGAGTTCATGTTCTTGTTTTTCGCAAGCTCACTACTAACTTGAGACTCTTTATCTCTCGTTCTCTTCTCTGCTTCGTTTATCTTTCTGTCTTTACTATTGATGACCTTTTCATGCTCAGCTTTTAGTTCTAAAAACTTCTCTTTCGCTTGTAAAATCTTTTCCTTTTTAATACTCTCTCCTTCTGCATTTGCATCTTTTAATATACGTTCAGCGTCTTTCTTTGCATTTATTATGGTCTTAGAGGCTTTCCCTTTTTCCAAAAATTTTGCTATTGCAAAACCGATTGCCAGCCCAACTATTGCGGCAATAATTATCATTGTACTATCCATAGTGTAATTTATTAATAAAAAAAAAAGCCCACATTGGAGAAGTTTTGATCAAACTCCGGTAAACAGGTTTAGGGCTAACAGACTGATCAAGGATCCCTATACGAGTAGGGCCTGCTTTTACAATCTAAACTCACCCTTTTTAAAAAAAATAAATGTTGAGTTTGTCAAAAGGTATTACCAATGTGGGCAGTAACTTAATGTTTTTATAAGAACGTTTTTATTTCATAGCTAATTTAGAGCTCACCAAATCTTCAAGCGCTTTTAAACGCTCTTCGGCTTCTTTGGTTCCTTCCGTTTGCTCTATGCCATTTTGCTCAATTTTAGAGGCAAACTGCAAGGCACACATGGCCAATACATCTTGTTTGTCCCTAACAGCATAATTTTGCTCAAATTTCTTAGCCAACTGTTCTATATTCTTGGCCGCTTTACGCAAGCCTTCTTCCTGAGCAGGATCAATAGTCAATGGGTAGACCCTATCAGCAATAGAAAGTTTTATTTTGAGCTTATCTGACATATTATTATAAACATTACTCCGATAATTGAGCTATACAATGGTCCAACTCTCGTATTAATGTATTTATTTTAAGCTTAGCTTCTGTTTTATTGGTATTACTGCCAAGCATTGAATTTGCAAGTTTGAGAGAATTATATTTTTCTTCCCATTCAGAAACCGTCTTACTAGCGTTTTCTTGTGAAGATTTTATATTCCTTAATTCTTTTTCCAATTCAACATTAGCATTGTTCAAAACCTCAAGTTTATGCAACAATTTGCTAATTTTATTTTCTAAAGAATCAACGATTTTAATTAACTCGCTCATACATTACAGTCAATGCGATTTACACAAAGTTAACATACATTATATGACTTAGCAATAGTTTTGTGAAATATTCGCAAATCAATAGTTCTTATATAATAATACACTAGGTTAAACGCTTTATAATAACTTTAGCGTAACCAACTTCTTGAAATTGTTATTGATTAATTATTTTCGCAGTATTGCTATCTACCTATGAGAAAAATATCCCTAAGCCTGTTATTGTTATTTTGCTTTACACTTTTTGCACAAGAAGATTACCCTAAAGACGCATTTGCACCCCCAATGGATATACCCATTATTTTAGCGGGTACTTTTGGTGAGCTACGTTCAAATCATTTTCATTCTGGCGTTGATATTAAAACGCAACAACGAGAAGGTGTTCCAGTTAATTCTATTGGTGATGGTACAATTACAAGAATAAAAGTTTCGTTATGGGGTTATGGCAAGGTTCTGTATATAGCGCATCCAAACGGGTATACTTCTGTATATGGGCATCTACAAAAATTCTCACCTTCTATTGAAGCCTACATTAAAAAGCTGCAGTACAATAAAAAGTCTTTTGAGGTAGAAGTATTTCCAGACTATGGTGAACTAAAAGTTTCCAAAGGCGAGCTTATCGCTTATAGTGGAAATACAGGAGGCTCTGCTGGTCCACATTTACATTTTGAAATTAGAAGTAGTATTTCAGAAAAGCCGACCAATCCTTTATTATATGGTATGGATGTCGCCGACGCTACAAATCCTATCCTAGAAAAATTATTCGTGTATCCGTTGACAGATAAATCTCATGTTAACAACAATTACGAAAGAACACAGGTGAATTTCAGCAAACAAAGTGATGGTACTTACTTAGCTGACAAGGTTACCGCACTTGGCGAAATTGGCATAGGTTTTATAGGATTTGACAGACTGGATATGGCTGCGAACAAAAACGGAGTGTATAGTGTTGAGCTTAGCGTAAATGGTAAAACATACTCATTATACGACTTTGAATCTTTCTCTTTTGGTGAAACTAGATATATAAATACACTTGTAGATTATGAATATTACGGAAGAAATAGACAGCGTATTCAAAAGAGCTTTAAATCTGCCGGAAACAATCTAAGCATCTATAAAGAACTATATAATAATGGAAAAATTGATATAAACGAAGGTCTTAGTTATACTGCCAAATTATTGATTAAAGATTATGCCGGTAATAAAGTTGAATTGAATATTCCGGTTGATGGTGTAAAAAACTTACTGGGTAACAAGAAAGAAAAGAAAACAACAGACAATTATGTTATCGCTAAAAAACCGAATAATTTTGATTTGGGCGGTGCTAAGGTCTACTTCCCAACCAATACCTTTTATGAGGATTTTTATATTGACTTAAAAAAAGGCAAAGACACTGTAACCATACATAATAACACAGTACCTGCTCATAGAAATTTCACTATTACTTTCGATGTCTCTAAATATTCAAAAGAAGTACAAAAACAATTATTTATTGCTCGGTTAGATTCTAAACTTAGACCTAACCATGCAAATACATATAAACGAGGTAATGAATTTACCACCCGGACACGAAACTTAGGGACATATACTCTTGCACGAGACACTGTTGCTCCTACAATTAGAACAAAAAATTTCAAGGAAAAACAATGGCTTAACAATTATAAATACCTGAGTGTGCAAATAGCAGATGATTTAAGTGGTGTAGACACCTACTCTGCAACTTTAAATGGCGAATGGATCTTAATGGAATATGAGCCAAAACGTAATACTTTAACTTATAATTTTGATGACAAGATAGCTGACCAAACGCAATGTGTTCTTAAAGTAACCGTTACAGATAATGTAGGAAATACAAATACCCTAACCACCTCTTTTTATAGAAAATAATATAGTTGAAACTACATAATGTACTAAGCCTTATAATATTGCTGTGCGGCACCTTTGGTCTTGCTCAAAATGCTACTATTTCGGGTATAGTATTAGGTAGTGAAAATGAGCCTTTATCAAATGTAAATATCACTGCAAATGGTTTGGGCACAACAACGGATCCTGACGGCTTTTACCTTTTAGAAATAACTTCTGACAAAGAAACCACTATAATTTTCTCCCATATCGCATACAAAGATGTGATTTTAGAAAAATTAATATTAACCACTAACGAAACTTTTGAGTTCAACCCTATATTAAAAAGTGAGGTTACGCAAATAGATGGGGTTACCGTTTCCGCTACTGGTGAAAAAACTGTAAATGGTGTTTTAACCATATCTCCAGAAAGTATACGGAAAATTCCGGGAGCTAATTCTGGCGTAGAAACGATACTAAAGCTTCTACCAGGTGTATCATCAAATAACGAATTAAGTACACAATACGCTGTACGTGGTGGCAACTATGATGAAAACTTAGTGTATGTAAATGAAATTGAAGTCTATAGACCTTTCTTAATACGTTCTGCTCAACAGGAAGGATTAAGTTTTGTAAACAGTGATTTGGTACAAGATGTTAAATTTTCCGCTGGTGGATTTCAGGCTAAATATGGCGATAAATTGGCATCTGTTCTAGATATTAAATACAAGACCCCTACGCTATTTTCATTACGCGCAGATTTAAGTTTTTTAGGTGCAAGTGCAAGTTTAGAAACAGTATCCAAAAACAAAAAATTAAGTTCTGTTTCTGGAATTCGCTATAGAAATAATTCTTTGTTGGTAAATAGTCAACAAACTCAAAGTAATTTTAACCCTGCATTCACAGATGTTCAAAGCTATTTATCGTATCATATATCTCCAAAGTTTCAACTTAACTTTCTAGGGAACATAGCAGTTAATGATTACAATAACGAGCCATTAAATAGGCAAACAAATTTTGGTACAATAGATAATCCGCAAGCGTTGGTTGTGTATTATGAAGGTCAAGAAACAAACAAATACACTACTGCACTAGGTGCTTTAAAAGGCAGCTATTTTTTAAACGAAAACACCACATTAAAACTTATTTCATCCATCTACCACACCACCGAGGAAGAATATTCTGATGTAGTCGCGGCATACGAACTTGGTGAAGTAGACAGCAATCTAGGTAGTGATACGGCTGGCGAGGTATTAACGTCTCGTGGCATTGGCTCACAATTTAACCGTACAAGAAATGATTTAGACGCCCTTATCTTTAATCTAGAACATAAAGGAACCCATGTCATGAACAGTTCTGTTTTAGAATGGGGAGCAAAATATACGCATGAAGATATAAGGGATCAGTTACGGGAATCTGAATTTATAGACTCTGCCGGATTCTCTATTCGACCACCAAGGCCTGAGTTTGTGAACAACCAACCTTCAGAACCATTTACAGCCCCATTAATAGCTTATAACGGGTTAAATGCTTTGAATTTTGTAAAAACGAATAGATTTTCTGGCTACACTCAAATAGGAACACACAAAACATGGAACAATGCAGATGTATATTATAATGTAGGTGTACGTGCTCATCATTGGACGGTTAGCGGAACTGACATAGAAAAGGTATCACAAACGGTATTTAGTCCAAGAGCCCAATTTGCAATAAAACCAGAATGGGAGAAAGATATGTTATTTAGAGTATCTACAGGATTGTATCATCAACCTCCATTCTATAGAGAATTAAGAGATAGTACAGGTACAATTCAACCAAATGTAAAAGCTCAAAAATCATTTCACCTTGTTGCCGGTAATGAATATAGTTTCTTATTATGGGAACGCCCGTTCACATTAATTAGTGAAGCGTATTACAAAAAACTGGATAATGTAAATCCGTATACTCTAGAAGATGTTAGAATACGTTATGCTGCAAATAATACTACAGAAGCTTATGTATATGGTGCGGAAGTTAGAATGAACGGTGCTTTTGTACCCGGTACTGAATCTTGGGTAAGTCTTGGCTATTTAAAAACAGAAGAGAACAGAGATAATAAAGGGTATATACCTAGACCAACAGATCAAAGAATAAAATTTGCAATACTTTTTCAAGATTATATACCCACAATACCAGATTTGAAAATGTATTTGAATTTAGTTTATCAAACAGGTGTTCCTGGTGGATCTCCCAGTTATGCTGACCCATACATTTTTCAGAATAGATTAAGAGATTATAAACGTGCTGATTTAGGAATTTCCTATATTTTTGCAAATAAGGACAAACAATATCCAAAAACACATTGGCTTCACAATTTTAAAGAGTTGAGTTTAGGTTTTGAAATATTCAATTTATTCAATAATCAAAATTCAATTACCAATACTTGGGTAAGGGATGCGGACAGTAAAAATGAATATGCTGTGCCAAATTACCTTACATCAAGAGTATTAAATTTAAGATTAGGAATTCGCTTATAAACAACACAGATGAAAAGAATACTTTTCTTAATTACACTAATTTCTTCCTTTGCCGTCGTAGCTCAAAAAAACATTTACGAAAGCCCAAGCTTTGATGCATTAAGTGCAGACCACAACGTACTAGCTATAATACCTTTTTTAACCAATTTAGACCTCAATGAAAAAATATCTAAATCTGAACAAAAAAGACTAGAAGAAAATGAAGGTTACGCCGTACAAAATGCTTTAGAAACATATTTTTCCAAACGCAGTAAAAAGAAAAATTTACCTGTTACTTTTCAAAACATTGAAAATACCGCTGCCATTTTAGCTAAAGAAAACATCAGTTATGAAAATATTGATGTTTATACTACTAAAGAGTTAAGTGAAATACTGGGTGTAGATGGCATTATAAGTGGTACTTTAGATTTAAATATTTTATTATCAAATGGTATACCTACAGAATTTAGTTTTACAGATTATTTCTCTGGTGGCGCCAATTATGGTAGAATAGGAATTAAAATAAGTGATGGCGATTCTGGTAAACTTCTTTGGAAATACGAGAAAGAAATAAATAAGAAGACTGGTAAAAACACTACAGACCTTATTGACCGAATGATGAAATTAGCCATTAGAAAATTCCCATACGAAAGAGAAAGAAAACGCGATCGTAATAAAAATTAATTACGCTTCTATAATATCTTTAATAACCCCAATAGTATAATCAATATCTTCTTTTGTATTATATGTTGAGAATGAAAAACGAACAGATGGCTTTTTCATATCTTCAGCAGATAGTATTTGAGTAAGTACGTGTGAACCGGCATCGCTACCAGACTGGCATGCACTACCCTTAGAACAAGCAATTCCTTTCATATCTAGATTAAACAAAAGTAGCATAGCTTTATCTTCTGTAATTGGCAAACATACATTTACTAGAGTGTAAGTACTTTTATCCATATCACCAGAATGCCCATTAAATTTGGCATTGGGGATAGTTGACTGTACTTGCGATATAAAATAAGACTTAAGCTCTTCAACATATTTTTTTTCAGCTTCTAAGTTCTCATACGCATATATAAAAGCTTCTTCTAAACCAACAATGTTATGGAATGATTCTGTACCAGCTCTTAGTCCTCGTTCTTGCGAACCACCAGAAATCATACAGCTTAATCCAGAATTTTTACGAATAAAAGCAAAACCAATGCCTTTAGGACCGTGAAATTTATGAGCGGCAGCAGCTAAAAAGTCAATAGGAAATGCTTTTACATCCCAATTATAATGACCTAATGATTGAACGGTATCTGAATGAACCAGTGCGCCGTATTTTTTTGACAAAAGAGTAATTTCTTCTAAATCAATTTTATTTCCTATTTCATTATTGACATGCATTAAGCTTACCAATTTTTTAGAATCATCTTTTTGTAAAAGTGTTTCTAAATGTGCCAAATCTGGATTACCATATTCATCCAAATCAACATATAATAATTGAATTGCAGCTTTTTGCTCTAATTCTTCCACAGTATGCAAAACTGCATGATGCTCAATTCTAGAAGTAATTATAGTCTTTACACCCAAATCACGAACGGCACATCTAATAATCATATTATCTGCCTCTGTACCACCAGAAGTAAAAATAATTTCTGACGGTTGCGCATTAATATATTTAGCGATTGTTTTACGCGCACTTTCAATAGCAGTTTTAGCCGTTCTTCCAAAACTATGTGTAGAAGAAGGGTTTCCGTAAGTACCTAAGGCATCTTGCATTTTAGCAATTACATTAGGGTGAACTTGTGTAGTGGCGGCATTATCTAAATATACATGTTTCATATAAGCATACTCTAAAAATAAATAAAGCACAAAAATAGTTAATTAACCCATAAATGACTGTGATGCTACAGACAGATTTCCAAATTTTAAATTAAATTTGAATTATGAAAAAATACCTTTTAATTGGTTGTTCAATTTTGTTCTTTGCATGTAATGATGGTGACTTACAAATAGAAACCGTAGATTTTGATAGTATAGAAACCGTTCAAAGTTGTGATACAGTATCTGTCTCAACCGAAAATGTATTGTTTAAAATAAATGGTGATGAAGCTTTAATAGTAACATTGCCTAGTGGGCTTTTAAAAAATGAAGTTAGTACTACAGAATTAACTAGTGCTGTTCCTGGCAGCTCTCAAATAAGCTACCGTATATTTTCAGAGACAGTAACCAGTACTTATTTCTGTGATTCGCCACCACCACTTACACCAACAGTTTTAGAAGAAATTGAAGCAGAAGGCGGAAGTATTATTATCACCACTACTACTGAAGATAGTATAACATTCACCCATACTATTCAACTAAGTGGAATTACATTTTTAAACGAAAACGGAAGTAGAATTACCGATTTGCAAGTGAGTGAATTTGGTAGCGTTACTACTACAGCCGGTTAATTTAAAAATTTTGAAAGACGTAAACCTCTGTTGCCCCTAGCCCATATTTTTGGTAGTCCGCATCATAGTACTTAACGTTATCATACTTTCTAAAGAGATAACCCAACTCTTCTTTCAGCACCCCCTCACCTACGCCATGTATAAAAACAATTTTCTGAATTCTCTTACTAATAGCAAAATCTAGTTGTCTTTTTGCAGTATCTAATTGTAAATTCAACATATCAAATTTGCTAATCGCTTTTGGATTTTTCACTAATTGATTAATGTGTAAATCAACCTCCATTTTAGGAGCAGTACGCTCCTTAGTTCTTAAAACAGTAGTTTTTCTTCTTTTAGGAATTTCTTTTTCTTTCTTGATTTTGGCAATTTCATAGTTGGAAACACGAATATCGTCAGAAATTAAAACCAACTCCTTAAAATCAAAAGTTAACGGAAAACCATCATCACTTAAAATGGTGACACTGCGATCATTTATAGACTTAACTACGCCTTTTATGACATCGTCAATTGTTTCTACGGTATCGCCAATCTTAAAATGAGACATGTTTTTGTTTTGAATACACAAAAATAATGGTAATTTTCGGACTATTAATTTATTTAAAGATGCGCCTTAAGGCATTAATTATTTTTTTGGGATTAGAAAGTTTTATGCTTCCCTGTTTTACAAAACAGATATTAGGCGTTGATTGCCCCGGCTGTGGGTTACAACGTTCATTGCTATTTTTAATAAAAGGCGAGTTTGTTTCTGCTTTTTTAATGTACCCAGCTATTTACCCTATGTTACTACTTTTTGGTTTTTTAGGGCTCAATAAAATTTATTCCTTTAAACATTCAAATACAATTACGATTACTCTTATGGTAAGTACCGTAGGTTTTATATTGACCAATTACATTTTAAAATTCATTTAACTAAACCTTTAAATTATGGAACAACAAAAATTACCTAATGTAACTCTAGCCTTAGTACTTGCTATTTTAGGATTTGTATGCTGCTGTATAGGTGGTCTACCAGCAATTATCTTAGGTGGTATTGCTTTATTCTTAACATCTAAAGATGAAAAGACTTACCAGGCAAATCCTCAAGACTATTCTAACTATAGTACTTTAAAAACGACTAAAACTGTTTCTATAGTAGTATTAGTAATTGGTGTCCTTTATTTAGCATATTCCATTTACGGAATTATGAGTATTGGCGGATGGGAAGCTTACATGGAGCAAGTTCAAATAATGTCTGAACAATTTTCACAATAACTAAATGAACAATTCTGAGTACGAACAAATACCAGGTTCTAGTAACGCTTTAACTTTTGGAATTTTATCCATTGTTTTATCCATTTTTTGTTGTGGTCCTTTTGGCGCCATATTCAGTATCATTGGTTTAAATAATGCGAAAAAAGCACAAAGGTTTTATGAAAATAACCCTGGTAATTATAGAGGATATGAAAATATAAATACTGGCAGGATTTTATCTTACATTGGTCTTGCAATAGCTATTATCCTTTTAATTCTTTCTATAGTCTATTTCGGTTTAATTATAGCAATATTTGCATCAGCCGATTTTCAATAGAAGAAAAATTACAAACAAAAAAAATCCCCGATTTACATCGGGGATTTTTTATTTCTATTGTTTAAACTCTTTCAGTGTTTTAATAATGATTGAAACACAATCTAGTAGCTCTTCTTTAGTCATTACCAAAGGTGGTGCAAAACGAATTATATTTCCATGTGTTGGTTTCGCCAACAATCCATTCTCCTTTAATGCCATACATATATCCCAAGCAGTAGAGCTCTCTTCACTGTCATTAATAAGAATTGCATTCAATAGACCTTTACCACGAACACTGTTTACTAAATCTGTAGTTGGTATGAATTTATTCAACTCTGATCTAAAAAGTTCACCTAATACAAATGCATTTTCTGCAAGCTTTTCATCTTTTACCACTTCTAGAGCAGCCATACCAACAGCAGCAGCAATTGGGTTACCACCAAAGGTACTACCATGGTTTCCTGGTCGTATAACATTCATAATAGCATCATTTGCCAAAACTGCTGAAACTGGGTAAGCACCACCGGACAAAGCTTTTCCTAAAATTAAAATATCTGGCTTAATTTCTGGAGTTCCACTACAGTGCTTATCTGAACAAGAGCAATTACCACAAGTAGCTAATAAACGACCTGTTCTAGCAATACCTGTTTGTACTTCGTCTGCAATAAACAATACATTATACTTTTCACATAATGCTTTTGCTCCGCTTAAATAACCTTCAGAAGGTACGTAAACCCCTGCCTCACCTTGTATTGGCTCAACTAAGAAACCTGCAACATTTGAGTTTGATTTTAAAACCTCTTCTAAAGCCGTTAAATTATCATACGCTATTTTAATGAATCCGTCAGTATATGGTCCAAAATTCTTACGGGCAACAGGATCGTTAGAAAAAGAAATTATAGTTGTAGTACGACCGTGAAAATTATTTTCACAAACAACTATTTCCGCATTATTCTCAGCTATCCCTTTCTTTTCATAAGCCCACTTTCTACAAATCTTCAGTGCAGTTTCTACAGCCTCTGCACCAGTATTCATTGGTAAAAGCTTATCGAAATGAAAAGTTTCAGTAGCATATTTCTCATACTTGCCTAGCATATCATTATAAAATGCTCTAGACGTCAATGACAAGGTTTTTGCTTGTTCTGTCATTGCATCAACAATTTTTGGATGGCAATGACCTTGGTTTACTGCAGAATATGCAGAAAGAAAATCATAATATTTTTTTCCTTCAACGTCCCAAACAAATACACCTTCACCTTTACTTAATACTACAGGTAGTGGGTGATAATTGTGGGCTCCGTGTTTTTCTTCTAATGCGATAGCATCCTTAGAAGAGATGTTTTCTAAAATTGACATGGTAAAAATTACTTTAAATAAAACTTTAGCAATTCCTTCTATACCTTTTTCCTTTCGAAGAGTCGAAAATTCAGCGTGGGAGAGAAATCATCCTTGTAGAGTTACAAACTTAACAAATATTTTTTTTGAATCACCATAAAAACAAAAAATCCCTATGAAGTACTGTAAAATGTGACTTTTAACAAAAATTTGTGTCCTACTTAATACAACCAATTTATTATATAAAAAAAACACTATGAATTATTTAGAGAACATGATGTCCAGCCTTTCAAATTCAGTTGGCGATTTTTTACCGAGTACGATCGGTGCAATATTGATACTGATAATTGGATGGTTTATTGCAGGGTTTGTAAAAAGACTAATTACCAAATTAATTAAAAGAACCAATATTGACAGTAAACTAGGGTCAGGCAAAATTGAACTCTCCTCATTTATCGGTAAACTAGTTTACTTTTTTATAATGATTTTTGTTTTTATGCTAGCCTTAGAAAAACTAGGTATGACCAGTGTTCTAGATCCTGTAAAAAATCTACTTAATGGATTTACAGGCTACATACCTAATATTGTAGGTGCTGGTTTAGTAGGTTACATAGGTTATATGCTAGCTACTATAGTTTCTGAGCTAGTCGGGCTCTCTGGGGAAACAATACAGAGTTTTGTGCCTAAATTAAAACTACCAGAAAATTTAGATTTAGTCAACATTCTTAAAAAGGTAGTTTTTATTTTCATATTTATACCCTTGTTAATTACTGCTTTGAATATATTGAATATGGATGCTATTTCTGTACCGGCAACTCATATGCTAGAACAATTTTTCAATGCCATCCCTAAAATTGTAGTAGCTGTTCTTATACTTTTAATCTTTGTAATTGGAGGTAAATTTGTTTCTGGGTTAGTTACTGATTTATTAGAAAGCTTAAATTTAGATGGTATTGTTAACAGGATGAATTTAGGTAGCGTTTCTTCTAATACCAACCTACCTAAATTAATAGGAAATATTGTCTACTTCTTCATAGTACTTTTTGGTATTACTACAGCTTTAGAAAAATTAGAATTCCAAAAATTAACAGAAGTGCTTGATACGTTAGTGGGTGTTTCTGGTAATATTCTTTTTGGATTAGTCATCTTAATTATAGGAAATTGGATTGCATCTATTGCGCATAAAACAATGGCTAAAGATGAAAATAATCTTTTTGTTGCATCAATCGTAAGAATGTGCATTTTAGCAATATTCTTGGCTATGGGACTTAAAACAATGGGAATTGGAGATGATATTATAAACATGGCGTTTGGTATTACCTTGGGTACGATCGCCGTTACAATAGCCCTTTCTTTTGGTCTTGGAGGTAGAGAAGCTGCAGGAAAACAGATGGAAAGAATTTTGAATAAATTCAACAAAAATAAATAGTAAAAAAACACAATTACCTTTATCCTAAAAGTCAAGAAACCTTAATATAAGGTGTCTTGACTTTTTTAATTTCTATTGTAAATAACAATCTATAGCCAAATAAACTAAGTCATATTTAACTAAAATTAATAGACCCTAGTGTATGTAATTGTTATAATAAATGCAAACGGATGCTTACTTTTGCGCTATGCGAAAAAAGACAAAGCGACTAGTTTTTGAAAACGTTACCGTTACAGATGCAGCAGCAAAAGGTAAAACTATTGGTAAAGCACCTGACGGAAGAGTTATCTTTTTAACTAACACCGTACCAGGCGATGTGGTTGATGTACAAACGACCAAAAAACGTAAAGCATATTTTGAGGGAATCGCAACAACTTTCCACTCCCTTTCAGACAAGCGTGTAGAACCTGTGTGCCAACATTTCAATGTATGTGGCGGTTGCAAATGGCAAGATATGGGCTATGAGCACCAATTATTTTACAAACAAAAAGAAGTAGAGAATAATTTAAAAAGGATAGGTCATTTAGAATTACCAGAATTAACCCCTATTCTTGGTTCAGAAAAGCAATATTTCTATAGAAATAAGATGGAATTTTCTTTTTCAGATAGTCGCTGGTTAACTTTAGATGAAATAAAGTCTGACAATCAAATAGAAGATAAAAATGCATTAGGATTTCATATTCCTGGAATGTGGGATAAAATTTTGGACATAGAAAAATGTCATTTACAAAAAGACCCATCAAATGCTATTCGACTAGAAACAAAAAAATTTGCTACTGCAAACGGGTTGACTTTTTTTAATCCAAGAAATCAGCACGGCATGTTGCGTACCTTAATTATACGTACCACATCAACCGGTGAAATTATGGTATTGGTTCAGTTTTTTGAAAATGATAAAGAAAAGAGAGAATTACTTTTAAATCATCTTTCAACAACATTTCCTGAAATTACATCCTTATTATATGTGATTAACCCAAAACAGAATGATACTATTTATGATCAAGAAATCATTTGTTTTGCTGGCAGGGAACATATCTTTGAAGAAATGGAGGGGTTGAAGTTTAAAATTAATGCAAAATCCTTTTACCAAACTAATTCTGAACAAGCTTACGAATTATACAAAATAACTAGAAATTTTGCCGATTTAAAAGGTGATGAATTGGTATATGACCTTTACACAGGTACTGGTACTATTGCACAATTTGTTTCAAAAAAGGCTAAAAAAGTAGTCGGTATAGAATCTGTTCCTGAAGCTATTTTAGATGCAAAAGCAAATGCAGTCCGTAATAATATCGAGAATGTAGATTTCTTTGTTGGTGATATGAAAAATGTATTCAACGAACAGTTTATAAATCAAAATGGTGTACCAGATGTAATTATTACTGACCCTCCAAGAGATGGTATGCATAAAGACGTTGTTCAGCAAATATTAAACATCGCTCCTAAAAAAGTAGTTTATGTTAGTTGTAATAGCGCAACACAGGCTAGAGATTTAGAATTAATGAAAGAGATGTATACAATTACTAAAGTTCAGCCAGTAGACATGTTTCCACAGACTCATCACGTAGAAAATGTTGTACTTTTAGAAAAGAAAGTTTAAAATGAGAAGATTTCAAATCGGATTATTAATTTTCCTAGGTATTATCTTCGCATCATCATGTGAGAAAGATGATATCTGTGTTGAGGGAGATACTCCTCTTTTGGTTATAGAATTTTACGATGTTACAGATACTTCTGCTTTAAAAGAAGTTACCACTTTAAGAGCTGTAGGTGTTGGACAAAATGTTACTGTCAATACTGTAACAGATAGAAGTACGGTAAGTACAATATCCATTCCTTTAAAAACAGATGAAGATGCTACAAGTTTCATATTGATTAGCAGTTCTGCTGAAAATGAGGATGGCATAGAAACTGGAAACGTTGATACCATTACTTTTTCCTATAACCGTTTAGAAGATTTTCTATCTCGCGGATGTGGTTTTGTTGTAAATTATGATGAATTACAAGGAAGCCTTACTGCTGATGATAATAACTGGATTCAAGATATTGAAATAACACAATCCCTAGTCACAAACTCAGATTCTACACATGTCAAGATTTTTCATTAATCTTTTATTTCTACTATGTTCTTGTTTAGCACTTAGTCAAAGCAAGCCCATAGATTTAAATCCAAAGGATACGGTAGAATATAAACAATCTTATGGTCTAGGGTTAGGTATAGATTTAAGTAGAATCATTACTGGTGCTTTAGATGATAATTATAAAGGTTTTGAAATAGTTGCGGATTACAGATTAAATCAGAATTTATATCTAGCTGCTGAACTTGGAAATGAAGAAAAAACCAGACAAGAAGATCTTTACAATTTTACTACTTCTGGTAATTATCTAAAACTAGGTGTAAACAAAAATACATATGCTAACTGGTACGGTGAGCATAATTTAATTTACATGGGCGGTAGAATAGCATTTAGCACCTTTGAAAACACATTAAATAATTATCAATACTTTGATACGAATAGATATTGGAATCCAGATGGTTTTGCAAACGGCTCTGATGTGCCCGAAAAATTTTCAGGACTTTCTGCCACTTGGATTGAGGCTGTTTTTGGTACTAAAATAGAAGTAATATCAAATGTATATATGGGTGCCAGTATTCGCCTAGGTCTTATATTAAGCCAAAAAGAAGACGAACGCTTCCCTAATCTCTATGTACCAGGGTTTAATAAAGTAACTTGGGACAGTAATTTTGGAGTTGGATACAATTACAGCATATCTTATTTCTTACCTCTTTACAAAAAGAAAAATAAGGTTAAGAAAAAAATTGAAGAATCGGCACCTCCACAAGACCCACCAAGACCAAAAGAGCGTTTATAATATTTTAAACCCTTTTATAAAAATCCATTTCATTACAATCTTCTCTACGCCGTCAATTTTAGTAATGGCAAATTTTGGAGCTAAAAAAGAAGCCGCAATAGCTGAAATTACAGCTAGGTAGAATGAGTCTATTGTTAGTAATACTTGTAAGCCAAAGCGAAACAAAACAAAGAGACTGGCAAAACCTAAAAAATTATATATTAAAACTTTAAGCTTAGGTTTCATTCTTCGTTCCCTTTTTGATATTTTGCCTTCTTGCTACCCTCATACATCTCATATTTCACCAAACGAGATTCTAAATGACTATTAAACACTTTAATCTTACGAGAAGGTCTTAGCCCAACAAACTTTAAAGCAGGTAAATTACTGGTTATAAACCAAGCATTTGTACTAGGATATCCTTGTTTTAAAGTATCTCCTATAGCGCTATAGAAGTTTTCCATATCTATATCTAATCGTTCACCATATGGCGGATTAAAACACATATGTAGCGTTCCTTCTGTTGGTTTGTCTGTTTTGAAAAAGTCTTTTCGTTCAACAGTTATATAATCCGTAAGGTTAGCATTGTCAATATTATCTTGGGCTTTTCTTACTGCAGAAGGCGCTTTATCATAACCAATAATTTTATGATGAAACTCTCTGGTCTTCTTTAAGCTAGAGTCTATAATCTTTTCAAATAGTTCAGCATCAAAATCAGTCCATTTTTCGAATGCGAAACCTTTCCTATTAATATTTGCAGGTATATTACAAGCAATCATAGCAGCTTCTGTCAACATTGTGCCACTACCGCACATTGGATCTAAAAAATCGCTTTGTCCATCCCAACCACTTAATAAAAGTAATCCAGAAGCTAAGACTTCATTTATAGGCGCAATATTTGTTGCTGTACGATATCCCCTTTTGTGTAATGAAGTACCAGAGCTATCTAAAGAAACATTACAATCATTATTGTGGATATGAATATTTATACGCAAATCTGGATCCTTTACATCAACATCCGGTCTAGTACCATCAGTATCTCTAAATTTATCTACTATTGCATCTTTAGTTTTTTGAGAGACATATAATGAATGCGTAAACTGTTCTGAATTTACCGTGGCATCAATAGCAAATGTTTCACTGACAGAAAGATATTCTGTCCATTCCATTGCATATATCTTTTTATATAAGTCATTTTCATCCCTAACACGAAATGAATGAATAGGTTTAATAATTTTTATAGCTGTTCTCAAACAAAGATTTGCTTTGTACATAAAACCCGTATCACCTTCAAAAGATACATTTCTAGTTCCCTCTACAACATTGCTAGCACCAAGATTTCTAAGTTCCTTAGACAAAAGCTCTTCAAAACCAAATAAGGTCTTAGCGACCATTTTAAAATTATTACCCATATTCATCTTTTCTCGTACCGCAAAAATACGCTAATTTTGACGCTAGTTTAATTAATGACCTATTTCCTTTTCTAAAAGCTTAATTAGCATCTGCATGATTTATATTTTACCAATTCTAGGAGTGTTAATTAGTTTTCTTTTTGTCTTTATAGCTAAGCCACAAAAAAATGAATCCTTTAAACTTTTACTAGCATTTAGTGGTGCTTTTCTTTTAGCACTTACAATATTTGAAATGCTACCTGAAGTTTATTCAACTATTGATTCAAAGTCAATTGGAGTTTTCATAATGTTAGGAATACTATTTCAAATATTTTTAGAATTCTTCTCTAAAGGGGCAGAACACGGTCATGTACACATATCAAAAGAGAGTCAAAATTTTCCATGGTTACTCTTTATCAGTCTTTGTATTCATTCACTTCTTGAAGGTCTTCCAATAGGTACTAATGATACTATTATTTATGGAATTCTAATTCACAAAATTCCAATAGCGATTATATTAAGTATTTTCCTTTTAGGTTCTAATTTAAAGCCAGTGCAAGCCGGACTCTTTATGGTATTGTTTGCCATAATGACTCCTTTAGGTACCTATTTAGCGCATACCATTGATTTATTATCTACATACGGTGTTTATCTAAATGCTTTAGTAATAGGAGTATTTTTACATATTTCTACCATAATATTATTTGAAAGTTCTGAAGGTCATAAATTCAATTTAAGGAAGTTACTGGTAATTATACTAGGAATAACAATCGCATATTTTTTATAAATGTTTAGTAAAGAAGACTCTAGAAAATTACGAGAAGAATTTTGGATTTCTTTTGGAAAATCATTTCCAAATAAATGGACTTTGTATAAAACTAAGGTCAAAGGACTATCCTTTAAGTTTCATTTTAATTTAAAAATGGCAATGGTTTCCATTGATGTAGATTCAGATCTAGAACTACGTATGAAAGTTTGGGACCAACTGGTAGCTCTAAAATCAATATTAATAGATGAATATCTTCCTGAGGCTATTTATGAAGACTTCTTTATACTAGATAACCAAAAAGATATTTCAAGGGTTTACGTTCAAATAAACGATGTTTCTATTCACAATAAAAACACTTGGAGACAAACAATGGAATTCTTGAATACTTCTATGTATCAAATAGAGTCATTTTACGAAGAATATAAAGATATTATAGATTCATAATTAACAGAACAAGAGCTAGCCCTTAAATAACGTCTAAATAGATAAAGAACCAATGACATATTGCACCAGCTAAAAC
>TARA_R110002033_G_scaffold44123_2_pt1 | contig 31070 bp, 27 predicted proteins | sample TARA_R110002033 | Tara Oceans TARA_R110002033 (sample SAMEA4397051) | marine metagenome | biome: Polar Biome; feature: [SRF] surface water layer (ENVO:00010504); material: water (ENVO:00002006), including particulate matter (ENVO:01000060) such as... | depth 5 m
TTCGCTATCTTTAACTTTAATACCTGGCACTATAATCACCCTCTTTCTTTTAAAATTTAGGGTTGCATTATATTTAAATAATACTTAATTTCAATTTAACCATATTTTGATATAATCACTTAATTAAAGAATATTAGGAAAAACATTGAATTTAACACATCTAGATGAAAATAATAGACCTAAAATGGTAGATGTATCTGATAAAAAAGATAGCACAAGAGTCGCAATTGCTTCTGGTCAGATATCTATGTCTCAAGAAGCATATGATGCAATTATCAGTAATAATACTAAAAAAGGTCCAGTACTTCAAACAGCGGTTATTGCTTCAATTATGGGTGTTAAAAAAACAAGTGAATTAATACCCATGTGTCATCCTTTATTATTAAGTGGAATAAATTGTGATGTTGAAGAATTACCTAGTTTACCTGGGTTTAAATTGATAGTTACTGCTAAATTAAATGGACAAACTGGTGTAGAGATGGAAGCTTTGACTGGTACTAGTATTGGATTACTTACAATTTATGACATGGTAAAAGCTATTGATAAATCAATGGTTATTTCTAATATTCAATTAGAGAGTAAATCTGGTGGAAAAAGTGGGGACTTTAAGAGATGATTGATTTAAATAAGCATAAGTTAGAACTGGATTATCCATGTTCTTGGGTTTATAAAGTTGTTGTTGTTGAAACTGTTAATATAAAAGAAGTTGTAAAAGAAGTTATAATTGAAAGAGAACATAAATTGACTGAATCAAAAGTTAGTTCGAAGGGAAAATTTAAAAGTTATACTTTAGACTTACTTGTTCATAATGATGAGGATAGAAAGATGATTTATGAGCTTTTAGGTAATCATAGTGATGTAAAAATGGTTTTATAAAGAAGAAAAGATGAATAGAAGAGAATTTTTAGACAAAGCAAAAAACTTAGCAATTTGTTCAACCATATATCCAATAATTGGTAGTGCAAGTTCTACTGATATATTTGAGGAGAAAGCTTTTTCTCCTAAAGATATGATTGTCAATAATAACAGTACTTTAACTATATCAAAAGATGTTTTTTTAGAAGAGAAATATCACATACCTTTTAAAAATGTTCAAAAAAAGATTAATTATATTCAACATTATGTTGGATATGGAAATTTTAATATTATATCTTTTGATGAAGCTATAAATATTTTAAGATATTCTAAAAATTATACAATATTTACAAAAGAAGAGTTAGCTTTTATTGAACATATTTTTTATTATGAACCAACTTATCATGGTTTTTATGGTGATAGAACAACTAATGACTTAACTGCATCAATTAATAAAAAAGAGATAGAAAAAATACCATATACAGGGCATTATATCTTCAAAGGAAAGCCTAAAGAAGCATATCTAAAAATGAAAGATGATATTGGACCAACTATTTATTTGACATCAGGAGTAAGATCTGTTGTTAAGCAAATGAAACTATTTTTAGATAAATTAGATTCTGTAGATCTTAATTTATCTATGGCCTCAAGATCAATTGCGCCACCAGCATTTACCTACCACTCTGTTGGAGATTTTGATGTTGGTAAAAAAGGTCTAGGTGCAGCAAACTTTACAGAAAAGTTTTCATATACGAGTGAATTTTCACAAATGAAAACATTAAAATATATTGATATGAGATATACAATTGGAAATAAGGATGGAGTAAGGTATGAACCTTGGCATGTTAAAGTTATTTAGAGTTTTTTTTATTTTTTTATTTTTACAGAATTTATATGCACATAGCAGTGATTTAAATTTTAAATTTATTAAAAAAGGTGTACAAGATAATAATACACTTTTAATAGTAGGTGGTATTCAAGGTGATGAACCTGGTGGTTTTATGGCAGCATCTTTAATTGCAACACATTATGAGATAACAAAAGGTTCTGTTTGGATTGTTCCTAATTTAAATTTTACATCTATTATTGAAAGATCACGAGGTCCTTTTGGAGATATGAATAGAAAATTTGCATATATTTCTAAAGAAGATCCTGATTATGTTGATGTGGAAAGAATAAAAGAGTTAATTACAAAGCCTGAAGTGAAACTAATAGTAAATTTACATGATGGAAGTGGATATTTTAGAAAGAAATTTATAGATAATTATCATTCTCCTTATAGATGGGGACAAAGTTCAATTATTGATCAAGTTAGTGTAAATGTTCCCGTATATGGAAATCTTGCTGAAATCAGTAAAGAAGTTTGTGAAAAAGTAAATGCAAACTTGATTAGAAAAGAAGATATTTATCATACTCATAATACAAAAACAAAACTTGGTGATAAGGAAATGGAGAAAACATTAACTTATTTTGCAATAAACAATGGTAAAGCAGCTTTTGGAAATGAAGCAAGTAAAGAGTTACCAGTTCATGAAAGAACTTATTATCATCTTTTAGCTCTTGAAAAGTATATGCATATTATGGGAATAGAGTTTAAAAGAAAATTTGATTTACAACCACTTGCCCTAAGAGATGTTATAGATAATGATATCTATATCTCATTTTACGATGATAAAATAAAAATTCCTTTATCAGATATAAGAAATTATATAAGTTATTTCCCTACAAAAAAAGATGGAACAATAGATTTTAAACCAAGTAGTCCAGTTATGACTGTAATAAAAAATAGTAATTCTACTTATTCAATACATTATGGAAATAGAAGATTATCTATTTTAGAACCAGATTATTTGGATGTAAGCGAAAAGAAAGAAGATATAAAATTTAAAATCGATGGCGAAGAAAAGCAAATAAAAATTGGTTCATTGGTTGATGTATCAAACAGTTTTTTAGTTTATCCAAATGATTATAGGGTAAATGTTATTGGTTATGTTAATAAAGCTCACAAAAATGAATCTGGCCTTGAAATTGAAAAAGATGAAATTCTTCAAAGATTTTCATTAGATGTAAAAGGTCAAATATATAGAGTAGAATTTTATAATAAAGATGATAATAAGTTCGCAGGAATGGTACTGGTGAAGTTCCCAAAAAAGCTTTATAAAGAGGTAGTTTTAAATGAGGCTGGCGTAAAACCAGCTTCATTATAAGATATTATAAATCAACTAACTCTTTTTTTATTTTCTCTTGGTTTATTTTTTTGATGGCAGATTTGTAAAGTTCTTCAACTCTGTCTATCTTCTCATCAATTAATTCACAAATTTGTTCAAAATCTTGTCCTTCTTCTGAAGCTACAAAAACTTTATACTCTTTTTTTGTAAATTTTCTTTTTAAAATTTCTTTTAACTCTGTCTCATCTTTTAATTCTCCAACAAGTTTCTCTATATTGCAGATTAGAGCCTTCTTAAAATTCATTTACTTTATTCCTTTATCCAATCATTTAAATTTGTTATGTCATCGTATGAAGTCATATCTAACATTATAGGAGAAATAGAGATAAAATTTGCTTTTATGGCTTCAAAATCACAATTTAATTTTTCACTCTCTTCCCAAATCAAAGGATGAAGCCCTATCCAATAAAATTCTTCACCCCTAGGACTTAGGTGTCTGTGGGTGTCATTGCCATATATTCTATATCCAGCTTTTGTTATTTTAAAGCCTTTACAATCATCTTCGTGTATTGGAGGGATATTGATATTTAGAAATTTTCTATCTTCTAAAGGGAACTCTTTTTTAAATATTTTTTTAACAATTGTAGCGATTGCTTTTTTTGCCAAATTAAAATCTTCTTTTGGATCAATACCACCAGGTAAGTCATTAAATACTTGTGATATTGCAATTGCAGGAATTCCTTGTAAAGTAGCTTCCATAGCTGCAGCTGCTGTTCCACTATATGTAATATCTTCTCCCATATTAGAACCAATATTTATACCACTTATTACTAAATCGGGTTTATACCCTTCTTTAAATAAATTATTCAAAGAAATAAACACACAATCAGTGGGTGTTCCATCATCAATTTTGTAATAATCATCATCAACATTTATCATTCTAAGGGGTTTATCAAGGGTAAGTGAGTGACCACAAGCTGATTTATTTCTCGCAGGTGCGACTACAGTTAGTTTTGCTAAAGGGCTTAGTGCTTTGATTAGTGCTTTTAATCCTACTGCATCAAATCCATCATCATTTGTTAAAAGTATTTGTTTCATTATGCTATAAAAACTCCATCTAGTGATTTTATTAAGCCTTCTATATTTGAAGTTACTTTAAATCCAGTGTCAAGTTCTATATCAGCTAATTTTGATTTTACCAATAATTTTAACTCTCTTTTCCCTTGATTGTGTGCAATAATTTCAAAAAGGTCATACATTATTTTATCATCATCTGTAAAATTAACTGCCACAGTTATTGGTGGTTCTTGGATTGCTTTTTGTTTTGTTTTGATTTTTTCTTTTCTTGCTTCTTTTAAAGTCTCTATTTTTCTTAAATTGATTCTAGTAAACTGGTCATCTTTTGAAATTCGCACTTTAAATGCAATTGGTTCACTTAAGTCAAAATCTTCTCTTAATTCTTTTAATCTATCTTCAAATAGCATTAATTCAATATTTCCATGTAAGTCCATAAGACTTAAGATTGCAAATTTATTACCTTTTTTAGAGATTCTTTCATTAATTGTTTCAACTTTTCCAATAAATAAAGCTTCACTTCCATCTCCTAAATCTTCAATTTCAGATGATAGGGTATAACTTATTCCATCTAATTGTTCCCTATATTCATCAAGGGGATGCCCAGATACATAGAAACCTAAAGATTGTTTTTCTAATTCTAATAACTCTTTTAATTCATACTCTTCAAATTTTTCAAGTTGAACTTCAACTTTTGTAAGCTCTTTAGAATCTCCAAAAAGTGACCCTGTTGCCATTTTTTTAGCAGCCATTGCTTTTCCAACAGTTTCATTTATAGTCTCAATTTGTTCTAAAATTGATCGTCTTGAGTATCCAAAAGTATCAAATCCACCAGCTTTTGCTAAAGATTCAAATACTCTTTTATTTACTTTACTTCCATCAACTCTTGAGATGAAATCTGCAAAGTCTTCAAAGTTCCCATTTTCATTTCGCTCTTTTAAAATAGACTTAATAGCAACATCTCCAGCACCTTTAATGGCACCCATTCCAAACATTACTACTTCTTGTCCATCAATTTTTTTAGGAGCAAACACAAGGTCTGATTTATTAATATCTGGTGGGAAAAGGTCTAGTTTTAATCTTTTTACTTCATCAACATATTTTACAACTTTATCTGTATTATCTTTTTCTAGTGTTAGCAGTGCAGCCATAAATTCTGATGGATAATATTTTTTTAAATAAGAAGTATAAAATGTCACAAGGGCATAAGCCGCTGAGTGAGATTTATTAAATCCATATCCAGCAAACTTTACAATTAAGTCGAACAGTTCTTCACAATGCTCTTTGACAAAGCCCTTTTTTACTCCACCAATTGCAAATTCACCTTTTAGTCTATCCATCTCTTCTTTAATCTTTTTACCCATTGCCCGTCTAACTAAATCGGCACCACCAAGACTAAATCCACCAATTGTTTGTACGATTTGCATAACTTGCTCTTGGTAAACGATAACACCATATGTTGTTTCAAGTATGGGTCTTAAAGGAGCATCAAATTCATCATAGAAATAGTTGATTTCAGCTCGACCATGTTTTCTATCGATGAAGTCATCAAGCATCCCAGACTCCATTGGACCTGGTCTATATAGTGCAAGAACGGCGATAATATCCTCAAAGTTTGATGGTTTTAGTCTTTTACATAAATCTTGCATACCATCTGACTCTATTTGGAATAATCCAATTGTATTCCCTGTTTGAATTAGGTCATAAACACCTTTATCATTTACATCAACAGTTAAGAAATTTACTCTTTTGCCATGTCTTTTTTCTATTAGTTTATTTGCTTCTTCAATAACAGTTAGGGTCTTTAGACCCAAGAAGTCAAATTTGATTAAATCCACATCTTCTACATATTTACCATTGTACTGAGTAGCTAAGGTCTCCATTCCTGAGGGTTTAAAAAGAGGTGTTTTATTCCAAAGAGGTTCATTTGAAATAACAACTCCCGCCGCGTGAGTTCCTGCATTTCTATTTAGTCCTTCAAGGGCTATTGCAAAATCCCAAACTCTTTTTGCTTGTGGATTTGAATCACAAAGTTCTTTTATCTTTGGTTCTTTTTCATATGAAGAGGTTAGGTTAATCCCAAGTTCATCAGGAATAAGTTTTGCCATTGCATCAGCTTGAGAATAGGGCATGTCAAGAACTCTAGCAACATCTCTAATAACCCCTTTTGCAAGTAGTTTACCAAAGGTAATGATTTGGGCAACATTGGCTCTTCCATATTTTTCAATAACATAATCAAGAATCTCTTGTCTTCTAGCTTGACAGAAATCCATATCGATATCTGGCATCGATACCCTTTCAGGATTTAGAAATCTCTCAAAAAGTAAACCATAAGGGATAGGATCAATATCTGTAATTGCTAAAGAAAAAGCAACTAAACTTCCAGCTGCAGATCCCCGTCCTGGACCTACTGGTATACCCATTTGTTTTGCAGCAATTACGAAATCCCAAACGATAAGCATATATCCTGGGAATTTCATGCTATTGATAATGTCTATTTCTACTTGTAATCTATCTTTATACTCTTGATGTCGCTCTTGTGGGACTATTTCAAGTCTTTTTTCTAGACCTTTCCAACACTCATGTACAAATAATATTTTATCATTTTCTAATGAGTATTCTAATTCTGGTTCGGGTAAGGTTAAGCCTTGTTCAAGTGACTTTTCCCTTGTAAATTTGAAGTTAGGAGGAGTTGGGTCTCCTAGTTTTATCTCTAAGTTACATTTATCAACTATCTCTTGGGTTGCAGCTATTGTTTCTGGAATATCTGCATATAGTTTTGAGATTTGTTCTGATGATTTTAAATAAAACTCATGGACACTATGTCTTAGCCTATTTGGATCATCATAAAGTTTATTCATGGCAATACACATAAAAGCTTCATGAGCTTCAGCATCTTTTTGTTTTAAGTAGTGAGTATCATTTGTAGCAACAACTTTTATACCTGTTTCTTTTGATATTCTTAAGATTTGGTCATCAATAAAATGTTGGTCAGAAATACCATGTCTCATAATTTCTAGGTAAAAATCATCTCCAAATATCTCTTTATACTCTAAAGCAATTTTTTTTGCTTCTTCATACCCTTTTGCACCATTTTTTACATTTCTTTCACTTTGCGTATTTAGGTGCCAGTTTACTTCACCTTGTAAACAAGCTGCACTACATACAAGCCCTTCACTATTTTCTCTTAATATTTTTTTATTAATTCTAGGGTAATAATAGAACCCATGCATATAAGCTTGACTAGTCAAAAACATCAAGTTTTTGTAGCCTTTTTCATTTTTTGCATATAAGCATAGGTGAAATCTTTTTCTATGTGATTTATCATCTAATTCTTCAGAATTGTGAATATAAGCTTCCATACCAATAATTGGTTTGATGCCTTCTGCTTTCATAGCTTTATAAAAATCAATAGCTCCAAACATATTACCATGGTCTGTCATGGCAACACTTTTCATTCCTAAAGCTTTGATTTTTTTTGCTAAATCTTTTATTTTATTAGCACCATCTAAGAGCGAATATTCTGTGTGTAGGTGTAAGTGCGTGAATTCTGGTATTTGTGACATAATGATTCTTTTCTTGGATATTTATTAGGGGATTATAACTTAAAGAATCTATTATCTAAATGAATTTAAATGATTACTTGCTTCTTTATATCCTAGCTTAAATAGTTCATCCAATCCATCAAAAGTAAACATTTTTGTCTCTCTTAATTCATTGGTTGTGATATAAATATCTGTATGTTTTATTGCATAATCAATATTTAGATGCCAAGTTTTAAATATTCTTTTTTTTACTAAATTTATTGGATTATAATTTTTTTGCAAACTTCTTTCTTTTCTTGGTAGAAGATCAAGGGCACATATTTTATAATTTTTATTAAGTAGGGGTTCAACTGGTATATTATTTAACAATCCCCCATCAAATAATTTTCTATTCTCAAATTTTAAAGGTTTGAATAATGGAATCAAAGCAGAAGAAGCTATACATAAGTTCACTACATCACCTTTATCATAATAGATTAGCTCTTTATTTTTGTAATCATAAACACAAATATATAAAGGTTTTGGAATATCTTCTATTTTAGCTATTGGCAATAACTCTTTTATTAAAGGATTTGTTGTATCGATTTTAAGTAAACCATTTAGATAAGGGTTAAATTTTATACATTTCTTTAGCTCTTTTGATTTGAATATTTTTAATTGTTCTAAAGGAGAGATTCCACTTGCATATGAAGCTGCAATTATTGAGCCAATTGAACTTCCACTAAAAGCTTCAAACTTAATATTTTGTTCATCAAAAAAAGCTAATGCACCTAAATGAAAAGCACCTCTTGCTGCTCCACCACTTAGGCAAAGTGCCAATTTAGTCATGTTTTTTACCAAGTAATAATTTCAAATTTACCCTCATAAGTCTCCACAAGTGCAGTGCATGATTCGACCCAATCACCACAGTTTTTATATTCAATTCCTTCTATATCTCTTTGTTCTGCTTTATGAATATGTCCACAAATGATACCATCATAACCTTTGTGTTTTGCATGGTTAGTTAGAACTTTTTCAAAATCATTTATAAAATTAACAGAACTTTTTACATTATCTTTTATAAATTTTGATAGTGACCATTTTGAATTGATCTTAAAAGTCTTTCTTATTCTATTTATTATAAAGTTTATATAAAGTAAAAAATCATATCCGTAATCTCCCAAAATAGCTAACCACTTTTTTGTCATAGTAATCGAATCAAAAAAATCACCATGGGTTACATAATAACTTTTTCCACTTATAGATATATACTCAAACTCATTAGAAACTTCTAAATTGTCTCCTAAAATAAGTGGAACAAAAGGTCTTAAAAATTCGTCGTGATTGCCAGTTATTAGGTACACATTTGTACCTTTTCTAGCTTTTCTTAGAACTTTTTGTATAACATCAGAATGGGCTTGAGGCCAAACAAATTTTCTTCTTATTGACCAACCGTCAATAATATCTCCCACTAAAAAAAGATTTTCACTTTCATTATCTTTTAAGAAGTCAATTAGCTTTTCAGCTTGAGAAAATCTTGTACCTAAATGTACATCTGATATAAATATTGATTTGTATTTCATAATTAGATTTTAATTATATATGGTTACATTATGGCATCATTTTAGTAATATTTTTGTAACCATTACTTGATAATATATTTGAATGAATAATGTAAATATAGTTTTATTTAGCGATACTGTTTATGACTTAAATGGAGTATCTAGATTTTTAAATGATTTTGCAAATATCTCAAAAGATGAATTTAAAATAATAACATCTACTAAAAAAAGTTCTTTTCCTAAGAAAAAATCTATTTATAATGTTAAACCTTTTTTTAGAATATCTATGCCTTTTTATAAGGAGTTAGATTTGGTATTCCCCAATCCATTTAAAATGGCAAAATTATTAAAAAAATTCTCTCCTCATCTTGTGCATATTTCCACTCCTGGACCAGTTGGAATAATAGGCTCAATATTAGCCAGACTTTACAAAATACCAAAAGCTGGAATATATCATACTGACTTTCCTGCATACATATATAAAAATACAAATTCAAAAATCTTTAGATATATCTCAAAATATTATTTAAGATTCTTTTATAGTAATTTTGAGGCAATTTTTGTTAGAACCCAAGAGTATAAAAGTATTGTAATGAATGATTTGAAAATAGATGAATCAAAAATATTTATTTTAAAATCAGGAATTAATACAGAAAGCTTTTCTTTTTCTTTTAGAGATGTAAATATCTGGGATGATTATAAAATAAGAATGAATAGTATGAAGTTCTTATATGTGGGAAGAGCAACAAAAGAGAAAAATATAGAGTTTTTAATTGAACTTTTTAAAAAGGTATATTCTTTAAAATTAAACATAGATTTAATCATTGTGGGAAATGGACATTTTTTAAAATATAAAGAACAGTTGAAGAAATATAATATTCATTTTTTAGGAATGAAACTTGAAAAAGAGTTATCAAATATATATGCTAGTTCTGATGTTTTTATTTTCCCTTCTACTACAGATACTTTAGGGCAAGTTGTTATGGAAGGTATGAGTTCTGCTCTTCCTGTGATTGTTACAAATAAAGGGGGACCAAAAGAGATTGTAAAGGCTTCCAATAGTGGATTTATTTTGGATATCAATGATGATAAAGAGTGGATTAACACTATTGAAATACTTTATGAAAATAAAAATTTATATAAAAGATACTCACAAAATTCTGTTTTATTTATGAAAGATAAAGATATAAAAAATAGTTTTGAAGATTTTTGTGATAAAAATAAATTAATCTGTGAAAACTCTTATTTCTCTTCCATAACAAAATCTAAAACAATGTTGTTTTCTTTTGAACTTATATACTCTTTACATCTATTTATATAAAGCCTATTTATTTTAGAAGGATGAGTATCTTCAATTTCCTCAAAAATAGTTTTACTATCAGTGAAGTTTTTATTTTGATAGCATTTAATAGCTTTTTCATAATCTTCTTGGACATTCTCAAACTCTTCAAACTCTTTAGGTAATAGGACTTGATAAAGTTTTATTGAGGTACTTTTCCCTTTTACAATAACACTTGCTAAATATTTCAAATGGTAATTGTCTTTTAATAATATTTTTGTAGATTCAGAGATTAGTAACTCTACTCCAAAATATTTACTAAGTCCTTCAATTCTTGAGCATAGATTTACATTGTCTCCAATAATCGTATAATCACTTCTTCCAGATGAACCCATCTCCCCAACAACTGCAAGTCCTGTGTGAATTCCTATACCTATTTGAATAGATAAATTAAAATCTTTTTTAAGTTCATTATTAAGTACTTCTAACTTTTCAAGTTGACTCAAGGCACTTTGAACTGCTTTATCCGCATGATTTTCCACATCACAGGGAGCATTCCAATATGCCATAATCGCATCACCTATAAACTTATCAATTGTTCCTTGGTTTTGTATGATTACTTCGCTCATTGGTTCAAAATACTTATTAAGTACTGCTATTAGTTTTTGTGGAGATTCAAACTCTTCAGAGATATTTGTAAACCCTCTTATATCACTAAAGAAAATAGTTAGCTCTTTTTCTTTAGCTTTAAAATCATTATTATCATTTGATAACAAATCATTGGCAACTTCCAATGAGACTTTTTTTGCAAATTTGTCTTTTATAAACTCTTTTTGTTTTTGCTCTTTTTGATAATTGATATAAAAAGCACTTAGGCTTGTTAAAATAATTGAGACTATTGGATAAAAAAGATTTAAAATAAGACCTTGGGAGAAGAGCAAATAATAATAGAGTGAATAAAGAATAGTAGATAATAAAAGAATAACAACAATAATGTTAGTAGATGATAGAAAAAGTAAAAGTGTTCCTAAAACTACAGTTAATATAAATATAACTAAAATATCAATAGCTTTTCCAAATGTTGGTTCATATAAAAAGTCACCTTTTAAAATATTGTCAATCATATTTGCATGTATCTCAACTCCTGGTAGGGCTAAATCGTATACTGTTGAACGCAAATCTGCTAAAGTTGTAATCGAACTTCCTATTAAAATAAATTTTCCATTTATATCTTTTGGATCAAAATCACCATTTAAAATATCTAAAAAGGAGATATATTTAAAACTTCCTTTTGCCCCTCTAAAATTTATTCTCATAAAACCACTATTATCTGTTGGTATATCAATATTTGAAAGTTTTACACCAGAAATAGCATAGTTATCTTGAACTATCTTTACACTTGGAGTATTACTTGCAATACTAACCATTTCAAAAACCAAAGAGGGATAGATTTTGTTTTTGTATTGCAATAATAAGGGCATTTTTATAATCTTGCCTTGTTGATCATTAAAAGCATTAAAAAAGCCAGATGAATAAGCATTTTCTTGTATTGGAGAGATATTTGTAACTACATTTTCAAAGTTTAAAAGATGAGGTGATGCTGTAGGCGTAAATTTTGTAACAGGAACTGGCTTAGTATTTTTTGATAAATCTTTTGTAAAATAATATCCTAAAACTGTAGGCGTTTGGGAAATAACAGCGGCTAAAAGCTGGTCATTATCTCTAAACTCCCCTTGAATATTTAATTTTTTTGCCATATAAGAAGGAGAACTTCTATCTGATTCTGAAAATATAATATCAATACCTATAATTCCAGCTCCTGCATTTGTAAGGTTAGCTAAAACTTGTGCCATATGGTCTCTACTAAAAGGCCATTGTCCAAGTTTATTTATAGATTTTTCATCAATATTAATTATTATTACTTTTTTTGTAGTGGGAATTTCACCTCTTATTTCAAAAAATACTTCTCTAATTTTTTCATCAAAGTTGCTAATTGTTTTAGTAAAATTTAAATAGCAAAAAACGAGTAATATAAAGGTTATAAAAAAGAATAGTATTTTATGCTTAATAAAAATTTTCATCGCTTATGATATAATAATTGTACTAAATTATTGTTTGAGGGGCAAATAATGAAAATGATTTTAATGAGCTTGTATTTTCTTTTTGTGCTAAATGTATTTGCAGATAGTGTACAAAGTAAAGGTGAGGTTTATATAAATGGACAAAAAGCTACAAAAAGTAGTGTTGTAAAACTTGGTGATTTTATAAAAACAGGTAAAAACTCAAAAGTAAAATTTAATATAGGAAAAGATGCTTTTTTGGCGAATGCTGACACAAAATTTTCAATAGAAGAAAAGGGTGGATTAAAAACTCTTAATGTAGTAACAGGTGGAGTTCTAGCAGTTTTTGGCAAAGGTGGTAGTAAACATGAAGTTAAAACAGAAAATATGACAGCAGGTATTAGAGGAACTGGTGTTTATGTAGAACATATTGATGGGAAGTCTTATTTTTGTACATGTTATGGAGAAACAGAGTTAAATACAGCAAAAGCTCATAAGTCATATGAAGCAAAACACCATAATATGGCTTGGGTATTAGCAGATGGCACAATAAAACCTGCAAAAAAATTAAGAGATCATAATGATGATGAGCTTAGGGAACTTGAATCAATGGTAGGAAGAATTCCTCCCTTTGATAAGTAGTAAAAGCTATTAGCAATTAGTTGCTAATAGTCCTTCTTTTACTATTTCGTACTCTTCTTTACCTTTTAAAATCTTTACAATTTCCAAAGCAAAAACTGTAGCAGTAGCTGGTCCTCTTGAAGTTAATACTTTTCCATCAATTACTATATTTTCATTTTGAGTATAGCCCTCTTCTTTGATTTTAGCTTCAAATCCAGGATAACAAGTATAATTTTTGTTTAATACTCCAGCTTTATGCAAAGCAAATGGTGCTGCACAAATTGCAGCAATATTTTTGTTTTTTTCTTTAAATTGCTTAAGTATTTTTTGCAAAAGCTCGTTTTCTGCTAGGTTAAAAGCATTTGGTAATCCACCAGGTAAAGCAATCATATCAAAATCTTTTTCATCAATATCAGATAATAATTTATCAGCTTTTATTGATATTTGATGAGCACCAAGAACATTTATCTCTTCTATAGAAGCTATTGTTACCTCAATATTGCCTCTTCTACAAATATCAATTATACTTACTGTTTCAATCTCTTCAAATCCACTTGAAATGGGTACTAATAGTTTTGCCATTATGAAATCCTTTTTAGTTTTATCTTAACATATTTTTTATGTAAAAGTGAATAATTGCATTAGCTAAAATATGCATTGATTTACATTTATTAATATTAGTTTAATCAATGCTTACAAAGAGATAAAATGGTAACTATTCAAGTACATATAAGTAAAGTTTAAATAAAATTTATCAATTATAAAAAGGGGTAATACATGCTTAAGCTATTAAGAAACTCTTGTTTGATTCTTTTATCAACACTAACAATTTCGTGTGCTTCAGATTCAGCTATGAAAGTAACTATGAATCCAAGTGAAAAAGCAGGAATTGATAAAGCTAATGAAAAAGTTCAAGTTACAAAAGAACATATGAAAATTGCAGAAGATATGCAACAAAATGTCACTACGCAAAATTCTTTAGAGGCTACTATTTCTTCGCTTGCAACTCAAATGATGCAAAATAACAAGATGCATACAAACAAATCTGTGTTAATTACATCTTTTGTTAGATTAGACAACTTCAAAAAAACTACTGAGTTTGGAAGAGTTATTAGTGAGAGTTTAATAAATGAACTTTCTAACAGAGGTTTTAATATCATTGAGTTTAGAGGTCAAATGGGTGTTTCTGTTAATGAAAAAGGTGAATATTTTATTACTAGAAATACAAGTAAGATGAAAGAGAATGTTCAAAATAGTTTTATAGTAGTTGGAACATATTCAAGACAATATGGAAGAATTATGTTAAATGCTAGAGTTTTAGATAATGCTACGGGCCAAATTATTACAAGTGCTAGATCTACTTATGAACATGGTTTAAGAAATGACTGTGTTATTTTTAAAGATTGTAAACCTCCAAGAACTATTAAAATAATGCGAGAAGAATAATAATTTATGAAATTAAACTTCTTTAGTAAAGGGATGATAAAACTCTTTTTAACATCTCTTTTACTTTCTCTTCTTTTCACTTCTTGTGTATATAAAGACCTTGATGGTGCCAATAATTTTCAAGCTATGTTAAGAGCTTTAGTTGAAAACTCATATGCTAAACTTGATAAAAATATTTCTAAAGATGAAACAGTTTTGGTTTCAGATTTTGTAAATCTTGATAATCTTCAAAATCACTCAAAGTTAGGCTTCTTATTATCAGATACTCTTAAAAATTCTTTGTTAAGTAAAAATATTTTAGTACGAGAAGTTGAATTGGGAAATAATTTCCAAATTGGAAAGCGTGGATTTAATGTATTAAGTCGAAATTCTAATAAAATCAATAATCAAGTCATTGATGAAAATTTTGCAGTTGTAGGTACATATAGTGTTACAACAAAAAGATTAATAGTTTTTATAAAACTTATTGATGTAAGAAGTGGAACAATCTTAAGTTCTTCAACTGCCTCAACCTTAATAGATGAGGAAATCTTAGACTTAGAAAGAACTCCTGATTCTAGTACTGTTTATGCACCAATGGTTCTATAAAAAGTCTTGAATTAAAAACTGAGGAGTTATATCTCCTCTAAACTCATTTTTATTTATTGAAATAATCATATCAACACTGTTTTTATCTATTTTATCACTATAAAATTTAATAGCTTCAAAATCACAACCATCCACATTTAGAAAAAGTTTTAAGTGGTTTTTTTCTTTACCAAAAAGTTCTGATTTTATCACTTTTGCATTTGATATTTTAAATATTGGCTTATGGTTTTCCAAGCCATAGGGTTCAAACATTTCTATAATATCCATAAACTCTAAATCTACACTTGAAATATCAAGTTCACCTAGTGTTATAGGCTCTATGTATAGCTCTTTTGATGCTTTACTTAGTGCAGAGTTAATAATGGCTTTAAACTCATCTAAGTGCTCTATTTTCATAGAAATACCAGCTGCATTTTTATGCCCACCAAAACCTAATAAAAGATGCTGTGCTTCTGAGATAATTGTATGTAAGTTAATATCTGCATTTGCCCTTGCACTTCCCTTTGCTATTCCATTGCTTATAGAAAAAATAAAAGCAGGTCTTTTAAACGCATGTGATAATTTTGAAGCAACTATTCCAATTACACCTTCATGCCAATTATCACCCCAAACAACTATTGCTTTATCATCTACATTTATTTCATATTTTGCTTTTAATGAGATGCTTTCCTGTAAGAGTTTTCTTTTATTATTTAGCTCTTCTAATAAATCTAAGGCTTCACTTGCTTCTTCAAAGTTAGTTGATAATAAAAAAGATAGAGCAATAGATGCATCATCCATTCTTCCTGCACTATTTATTTTAGGAGCAATTATAAAACCAATATCATCTGAAATAAAAGAGCTTTTTCTCATAGTGCTTCGTAGGTATGATATAGATACTCTATTTGAGGTCTCAATTCTCTTTAGACCATTTTTAACCATAATATAATTAAGACTTGTCATGGGCATCATATCGGCAATAATAGCTATACATAATAAGTCTAAAAAGTTAGTCATATTTATATCTATGTTTAACTCTTTTTTTATTGATGCACAAAAGTACCAAGCAACTTGGGCGCCACAAATATCTTTAAAAGGGAAGTTACAATTTTCTTGTTTGGGATTTATGATTGAATAGGCATTTGGGATTTCGCTTCCAACAGTGTGGTGATCTGTGATAATAACATCAATATTCTTATCATTTAAAATTTGAGTTGCTGCACATGCTGAAATTCCATTATCAACTGTGATTACTAATCCACTATCAATTAGTTCAGATATTTTTGGAGATAAACCATATCCATGCTCAAATCTATTTGGGATTATATAATCAACTTCATAACCAACTTGTCTAAAAAAATCAACCATAATGGAAGTTGAAACAACACCATCAACATCATAATCACCAACTATGGTGATTTTTTCATTATCTAATATTGCTTGTTTTACTCTTTTGGTAGCTTTTTGGATATCTTTAAAGCCTGTAGGTGGAGGAATATCTGCAAGCTTAGAGTATGTACTCTTTAGATGTCTTGCAGATAGTATGTCAAAAAGTTTTTGTTTTGTGACTTTTGACATTACTTTGTTTTAGTAGCTTGTCTTACAAATTCTGTTATTATTGGATTTGGTGTTTCTAAATGAGATGTAAACTCAGGGTGAAATTGAACACCAACAAACCAAGGGTGATCTTTAAGCTCTACTGCTTCAATTAGTCCATCTGACTCACCAGAAACAATCATTCCTGCTTCTTCTAATCTTTGTTTGTAAGCAGGATTTGCTTCATATCTATGTCTATGTCTTTCATAGTAAGTTTCATTATTTCCATAAGCAGCTTTTAGTTTTGTTCCAGCTTTTGGATTAAATGGATACTCACCTAATCTCATTGTTCCACCCATTGGTGATTTGTGAGTTCTTAGTTGCTTATTACCAGATTGGTCCATAAATTCATCAATTAAATAAATAGCAGGATTAGTAGTTTTTTCATCAAATTCAATTGAGTTTGCATCTTCTATACCTAGAACATTTCTACAATATTCTACAATAGAAAGCTGCATACCTAAACAAATTCCTAAAAAAGGAATATTATTTACCCTTGCATATTCAATTGCTTTTAATTTACCTTCAACTCCTCTATTACCAAACCCACCTGCAACTAAGATTGCATCAGAATTGCCTATAATATCGTAAGCTCCAACATCTTCTATTCTTTCACTATCACACCAGTTAATATTAACTTTTGTATTTAAGTGAGCTCCTGCGTGAATCAATGATTCTGTTAAAGATTTATAAGATTCTTTTAGTTCTATATATTTACCTACAAAAGCAATTGTTACTTCACCTTGCGGAAGAATAATATGTTTTACAAGAGTTTCCCATTTTTCCATATTTGGTTTTATTTTGATGTTAAAGTGCTCTGATAAAGGAGTTAAAATACCTTCTTTTAAGAAATTCATAGGAACTTGATAAATTGATTGTGCATCACCTGCTTCAACTACAGCATTGTTGTTGATATCACAAGACATTGCAAGTTTTTTCTTTAACTCTTTTGGTAGAGGTTTTTCACTTCTACATACAAGCATATGAGGGGTAATACCAATTCTTCTTAATTCTTGAACACTGTGTTGAGTTGGTTTTGTTTTAAGTTCACCAGCCGCTGCAATATATGGAACAAGTGTTACATGAATATTCATAGTTCTATCTTTATTCAATTCATGTCTTATTTCTCTAATTGACTCCATAAATGGTAAACCTTCGATATCTCCTACTGTTCCACCTAGTTCAACAATTAAAAAGTCATAACCTTCCGCTGCATCAAAAATTCTTGCTTTTATTTCATCAACTACATGAGGAACTACTTGAATAGTTTTTCCTAAATATCCACCTTGTCTTTCTCTTCTTATTACAGATAAATAAACTTGTCCTGTAGTAAAACTATTTTTTGCACCAAGAGTTACATCAATAAATCTTTCATAATTTCCTAAATCTAAATCTGTTTCAGCACCATCTGCTGTAACGAATACTTCTCCATGTTCTAATGGACTCATTGTTCCTGGATCAACATTTAAATATGGATCGATTTTTAGCATAGTTACTCTGTAACCTGATTGCTTTAAAATAGTAGCGATAGAGGCAGAAGTTATCCCTTTTCCTAAGGAACTTAAGACTCCACCTGTAACAAATATAAATTTAGTCATTGGTGATACTCCGTAAAAAATAGTAGTTATTTATAGCCGCGATTATAGCTAAAGTATTGTTAAGTAGGGTTTAATTTTTTGCAAGATTTTTGTAAGTGTAAATATTTAAATCTACACTTACAAAGAGTTTTATTTATTAAGTATAGCTTCTCTTTTTTTAAGCATATCTTCTCTTGGATAGATAAATACGGCTTTTCTAAATACTTGAACTCTATCTGGCTCATCTTCTGCATAAGCCCTAATAGTAACTGTTATTGGTGTATCTTTTGTATTATCAGCTACTAATTCAGATTTTGTTCCTAAAATTACAACTTTTTTAGCTAATTTACCAGCACCTAGTGAAAAAGGATTAAATCTTTCTATAAATATGTCTTTATTATCTACTATTTCTAGTGCATATTTATGTCTTTTTGAATCAGTATTTTGAAATAAGAATAAGAAGTTATTCGTAACAAGGTTGTCTTTTTTTACTTGATACAATTGAGTAGTTTTATTAATATTTAAAAGCATATACTCTTTTTCACCACCCATTATAAATAAAAGTCCAATTACAATTAGTAAAGCAATACTATACATAACAGTTGATTTTCTTACAACCTTTGTAGGTATATTGTTTTTTATGTTATTTGTACTTGTCCATTGAACTAATGATTCTTTACCAAGTTTACCCATAACAGAAGTACAAGCATCAACACATTCTAGACAGTTGATACACTCTAATTGTAAACCTTTTCTAATATCAATATGAGTAGGACACACTGTTACACATGATTCACATGTAGTACACTCATTTGCAGGATCTGGTAAATCTTTTTCTTTGAAAATAATTTTCTCTTTATTTTTATTATAGATATCACCACCTCTATTAGTAGAGTAAATTGCTTGTAGAGTATTGTCATCATATAAAACAGATTGAACTCTTGAATAAGGACAAACATAAACACAAAAGTCTTCTTTTAGTTTTACAACATCATATACTAAGAATGCGGCAATAGATAATACAATACCTATTAAAAACATATGTTCTGTTGGATTTTGTATATATGCAAAAAAGTCTTCTGGTGGAACAAAATACCACATAAAATCAGCTGCTGCAACAAGAGCTAAAATAGCCCATAAAATAATACCAACTATTTTTTTACTTGCATTCTCAGCTTTTGAATAATCAGGCTCTTTTTGTTTATTTTTGATTCTTCTTAATTTTAATAAAGTTGATTCGATTAAATCTCTATATACAACCCTAAAGATTGTTTGAGGACAGGCCCAACCACACCAAGCTCTTCCTCCAATTGCTGTAGCAGCAAAAATACCTAAAAATAGAAGCATCAATAAAAAAGGCATCATATAAAGCTCTTGCATATCAAATGCAATACCCATAAGATGTAGTTGTTTCTTATCAAATGATAATAGGAATATATGATTTCCACCTATTCTAATAAATGGAATAGCTAGGGCCATAATTGTAACTGCTAAATAGACATAATATCTTTTAAATCGATAAGGTGATTTCTTAGCAATTTGAACACTTTCTGAAGCCATGTTTTAACCTTTCATAAGGTGAAATTATATTTTTCACCTTTGTTTTTTGAATTATAGAAGATAAGAACTTATAAGAAGCATAATAAAATCATAAGCTGATGTTATAATTATCAGCTATTGATATTATTATCGGGACTAAATTTTTTCCTTATTTGTAACACTAAAGTGTTAAAATCAAAAATTTCAATATCATTTAGGTTTGGGTAAGAAGAAATAATATCTTCAAATTCTATTATCATTTTATCTAAGTTTTCGTTATAGTTTATTGTAGGAAGGTTTAAATTCTCAATAAATTGCAAATTATAACTTTTATCTTTTCTTAAAAGTAGAACAGGCTTATTTCCACAAGCTATAGATTCCAAACAACTTTGAATAGAAGTTGTTAATAAAAATTTAGAATTAGAAATAGTATCAATATACTCTTCATCTGTAAATATATTTTCAAAATAAGGGGTTAACTTTGTTTCATTCCCTAAGAAAAAATAGTGTCCCAAAAGTAAATTTATTTGTTTTTTTGAACTATTTTTTATAAGTTCTAGCAATAAATTACCATAATCATCATCACCAAAAAAAAGAGTTTTTTCAAATTTTGGATTAGGATTTATTTTAAATAGTTTATCATCAACAATATTTTGTGGTGTATCAACACCCACTTTATAAAGTAGTGAACAAAAATCCTTCATATGCTTTTCCATGATATCTGTTGTCTCATCAGAATCAAAGATTAATATGTCACCTCTTTCCATGATATTTGGAAGATTTGTTAAGATATCAACACTTACATATTTTTTGATACCTAACTCTTCTTTTGCATAAACTCCTGCTCTAAAATCGCAAGTACAAAGTATGGGGTCAAACTCTTTTAGTTTTGCTGCAATTGCACAACAGGTTCTTGTAGCTTCCAATCCAATTGAGTGTCCACTTTTGGCATAAATATATATTTTCACTATTTTTTTACCTTTTGTATAATGAGGTGTGATTTAAATGGATTTATTATAGTAGCGAACAAAGAGTTAAAATATATTTTAACTCTTTGCTTTTTCTGAATAATTATTCAGTTTTTTAGAAACTTATTTATTTTTTCTTTTTTTCACTTAGTCTTGAAACAAATATATAAAATAAAGGAATAAAGACAATAGCAATAATTGTAGCTGTCAGCATTCCTCCAATTACACCTGTTCCAATAGAGTGTCTACTTGCAGCTCCTGCTCCTGTACTAATAGCTAAAGGAACAACCCCTAACATAAATGCAAGAGATGTCATAATAATAGGTCTAATTCTTAATCTTGCTGCATTTATTGCTGCATCATAAATACTTTCACCATCTTTTCTTTGTTGCATAGCAAACTCTACAATCAAAATTGCATTTTTAGCGGATAATCCAATTAAAACTAAAATACCTACCTGGAAGTAAATATCATTTTCTAATCCTCTCATCATAGTTGCTACAACCGCACCAAATACCCCAAAAGGAATAGCCATAACAACAGAAATTGGCATCATCCATCTTTCATATTGTGCTGCTAGGATTAAGTATAAAAATAATATACCAAAAATAAAGGCTAAATAACTCTTGCTAGAGATTCTTTTCTCTTGATAAGCAGTTCCTACCCAACTAATTGCGTAATCATTTGGTAAAATCTCATTTGAAACTTCTTCAATAGCTTTTAATGCATCACCTGAACTATATCCCGGAGCTGGTTGTCCTGAAATCTTTGCTGATGTAAAAAGATTAAATCTTTCAACTAAATCCGCACCAGTTGTTTTTGTAACTGTTACAAAAGAACTTACAGGAAGAAGTTCATTATTTGAAGCTTTTACAAATACTTTATTTAAGTCTTCAACTCCTTTTCTAAATTCACCTTTTGCTTGGATATTTACTGTATAAGTTCTTCCATACAAGTTGAAGTCATTTATATAATAACTTCCAAAAGTTGAACTAAGAGTTGAAAAAATATCTGCAATATTGACACCTTTTGATTTAGCTTTTATATTATCAACTTTAAGTGAATATTGTGGTACATTCGTTGCAAGAGTTGTTCTAACTGCTGTTAATTCTGGTCTTGCATTTGCTTTTTGAATTATCTCTTGAACATATTTATTTAAATCTTTAACACCGCTTCCTGATTTATTTTGTACATACATCTCAAAACCACCAGAAACACCCATACCCATAATTGGAGGTGGAAGTACTGCAAATGAGAATCCATCTGTAGTTCTACCCATTAGTTGTCCTGTAAATCTTCCTGCAATTGCATCTGCTTGCTGCTCTGGTTGTTTTCTTTCTTCCCAATCTTTAAGTTTAACAATTGTTGCAGCAGAATTAGTTCTTAAAGCAAAAGTCATAAAGTCTAATCCACTAAGTGTTAATGTATTCTCTACACTTGTATCTTGTTTAACCGTATCAAAAATTTCATCTGTCAATTTAGTAGTTCTATTTAAAGATGAACCAGGAGGGTTATAAGAGAAGATAAATATTGCTCCTTGGTCCTCTTGTGGAACAAGTGCTGTTCTCATATTTGTGTACATATTATATGTAATAAATATTAAGCCCCCAAATAAAAGGAAACTTAGTATTGAATATCTAATAGTACTTTTTACCATAAAAGAATAACCATTTGTAAACTTATCAAACATATTGTTAAACCATTTGAAAAAGCCTTGTGGTTTAACATGATTATCTTTTAATAAAACTGCACAAAGTGAAGGAGTTAATGTTAATGCAACAAATCCAGAGATTACAATTGAAACAACAATTGTAATAGCAAATTGTTTGTACATTACTCCTGATAAACCACTAATAAAGGCAACAGGAATGAATACAGCAGAAAGAACTAATATAATAGCTACTAATGCTCCAGAAACTTCTTTCATGGCTTTAAATGCAGCATCTTTTGGAGCCATTCCTTCACTTAAATGCCTCTCAACATTTTCAATTACAATAATAGCATCATCAACAACAATACCAATTGCCAATACTAAACCAAATAGGGTTAATAAGTTTATACTGAATCCCAGCATATACATTCCTGCAAATGCTCCTACAATAGAAACTGGAACTGCTAAAACAGGAATAAGTGTTGCTCTCCAATTTTGTAAAAATAAGAAAATAATTGCAACAACAAGAATAATTGCTTCAACAAAAGTTTTTGCAACTTCTTTTATTGATACTTCAATAAAGTCAGTACTACTATAAGGTATTTTGTAAGATACTCCACTTGGAAATTTCTCACTAGCTTTTAATAGTGTTTCTTTTACAGCTTTTGCTGTATCAATAGCATTTGCTCCACTTTGCAAAAATATACCAATAGGAATAGAAGGAAAGCCATTTAATTTTGAATTCAAGTTATAACTACTAGCTCCTAATTCTACAGTTGCTACATCTTTTAATAATAAAGCACTACCATCTTTATTTGCTCTAATTACTATGTTACCAAACTCTGTTGGACTACTAAGTCTTGGTGGAGTTTGTAATGTATATGTAAACATTTGTTTATTTGCAATTGGTTCTGCTGCAAATTTACCTGCTGCATATTGTTGATTTTGTTCTTTAATTGCATTTATAAGGTCAGTTGTAGTAAGTCCAAAATTTGATAATTTTTCAGGATTTACCCAAACTCTTATGGCATAATCTTTTGCACCAAAAATTGTAGCATCCCCAACACCTTTGATTCTTTTTAAGTCATCAACAACATTCATTAATGCATAATTAGAAATATAAGTAGCGTCTTTAGAATAATCTGGTGAAAAGAAACTTATTACTTGAAGTAAACTAGGAGATCTTTCAGTTACTGTTACCCCTTGTTTTTGTACTTCTGCTGGAAGTTTTGCTAAGGCTGATTGTACACGGTTATTTACATCAATTTTTGCATCATCAGCATTCGTTCCTACTTCAAAATATACATTTATACTAACAACTCCACTATCTGCTGCTAATGAATTCATATAAATCATATCTTTAGCACCATTGATTTTTTCTTCAAGTGGTGCAGCAACAGTTTTTGAAATTGTTTCTGCACTAGCACCTGGATATGTAGTTGATACAATAATTTGAGGTGGAACAACCTTTGGATACTGTTCAATTGGTAAATTTACCATTGAAAGTAATCCAGCTAGGAAAATAAGAATAGATATTACGGCTGAAAAAACCGGTCTATTTATGAAAAATGCTGAAAACATATTATTTGTCACCTATGATTTGAACAGGAGCAGTTGGTCTTACTTTTGCAATATTACTAATAATAATTTTATCTCCAGCTTTTAAACCAGATTCAATAATCACTCCACTTGAAGTTAAATTACCAATTTTAACAGGTCTAATTGTTGCAACACCATTTTCAATCACATAAACTGCTGCTCCATTAGCTGATTGTAAAATGGCAATTTCAGGGATAGTAAAAACATTTTTAATTTTTATATTTTTAATTTCTATTGTAGAATAACCACCAATAATAAGTTCATTGTCCTTATTCTCAAATGTTGTTCTTAATAATAAACTATCTGTTGCTGTATCAATTTTTGAAGAGACAAAATTTAATTTACCATCTGAATATGTTTTTCCATTTGCAGAAATGTTAAAATTTACACTTCCTTTTTTTATTTGCTCTAAATATTTAGAAATATCTTTTTGAGGTAAAGAAAATTCTACATATACAGGATTTGTATTTGTTACAGTTAATAGATTTGAGTTATTTTCATTTGAACCTACATAATTTCCTTCATCGAAAGCACTTTTCCCTGTTAGACCATTTATTGGTGATCTTATTAGTGTATATTGATAACTGATTTTTGCATCTTGTACTTTTGCTTTATAATTTTGCACATCAGCTAGAGCATCTTGATATGTGTATAAGTAATCATCTTTTGATTGTTCACTTATAGATTTTGCAGCAAATAATTTTTCTGCTCTTTTCCAATCTTTTGTAGCTTTTGTAAGTAAAGCTTCCGCTTTATCTAATTGAGCTTGTGCAGCATTTAAATTTGCTTGATAAGTATCTTGTTCTATTTTGTATAATAAAGCGCCTTTTTTCACAAAATCACCATCTTGGAAATATTTTTTTACTAGTTTCCCAGAAACTCTAGCGATAATATTTACTTCACTTTTTGATTTTATTAAAGCAGGATAATCCTTTTCTACAGTTGTCTCATTTGTGTTTACTGTATAGGCTTTTACCGGAAGAGGAGGCATTTGTTGCCCCGCTGCAAATAAAAAGTTTAATCCTAAAATAAACAAACCTACTAATATTTTTTTCATTCTACATAATCTCCTACATTTTTACCACTATAATAAATTATTGTGGCTTTGTTAATTTCTAAATCATATTGTGAACTTTTTAATTGACTTAGGGCATCATATTTCTCAGTTAATGCTTCTAGAAAAGTAACATTATCTACAAGTCCATTTTGGTATTTTGATTTAATTGAATCATATACACTAGTTGCTGCTTTTAAAGATGCTTTTGCAGCTTTTACTTTCACTTTCCCTATCTCATAGGTTTTGAGTGATGTTTTTAATTCTGTATCAGCTTTTTTCTTTTGGTATTCATAGTTTGATCTTTTACTTAAGTATTCTTTGTATCTTGCACTATATTTTTTACCTGTAGAATTAAAGTTAAAAATATCCCATGAAAGATTTACAGAAAATACATTTTGATCTTTATATTCTTCAGGAATAGAGTTATCTTTATAGTTTCTATCATAATACGAGTATGTATTATCTAATGTGATTTTTGGTAAATAGCCACTTTTTTCTTGTCTTGCATCATATTTTAGTTTTTCTATATTGTATTCTAAAGATTTAATATCAGGTCTTTGTGCTTTCATATCACTATTTATATTAATATCTTTTATAGAAGAACCAGCAGTTATACTAACTTCTTGACCTGTTACATATTCAAGAGTATGTAACACTGTTATAATATTCAATTCAATTTGATTAAGGTCAAAAATTGAACTTTGAATTCTTGATTCGATTTTATCATATTCATCAGTTGTAGCAGAACCAACATCAACAAAATTTTTGACTCTATTTCCTTCTGATTTTAGTTGTTCTATTTCTTTTTGTTTAGCATCTTTTTGAGCTTCTAAAGTTAGATATTGATAATAATAATTTACAACATCAAGTGCAACTTCATTTTTAAGTGCTGATAAATTCTCTTTAGAACTTTTTATGTATGATTTATAACTTTTAAATAAGTTATATCTTTTGTTTCCATCATATATTGTTAGTCCAACTTTTGCATAAGATGTATAACCATTTGCAGGCATATCTTGACTCTCACGATTAGTATTTTGATAAGAAGTTCCAATACTTACATTTGGTAAATAAGATCTTTTTACACTACTGTACTCATCTTTTACAGATTCTACTGTTTCTTGTGAAGATTGAATTAGTTTATTTTTTTGAGAAATATTTATCAATTCACTTAAATCTTGACTCCATAAAAAAATAGGTAAGAAAAATAATAAATATATTTTTTTCATTTTACTCCTTTATATTTGTGAAAAGATAGCATTTTATAACTTAAATATATCTTGCGAGAAAGATATATTTAATATTTTTATGTTATACTTACATTATGAATAAAAATTACATAAAAAATTGCTATGAAAATATAGAAAAGAATCCAAAGTTTGAAACCTTTGGTATTAGTTTGCCTTTAACCTTGATTTATAAGAGTATGTTTAATAAACATGAAAATATAATGAAGGTCAATTATGGAATAAACCACTCAGAAATTGATGTGATTATTAGTCTTTATTTTAATGGTTATATACAATCCCCCACAGAATTGTATGAGAGTACAATTTTCTCTTCAGGAGGAATGACAAAAGTTCTAAAAAAATTAGAGGAGAATAAGTATATAAGTAGAATAGCTGATAAAAAAGATAAAAGAAGTATGCTTGTACAACTTGAAGAAAAAGGTGCACAAATAGCAGTTGAGCTCTTAGATATCTTTGCAACAGAGAATAATAAAGTTTATGGAATATTAGATGAAGAAGAGAAAAGGGTTATAAAAAAAGCTTTTAAAAAATTATTAAGTGCAATTGAGTAATGCTTTATAAAAAGATGTAGATTAAAATCTACATCTTTTTTTATATAATAGTTAATTCATATCTGGTTTAGGCGTTGCTTCTGTAGCAATAGGAAGAAGAGGATATATGATTTTTGGTTTTTCTCCTGTAAGTGATTTCAAAAATGTAACAATAGATTTTGCATCATTGTCTGAAATTTTTAAACCTAATTGAGTAGAACCCATTACTTTAACTGCTTTAGTTAAAGACCAAACTCCTCCATTATGAAAATAAGGAGTTGTTTCTTCTATATTTCTCAAAGTTGGGGTTTTAACCATTCCATCTTTATCTCCTTTAAAGTCTCCTAAATTAGCAAATTCATATTTAGCAGCAGTTGCAAATGGTTGCATTGTTCCACCTAGTCCTATGTCATTGTGACAAGAAGTACAACCTTTGTCAATAAATAGATTTAAACCCTCTTTTTCTTCTTTATTAAGTGATGATAGATTTCCATTTAAAAAATCATCGTATTTAGAAGGAGTGATAAGTGTTCTTTCAAATACTGCAATAGTATCTGCGATAAGTTTAAAGTCAATTTTTACTTTTTCCCCATAAGTATCTTTAAACTCATCAACATATCCTTTCATTGATGTTACTCTATCTACGACTAATTTAGAAGGTGCTGCCATTTCTGGACCAGCTTGAATAGGACCTTGTGCTTGATCTTCTAAGTGTGGAGATCTTCCATTCCAAAATTGAACTTTATTTAAAACAGAGTTGTAAACTGTAGGTGAATTTAGATGATGAGGATTTGCTGTCCATTTGTGTCCAATAGCAGCTGAAACTCCATCTACTCCACCCATTGCTAAATTGTGACAGGTATTACATGAAATAAGACCACTTTTTGATAATCTTGGTTCAAAATAAAGTTTTTTACCTAATTCTACTTTTTTAGCTGTAATAGGATTATTAGGGTCATCTACCAATTTTAGAATCTCTAATTTACTTTTTGGAATTGCTTTTAAACCTGAATTCTTTGCTTTTTCTAACAAAGCAGAATCCGTCATTCCAAACATACTCACCGCTGAAAAAAGTACTAGGGTACTTGTCAATACAAACTTTTTCATAATGTCTCCTTATAAATTTTAGGACAAATTAAATTATCCTTAAAGTATTTTATTAGAATTTATATTAAATAAAACTTACTAAATAATAAAATTTATCATTAAAAATATAATATTTTTAGATAAATATTATCATTTATTAAATAATTGATTTTATTATATTATTGCAATACAATAGTAATCTATTAATAAGAGTTGGGAATAAAAGGAGTACTTATGATAATAAACTCAAATAATACTTTTGCTTTAAAAAGTAAGTGATATTTCTGTAAATTTTAACAAAATCTTAATGCCAATATTGGATTTTTAGTTGTAGTGTTATTAGGAATAATTGATATTAAGTAGATAAAGTATTATAATAAGAGTAGAAACAAATTTTAACAAAAGGAATTATTATGAATGATATTGAACTATATTTAAAGACAAAACAAGCTCAACTAGATGAGTATGAAGGAAAATTAAAAGAGTTGAAATCAAGTTTGTCTCCAACAGATGCACAAGCTAATGCTGAACTAGATAAACAAATTAAAGCAGTAGACTCGAAGATAAAAGATGGAAAGTTAAAATTAGAAGCACTAAGCAAAGCTAGTAAAGAGGAACTTGATGCCCATAAAAAAGCTATTGATGAATCTTTTCAAGCAATATATACTCATTTAGCGATGAGTTAGTATTTTATTAGTTTAAATACTTACACTAAGATACTCTCTTAGTGTAAGTACAAAATATCTAATCAACTTAGGATAAACTCCATTATAGTGAAAGGATAATAATGAAAATAAAATCTAAAGATTTTCGTATTACAAAAGAAAAAGAAGTTGAACTTGATAAGTGGCCGACCCAAGTTAAACCTATATACAAATCTAAAAAGAAATATAAAAAGCTCTTAAAAAAAAATATAAAAAAACTCAGTTCCAAACAGCAGTTACTCTATGCATCTAATAGTTATTCTATATTATTGATATTTCAAGCTATGGATGCAGCAGGAAAAGATAGTGCTATTAGGCATGTAATGTCTGGGATAAATCCTCAAGGATGTCAAGTATTTAGTTTCAAGCACCCAAGTGTTGAAGAACTACAGCATGATTTTCTTTGGCGTACTACTCAAGCTTTACCTGAGCGTGGTAGAATCGGTATTTTTAACCGATCTTATTATGAAGAGGTATTAATCGTACGAGTACATCCAGAGATTATGGAAGGTGAAAATATCCCTGAATCATTGTTGAATAAAAAAACTATTTGGAAAGAGCGCTACGAATCTATAGAAGCAATGGAAAAACATCTTTATAGAAATGGTACACGGATTATTAAGTTTTTTCTTCACCTCTCACCAAAAGAGCAGTGCAATCGATTTTTAAAGCGTATTGATAATCCAAAAAAAAACTGGAAGCTAAGTAATTCAGATATCCAAGAGAGAAAATTTTGGAAACAGTATATGAAAGCTTATGAAGATTGTTTAAATGCCACTAGTACGGAAAACTCACCTTGGTATGTTATTCCTGCAGATGATAAGAAGAACAGTAGGTTAATCATTTCAAAGATTATTCTTGATACATTGAAATCGCTTCAATTAACCTATCCAGTTGCAAGTGAGGAACACCGTCAAGAATTGCAAGATATACGCAATCAGCTAACAAAAGAAAATTTATAATTTTAAGTTATTTCTTTTTTTAGCTTAAATCTTAGTATATTTCATCATAAATTAGATAAAATAATTTTATGTAATGTTCTTAAAGGATATTTAAAATGGAAAGTATTGTTGCCTTAGAAGCACTTATTGCGGAAAATGAAAAAAAAATAGCTTTACAAAAACAACAGCTCAAAAATCATGAAGCGGGTATTAACAAACTCTCTCGTATGGGTATTGCCTCATCAGAAAACGCCTTAGAAATATCAACAGAGCTTGTGGAAAAATATAAAAAAATGTTAGAGAAACTTCAAACTATTGAAGGAAAAGAACTTGAAGAAAAAGAAAAACTAGTTTTTCTTGCTGAAAGAAAAAAATATTTTGATGCACAACCTTCAAGAATAAAGTTAAATGTAGAACAAAGCAATGATAAAAAACTTGAAGTTTTAAGAATCATAGAAGAACTACCTGTAGATGTTAATTTTGAAGATAAAGAACTTTTTGAAATAGCAACAAAATCACTTGAGTTAGGTCTTGGTGATTTAAATGATATTAGTAATAAATTAGAAGATATAAAAAATGAGTTTAAAGCAATAAAAGACCAAATAGATGAAAAAGACATACAAGAACTGGCAACTATTGATTTCTTTCTTCCAATTGTTGTTCTTCATTTTTATGTTTTAAGTTCAAATATAATAGATAATATTGAATTTGATAATGAAAGAGCCTTACAAAAAAAAGAAACATTAGTAAATGAGATAAATAAAAAACGAGAAGACTTTACAAACTCTTTAAAAGAAAAAGAAGAGTTATTAAAACAAAAACAATCTGAGGAAAATAGTGATAAAGAAGAAATAAAAAATCTTGAATCTATTATAAAAAGTCTTAATAATGAAATTAATAAACTCAAAGAGATAAAAATTCCAGAAGTAAAGCTAAAAACTTTTTCAGGATTTCCCAAATACCAAGATTGGTGGATAAGAGAGTTATGGGTTAGTCATCAAGCATATTTTGCTTTATTTAAATGGAAAGAAATCATTTCTAACTTATGTGCAACAACTGAACAAAAAAAGGCTTGGTCTATAATCTTTGATAGATGGGTTTTTATAAAAAAACTTCTTAATGATAAAGGAAAATTAGCATATGATTACCACTTTGCATTTGATTCATTGATGAGTACTTATGGAGAAATAGAAGAAGAGTTAGAGATAAAAAATATCGAATCTATGGAAATGATTATAAATCAAATAACTAAAAAAGAAGATTTTTCAAAAAATGTTGGGTTTCATAATATTAATACCTCATATTTGCAATTTAAAATGGATAAACTAAAGTCAAAAGATGATGGTAAAGATGAGAATGTATTATTTTAAGGGGAGTGTAATAAATTCTGTGTCAACACCTAAATTCATCTCGTAA
>TARA_R110002033_G_scaffold160735_1_pt1 | contig 31055 bp, 8 predicted proteins | sample TARA_R110002033 | Tara Oceans TARA_R110002033 (sample SAMEA4397051) | marine metagenome | biome: Polar Biome; feature: [SRF] surface water layer (ENVO:00010504); material: water (ENVO:00002006), including particulate matter (ENVO:01000060) such as... | depth 5 m
GTCTAATTACTTTATTAAAGATCTTGCTAAGTCTAAAACAGTATATAAAAATCCTTTATTAGAAGCTGAATTGGAAAAGTACGGTTTAAATGAAGACAAGACTTGGAAGTCTATACTTAAGAAAGATGGGAGTGTACAACACTTAAACTTTCCTACTAAAGCAGTATTTAAATCTTTTGTTGAGATATCTCCTAAAGAGATTGTATTGCAAGCAGCACAAAGACAAAAGTATATTGACCAGTCCCAGTCATTAAACTTAATGATTGATCCATCTGTGTCAGCTAAAGATATAAATAAATTATACATGTATGCTTGGGAAGAAGGAGTAAAAACTTTATACTATCAATTTAGTAAAAGCAGTGCTCAAGATTTTGCAAGAAACATTTTAGAATGCTCAAGTTGTGAAGGATGATAAAAGATTTTAAAGTTTGGTGGAAAAATTTGTTAAAACAAATGGTAAGAGATAGAAGACTATCTCCTGTTGAACGTTTAGGAACAAGAGTGGGTTATATGGGTGTAGGTTTTTTAATCTGTGCCCAATGGACTCTTGAGCCAGCGTTATTTATAGTTGGGTTTATTTGTGTGTTGATTCAGGTGTTTATTCGTAGACAGTGGAATTTAGTAGCTCTTCAACTCAATGGTCTAATAGCATGGCTAATTCATTTTATTATGAGACTTTAATATTGTGATTGTTTTTTAGCATCTTCTATTGATGCTTGTAAAGTTACTAAATTAACTGGACATATTAAATCTAACCCTGCTTTAAATGATTTATACTTATAGCCTTCTTTATCAAATATAATTATTGTTGGAGCCATTCTTATTCTATACTTTTTTTTAGCTAATGGTGTGTCAACTATATTTGCTCTATAGTATTTAACACCTAATAGTTTACTCCATTCTTTAAAAGCATTTTCTTTATTAAAGTCAGCATAAAATTCTACTACAACTAAAACATCAAGATCATCAAAGGCTGAATTACCAGTAATTTTTTCTTCAAAGTTATTATCCGTAACCCATTCCTGGCACTCTGCTGTTGCAATAAATAGTACAAAGAATAATGTTAACAGATATTTCATGTTATTGATTTTTGGTTAACTCATATATTCTCTGCTCCAATTTTTCAAATTTTTCTAAAAGCATTTCAACATCTTCTTGAGTATCCATTATGGTTTGACGAACCAACTCATCCTTTAAGTCATACTCCACTCTTTCAATTGGTGGTTTAGGCATTTTCATAGCTAATGCTATATCAGCTTTAAGTATAAAATACATGCTACTTAATGATACGGCAAAGCCTACAATCATTCCTATTGTTTTAAGATCTAATGTAATCTTAGTTTGCTCTCCTATTTGTGGTGCTTCTGGCATTCTTATTATTTAAATGTATAATTTAATCCAAATGTAGATACATATAATTCACTATCCCACATTTTACTATATTCCCCTTCTATAAATACTCCTAAGTTTCTAGTTATTTTTGTTCCAAGACTAATTCCAGCTGAGTAATCTTTCCATTGTTCTGGTTCAGAATCTTCTTTTAAACCACCTTTACCCCAGTTATTTCTGTTTAAGTAAGAAATATCTTTATCTCCTTGAATGTATTTGTGGTAAGGTAGTATGTAGTTTCCATATGCGTGTAGCCAGAAATTACTTTTATAGTAGTAGTAATCAAAACCAACAATAGGTGCAATTTCTGCAAAAGCCTGCAAACCATTCCATCTTTCTTGATTGTATCTGTTCATTAGTATAGTAAACACTTCTTCTCTAAACTCAAGATCAGTGTGAGCTACTATATTTCCATCTGCATCTTTCCAGATCCAATCAGAAACTTGTTCACCAGTTGTAGCATCTGTGTATGTAGTGTAATGATCCGTGTATCCATATTGAAATCCTAGAGTATACCAAGGATTAACAGGATTATTATTCTCATCAGTTTCATTTAACCATATTTCTATAGGATTGTAACCATAAGGTCTATCGTGCGTTCTATATATAGTTCCAGCTGATATACTAAAGTTTTTACTAATTGGTAACCTTACCCTTAGTTCAGCTGATTGATAATTTAAGTTTATCTTACCAACCTGTCTACTTTCTACTTTTACTATATGGTATTTACCAGTGTGCTTAATAAAAAATCTATGGTTTTTAAATAATTCACCTCTCCATCTTTCTCTTTCATAATGAAACTGATATTCTAAGCCTTTAAAAGCAGATGTTGGAGCAGAGAAAGCTAATTGTTTTTCTGTACCATCATAAAAGTTTTTAGGTTTTCTTTCGTAGTCAAACCTAGCTAGCTTTCTAATACCAAAACCATATCTGTAATCAAAAGGATAATTGGGTGTATCATCTATAACAACAGGAATATCATACAAGCTTCCACTATCTCCTGTTCTAACAAAGTAAACGGACTCACTTGCTTCTATAGAGTTTGAAATATCTCCAGCACCATATATAGTACCATACTTTAGGAAATCCTTATATAGTGATTTAAAAAATTTATCTTTGCCTAGAGCACTTGGTGTTTGTGAGTAGGTTGCATTTATAACCAACATACATAACAATAGACTTAAATATTTTTTCATATTTTAGTTTTATTAAGTTAATACAAGTTGGTTATATAATAATATAGCATCTTTTTATCACATGTGAAAGAAGATATTGATAAAATACTTCTTAATTATTTAATAAAAAAGTCACTCATTTTTAAATATGAATCCCATTTTTGAATTGAATACCAAATAGGAATAACATCTTTCCAATTTTTTGCTAACTTTAACTCTCCTTTTCTAGGTTTTGTTTGATATACATATGCAGAATTTTCTCTAAATTCATTGTCTGAATAGTATGCGTAAGCTATAGGTGTTCTAAAAGATAATGATAAAGCTTCACCAACTTCTCCAAGTGTTCTAGTAGCAGCTATAGGTGACTTAAACATTTGATACTGTTGCTTTAACCCAGAAGGGTGTGGTGTAAAAAGTATTAATTCTTTATACGTTCTATCTGCTTGATACTTCAAAATGTTCTTAAATCTTTTTGTTAGTTCTGAGTCATCATCATCTCCTGCTAACATTACTTGCATTAATTCACTAAGTAAAAATACAGATATTATTATACCTATTTCTCCTGCAGTTCTATAGAAACCAAATAATTTATTTGTAGCTCTTTGATCAATATTACCACCTTCTCCAGTAAACCCTTGATCTTCTAAAAAGCCTTCCTTATAGGTAGTAAACTCTTTTTGTTTGTTTGCTGCGGTTTTCATTACATACCCTATAAACTTTATAGCTGATACATATCTACCTTCCATCCAACCTAAATTTTCATCAAAATATTCTCTTTGATATCTAGCTCTAAATGCCGGCATAACCCACTTATGAAACTGTGCTGCTAAGTTACCTAATGTTGTAGCTTGTATAACCATCCTATCTTCTTTAGCATAGTTACCGTGTATTTGTTTATTTACTTCTCTTATTTCATTTCTAAGTTGATATCTAAAGTCATCTGTATATTTTACCTCTTGACCATTCTTTTTAATAACGGTATCATAACCTTCCCTAAGTTCATTCTTATGTGTTTTAGAATTATATGTAAAGGCATCATATAAAGCCAATGTTTGACCAAATTCTGGATGACCTTCTTTAGTATTTTTTAAAGTTGTATCCATCAACATTGCCATCCCCACTTTGGTTTGAACATTATATTCTGCTGCATCTTGTAATACATACCCCCACTCTGTTGCTTTAGCAAACCAGCTTTTTCCACTAGATGTATCAGCTCCTTGTTCACGGATATCAGTCATACTGTCCATCATTCTAAATAGATCAACAAACGCTTCATATTTGCTATTAGGTTTTGTAGGATCATAGTCAGTTTTGTTGGCACCTTTTACCATACCAAGTGTTGCTACTTCAGTCAAATCTCCTACGTAGTAACTTGTTCTAGAAACTAAATCTGGAATAGCCCTTTTATTAAACTCTATTGTTGCCCTTTTATATGCTTTTCTACTATAGAACCTTTGACCCAGTGTTTCTATACCATTATTCACTCTACCAATAACATAGTTATTAAAGTTACCAAATGGATTAAATGCTACATATGTTAAAGAAGAAGCTTGGATTAATCCATCTGCAACTTTATCAAACATTCCTTTAGTAATTTTATCATTATCATAAAAAACCATTGACATAAATTTCTTTGCACGTCTAACAGCATTGGCTTCTAATCTATTACTACTTATTTTTTGACCTGCTTTTTTTACAACTCCCTCTACTGATTTAGTTGTTTCAATATCAGTCTCTGCATTTCCATATTCTCTATTCTCTAATACTTTTACCATAGCATTTAAAGTATCTTCAACTGTGCTCATTGTCTCATAGTTCTGAGCCATTGCTGAAAATTTTAAAAGACTATCTGTTAAATCCCTACTTATTTGACTGGCAGTTGGTGTGCTTCTTAAACGTGCTATCTTTCCATTAATTAGTTTGATTTCCTTCTCATACTCTTTAGCTTTTATTTTATTTACTTTTCTTTTATCTTGAATAGCAATTTTTTCTGCTTGAAGTTTTTCTAAATCACCTTCTACCCTTGGTCTTCCAACAAAGTAAACTGGTAATGTACTTACTACATTTCCTAACTCATCTGTTGAGATACCTCTTTGTTCAGCAGTACCTTGAGTAAACATAGATATATTTTCTACAGTTTGTGCCCACATTCTTGTAACAAAAGGATCTTTACTTTTAGCATCAGATAATAATTTATTTTGTACTAAAGGTAGTCTACCAAGCATATTACTTCTCTGACCTGGAGGAAGTTGATCTAACTTTTGTTCATATTGATCAATCCACATTTCATAGTATTCTTTCTGCGCTGATCCTAATGCATCAGTAGGATTCATAATAGAAATATATTTTGGATTTAATATACTTTGACCATCAATTACTGCATCATCTCTAACTTCTCTATATTCAGTTTTTGGAAATGAACTTTCATTAAAGACTGTTTGCCCTGTTGCTTTACCACCTATTCTAACTGCTCTTAAATTTTCATTAGAATTAAAATATTTTGCTTTATATTGAATGTAGTCAGCTTGAGAGGTATTAGCTCTTTGTTTCCAAACTATATATCCATTCTTTTGATCTATATATGAATATTCATGAAGCTTTCTTGCATCTTTAAAAGCTTGTGTATACCTATGAAGGGGACCATCAACTAAATTACCTTCTTCATCTATTTCTTCAGCTCTCCAAAAATCGCCCATGGCTTTCTTTTTATCAGCAAGATCTATATTTTTTGCTATATCATCTTCACTTGCAGAATAAACATTAGGTACATCTGCATAGTGATAAGGTCTACCATCATTATCAGATAGAGCATCTCTTAACAGTTGTGCTTTTTGAGTATATACAGTTCCTATTTTTTGAACGTGAGTTACACCATCTTCCTCTATCATAAAATTATGAATCACTTGAGGATCTTGACTAGGAGAAAGTTTTAATAGCTTATCTGCTTTTTCTAATATGATTGTTTTAGAAATAGAAATTTTATCAAGCATTTTTTGTATAGCTCCTTTGTATATTTTATCCATTACAGCTAAAATAACATCAGGTGATGTAGCCATGTCTCTAGTTAAATAATCTAAGTCTGTAATGTCAGGAGCATAAACTAATAATTCTTCTAAGTCAGCCTCAGTAAACCCACTATTTTTTCCACCAAAATCTCTATTAGATCTTGCTCGTATTTGTTCTTTAATGAAATTCATTAATGCTTCATTTACTAAACCATTATTTTCATTTCCTAATTTATTTAGTTCCGTTTGAAGGGTTGTAATAAGTTTAAGTTGAGTATTATTTAATTCAGCTACATCTTTAATACTATATAATCCTTCAAAGGTTTTAATAAACCTATTAAAATTAACAACTGAAGTTATAAATTCTGTATTCCCAAAGTTATTTGGATCTTCTATATAGGTAGTAAACTCTTGAATTTGTTTTAATGCGTCTCTTAATAAATTAGTATAGATGGTAGATCTACCCACTGATCCTACCTCATCACTTAATGCATATGTTAAGTATGCTTGTTGACTAGCTAGCTCTTCAAGCTTAACTTTCTTACTTACATTCATAAAGACTTTACTCTTTATCATTTGTATAGCTTTTGTTTTTTCTATAACTCCTATACGGTAATCTCTAAGAGCAGATATAATAGTTTCTGTCTCAGGATAGTTTAAAGGATCAACGCTTTGTCCTGCAGGATCATTTTCTTGTTTTTGATTTTTACCTGAAAAATCACTTTGTGATTCATTTTGAGATGCTTCAGCCATTTTTTCTTGAGCAAGCATATTTGATATTGGTAAAATTTTATTCAAGTTACCTTTAGGAGTATCATCTAATTCATGTTGAGTCCACTCATCAAATGTAATGTTACCATTAAACTTTTGATTTTTACCTTTACCAGTTATATCAGCATGGAAATGTAATGTAGTTGCTCCAAATGAACTAGCATCAACTTTATAACCCATATTCTGTAACATTCTTCTATAAATATTAACCTGAAGGTTGTGTTGACCTCTGGTAGATAATGCACCTACTCCTCTTTGCTTTAGTAAACTGTCATCAGACAACTTCCAATTTTCATCATATAGTTTTACTCTTCCACGTCCTTTTGCTTTTTCTGCTAAACTAAATGCAGATTTAGAAAGTTTATTTAATGGATTCTTAGTGGTTTTTAAATCTAAAATCATTAAGTCTCCGTTTTCTTTTACAATAACTATATCTGCTGTACCTGCTAATTTTGTTCCAATGTCATATAAAATAACTTGTGGAAGTAAAATTGCGTTAGTTGGTACAATATATTTAAGAGCATCTGTTAAATTATTCCAGATTACTTCAACTTGCTCTTCAGTTTTAAGAACTTTCATTCCTGATACATCACTAAACTGTTTTCCACCAGCTATAGCATTTAATATAGCATCAACGTCATTTCCTAAATCTAAATTTAATTGTACATCCTCTAAATTGTCAAGTGTGCCCTTAATAGCAGTTGTAGCAGACATATATTGTTCACCTGCAGTAATATTATTATATGTATGATTTGCTTCATTAAATGTTACAATTGGGGACTCTAGCTCAGGATCATTAAGGTTAACAACTAATTGGTCTTGTTCAAAAGTAGAAGGGTCAGCTGTTTGATTAAATAATCTATTAATTGCACTTAACTGTAAAGGGTTTCCACTTGCTTGTTGTTTAGCATAATCAACAACTGATTGTTTTTCAGGAGTTAATGCAAACCTTATTTTACCATCAACTCTTGATTCTAGTTTAAACTGTATACCCTCTGTATTTAATAGTCTAGCTAAATCACTAAATGTTGCATTCTGATTAATAGCATTAACAGGAATAGCTCTACCTGTAAGATATAAGTTTAGATTTTCTATAATATTCATAAACCAATCCAGAGCTTCTTTTAATACATTTAGAAAAGATCTAGTAGGTTGATTTTCATACTCATTGTTAAAATGTCTAGATAATGCTTGTGTTACAATTTCTAAATCTCTATCCATCTGAGAGAAATTTCTTTCATTACTGTTATATGAATCAGATATTTCTTGACTCATTACAGGAAAGTTTTTTACTGCTTCTATTAGTAATTTATCAAACAACTCTACATTATCTTTTGCAATTGCATCTACAAAAGGATGTAACATTTCCTCAATTGCTGTTTCATCTGTTACTCTTCCTTTAATTAAATAAGCTGTACCATCTACATAAAAAGAATTAATCTTATCAAATGGTGTATTGCTTTTTTTCCAATCTGGCATAGAGTCATATAATGCTGATGCTTCTCCTACAGATAGCATTTCTATACTAATTTGTGGAAACATTCTTTTCAAATGCATAACTACAGCTCTAGCTCTTGGTGTATCCCATGATCTTGATCTTTCTAAAACGTCTTTTTCTGAAAACATATCAGAATTAACATTTACTTTATAAGACTTAGGAGTTCTTTGTAAAGAAATTCTGTCTGCGGGAATATTATTAATCTCTAAATATCTTTCAAGTTTTCTTTTATTAGTATCTAAAATTAATTCATCATACTCTCTAGTATTAGGATTTGAATTATTAATGTAATACTTGTCTTGATATTGATGTATTATTCTTTCTCTACGTAAATTATTTAGGATACTTTCACTAAATGATCTTTGTTTCAAATTAAATGCAAGTTTTTTATTTCTTAAATAATCAGCAGCCTCTACTGTTGTAGGAAACGTATCTACATTATTAGCATCTTGCCATGAGTTAATTATATTATTAGTTTGCAGTTCTGTTTTATAAACTGCTTGTAATGCTTTATACTCTGCTGTATTTTTATTTGGACATCTAGCCATAACTCAATTTTATTATTTAATTCCTAAACACTTTAAATGTTCTTTAAAATCTTCTTCAGTCAAATTTACATTAATTTTTTTCATTTCCTCATATTGTTCAATCATTACTTCAACAGGAAATAATTTTTCAGCTACCATAACTGGATAGTTATTTTTATTTTTCATCAATCTATCATATTCATTTGCTAGATCTGGATACTGTTCAGTTATATCTTCTTCAAATATAAACTTAGTTTGTTCATTAACTAAACTTTTCTCATTAGTAGGATCTGAAGGCTTTAGATCTTGATCAGTTGCATTTAAAGCTTGCGCAGAGTTTTGATCTTGTTCTACAACTTCAAAGTTTAATGATAGTTGTTCTAATAATTTTGCTTTATTAGCTATATTTACTGGATCAGATTGAGGACCTGCTGCACGTATTGTTGTTTCTTTTTCATTTGCCTCAACTATACTAGTTTCACTTTTTAATGCAGCTTCAACAACATTAAAACCCGTGTTATCATCATCTAATGAATCTGCAGGTACAACCTCACTAGCTTGTTGTGCTGGTTGTGAACCACCTAACTCTTCTCTTACTTCCATTAATATTTTAGGAAACAATTCACGGTACTTAGTCTTATCTTGTGTATGAGTTAATGTAGCATTACCAGTATCTAAAAGTTTTTCTAAAGCATCTGGGTTTTGTTCAAAAGACTGATTAATTAAATCTTTCATAATATATTGTGATTCATTATCCCATTTCTTACTATTTAAAGTTGTTAATGTTCTACCTAAAGATTTTGCTTTACTAGGAGAAGTAGTATTTTTTATCTTTTCTAATATATTATTATTAGAATCAGTATCTTTAAAGTTACTTAAAAACATACTTTTAGCATATTGGAAAGCTTGTTCTACACTTTTAAAATCTCCACTAAATTCATAATTTTCATCACCTATTAAAGTAGAATAATTTGCTTTAAAAGGTCTATTAGCAAAATTACTTAACTCTGCATTTTCATTTGTTCCCGCATATATATTTATTACATTACCAGCTTGTTGTGCTGGTTGAGTAACAACAACATTGTTATCAATACTTTGTAAAGTAGCACTAGGACCAAACATAAAACCAATAGGTGTTTGACTTCTAGATCCTACAGGTTTAGTAAGAACATAAGTAACATCACCTGATTGAGAATCTGCTATTCCTTGATTAGCAACATAAGTAAAGTATTTTATACTACCTGCATCATCTATATTTCCTATTCTTAATACTTGTTCAGCAACTGCATCAGATTCTAGTGTAAATTTTAACTTACCTTGTTGAAAAGAATAAGCTTTAGGTAGGGCTTGACCTTCTCCTTGCATAAATGTTTTTAAAAGACTGTTCATTCCAGAAGCAATAGGGTAATTAGATAAAAATTCTTTTGTTAATTCTTGCTCTGTTATTCCATATGTACTTTCAAAACTTACTAAACCATTAAAAGTTTGTTGAACATTATTAATTTGATTTAAATAAGGTGCTAATGTATATGGACTTATTGCTTCCAGTAAACTTGCATACCTTAACTCTAAACCATCCTTAACCATTATATAATTAATAATTGCATCAGCATCATTTCTAGTTTCTAATGAATTATATAATTTTGCAAAACTTGTTTGTAAGTCTATTTTTTGTGAATCACTTAAATTTCTAAAAGTATTTGCCTCAGCTAAATTAATACCTGTTGTGTTTGAAAGATCAGATGCCGGTGTTGCTATAACAAATTCTTCCAAGAAAAAATTATCTTGACCAGCTTCAGTTCCTTTTAAATCATCTATAACATCTACAATACTTTTTATTTGTTGCCCATCAACTAAAGGTTGTGGATAAATAAAACTGTTTTGTAGAGTTGCAGCAACCTGACCATTATTATCTAACAGATTTTTTTGATATGCTTTTATTGTTAGATAAGATAAAATATTTGATGATATACCGTTAAGTATCCTTGTTCTTTCTGTAGAAACTGGAACATCAAATAAATCAACAGTTTGGCTCATTAATGATTTAAACTTAGGAGTAGCAGAAATAAATACTGAAGGTAATAACTTTTCAAGCATTTGCTCAATTACAGCTACATATGTGCCTTGCCATCCTTTGGTATATATTTCACTAACATCAATCAGATCATTTCTTTTAAGTTCATTGTATGTATTTAATTTATCTTGAAGTTCAATAAGGCTAGATCCTAAACCTTTTGTTAAACCGGTTATAGCACCCATTTTAGATGTTATAGTTACAAGTTTAGCAATAGTACCTAACCTGAGTAATATAGCTTTATCAACATCCTTCTTATCTCCTTCTAATGTGCCATTAATATCATCCAACATTGTTGAATCCGTTAATTTTTCAATAGGTTTTAGTTTTGCATATTGTTCATTGTTTAATTTAATTTTTACCAAAGAACCTATACTCCCTCCATTTTCAATTACACTATTAAAAATAGATTGTACAGCTGGTGTATTTATAAATAGAACTGCTGTTTGAAGTGGAACCCCTAAAGCTATCATATTAGTTATTATACTCATTGCTGGTTTACTTAAACCTAACTTAGATATATTTCTATCCTTAGCATTATCTACTGCTATAGATATTAAAGCAGAAATAGTATCTTGTTTTCTTTGCCCTGATTCTTCTGTAGTATTTTTAAAAGTATCATAAGGATTTCCATTAAAAGAAAATGTATTAAAAACAACCTTACCTTCTTTCTTTGTCAAAAACTCTCTGGCATTTAAAAAATCAAACTTTACATCTACTTTATATTCAGTTAGTAAACTTAAATATAAATTTGGTAAAACAACAGATCCAATTGATGCTCCTTTATTTGCTTTAAAGGCTTTTGTTTTACCCAATAAATTATCTACATCAACATTGTCTTCTAACATTCTATTAGTAAAAACATTATTTCCGTTTTTTTGTTGTGACTCTAAACCTGCTAAATTAGATAAAGTAGTTGTAATAATTTTATCATTTGCTGGGGAGTATGCAATAGGGTTTGTGCCTCCTGTCATACCTTCATTACCGGCTAATGCATATCTATAATTTAATACATTATTATTATAAGGAGCTTCATATGGCTCACCATATTTTTCTTTATAAGTTTTATATTGAGATTTAGTTAAAGGTAAACCAAGCATCATTAAAGCTTTTCTACTTTCTTCAGTAACTGGTCCATCAGGAAAAGTTATTATATCTAATGTAAAATCATCTATTTGATGTTCTGGTCTTACAGCATCATCAGTAAATAATTCTAATGCTTCTGCATAAATAGATCCTGGCTTTTTAATTGTTTCATTTATATAATTAATATAAGCATTATATGATTGATCTAAACTTGTTTCAGTACCATACTCAATAAACTCATTATTTTTTAAATAATATTCTTTTATCTGTGCAAATACTTTATCAATATCAAAATCAGCACCAGACGTTTCTATAATTTCTTGAGCAAACATTGCAGAAGAACCATAATAAACAGGCATAAAATCTACAAGTTTCATGTTTACAGATGAATGTTTATCTTGTGAGGGTATTCTTACACCAAACATTTTAGAAACAACATCTGCAATTTTAGAATTAGGATTATTTTCAATAAAATCCATGATGTTTTTATCCATTGCAGGCATCATCATTTCTGTATATCTTAAACCAGTTGCAGTATTTTTATCTTTAGGGTTAGTGTATTCTGTTAAACCTGATCTTAATCTATCTAAAATTACCACACCTTCTTTAGGCATATCAGTACCAAGCCAATTATCTTGCTTACTTAAGTCTGTACTATTTGTAGAACTGGTTAGAAATGGTTTAGTAGTCATAGCTTCCCATTGTTTAACTCTGATAATTTCAGATCTTAATGGTAAACCTTTTTCATCAAACTCATAAACTCTTCTATATACATTGTTTCCAAAATCAGAAACTAAAGTTAAAGTAACTCCCGGTGTGCGTTCAGCTAATACGCCTCTACTAAAGTAAGCTAAAAACAATTGTTCTGCTTTTCTTACAGTTATACTATTATTAAGATTATAAGAAACACCATTTTCATCACTAAAGAATTCTAATAAGTTAGAACTAGCTTGAGAAGATTTAAGTCCTGCTGTAGCATATCTTAAAAATGCTGATAGCTTAGGTGTTATAGCACCTTGAATTTTAGATAATTCAAACTCACTCATTGCAGTATTAAAATCAAATACTATATTTCTTTTATTTTTAAACTTTAATAGTACCCTTTGTGATATTGCTTTATTATATTCTCTTCTAACATCACCTACTGTCATTACATCTCCATCAGCATCTAACATACCAGGGATCTTTACTTCATCTGTTTGCTCAGAAGTAATTATTTCTTTAATTTGAGATGGATCAACTATTTCTGTTTTATTACTTGGACTTACAACTTGTAATCCCATGTACCTAGCATCTAAATCAGAAAATTCATTAGTTGATAATGGTAATTCATTATCAAAAGAATTTAATTCCACCACTCTTTGTTTCTGCATTTTAACTGCAGATAAAGGAGCTGCTATAGCTATTGTATCTTCTAAAGCTTCCTTTGCTTCAAGCTTAACTCTAAGGTTGTGTAGTGTTGTCCTATTTGGTTTAGCAACCCACGCTTCTCCATTCCAGTTAGATGTATATTCTTTAGTTAAAACAAAAGCAGACATTTTTAAAAATGTAGTACCGTCTGCATATACCAGTTTCTTTGAATTAATTAGTGCTTGTTGTTTTGCTAAACCTACTTTATTATCTACTCCATATACACTATCAGATGTAATTGCTATACCTGCCTCTAGCTTATCTAACAAATTAACCTGTTCTTCTTTTAATAAACCCATACCAAACCACATATATCTAAATGCTTTTGTAGTAATGTACATTTGAGCATCAGCTTTATCAACAGCATTATCAGAAAATTGAGATATACCCTTTGGTTCAGCAAAAGTAACCAGGGAGATTTTTTCGTTGTTGTGTAGTACTCCTACCTCTGGAGCAGAAATAGCACTATATGCGTTATAAAATGCAGCATTTTGCATCTTAGCTCTTTTTATTCTATCCACTGCATCCTTTAGTGACACAGCTTGATCACCTAAAAGAATATCATTTATAGCTATTGTATTTATATAATCATTAAAGAATATTTGTTTTAAATTATTCTCTAAGTTATTTGTTAAGTTTAATAAATCATTTGATTCTTGTAATGCGGTAGTAGAAAAACCTTCTGCCATAATCAAACCTTGTTTGACTTTTTTAGAAAGTAACTGCTGAACACCAAGATCAGTTATTATTTCTTTAAACTCATCATATTGAATTTCAAGATTCTTTACAACTTCAGCTCTTAACTCAGTCATTGAAACACTTGTAGATTTAAGAGCTTCTTCTAAAGTAATTAAATTATTATCTAATCCTTTATTTTTTGCAGCTACTTGTAACTTTTCTTTAGTCACAGAATCTAATAAGATACTATTATTAAAAAGCTTATAAGCTCTACCTGCTCCATTATGATAACCTTCAACTTCTAATCCAAATTCAACACCTTGTGCATATTCTCTACTTATTCTATTAAATTCATTTCTTATGTTTTCAATAAATATGTCAACTGCCTCTTCAGTAATTTTTACATTATTACCAACTATCTCTACAGTTTTTATTACTCCTAAGCCTATAAGATCTCCTGTATTAGATGCCTCTTGAACTCTTATTAAAACAGGTGATATTGCTTTTTCTTGAACATTACCGTCTTTATCTAAATACTCAACTGTATTTACCTTATTGCTTTTTGTGTTTACATTAGCAGTATAGTTATTTAAAAGAGTTGCTAAAAATTTCTTAGGACTAAAATCTCCATATGTATCAGTAGATATAACAGATGATAAATTAGATATATCATTATCAGTTATCTGATCTTTTATTTTTAATCCAGCAACTCTCACAACTTTTAATTTATTTTTTGCAGACAATGCTAAAAATGCAGGATCATTTAATAAGAAGTTTGTTTCTAAGTATGGATTATTTAATTTTTCTTTAATTGTACTAGAAGAGTTTAAAGACTCAACTGCTCTTAAATGATATGTACCTTTTTGATGTGCATAAACTAAATCTCCATTGGCATTTCTAAATACAGATGCACCAATTGTTTCATCAAACATAGCATTGTTTATTGCCATTTGTTTAAGTCTACTATTCATACCATCAACTTTTCCAGTATCAAATATATCTACACCTCTACCAATCTGTCTTATTAATTGTTCTACATCATCTAACACAAATCTTTCTGCATCTTGGTTTAAATCAATAAGTGCTTTTTGTGCAGGAGTCATAGCACTTTCATCTTTTGCAATTATAAGATTATACTTTATATATAAAGGACTAAATTTTAAACCTATTAATTCAAATATATCTTCCGCTAACATTTTAGATTTACTATCTAGTATTTGATCACTTACTGATTCATTATTTATAGAAATACCAGAATAGAGTTCTTGTAACTTATCTACAGCTAAATCTTTTCTATTTTCATCTGAAATTAATCTACGTCTCTTATATAAGAAAGCTTGAGACCATCTATCCATTTGAGAATTAATATCATCTCTTTCTGCTGCAGAATAAACTAATAAGTTACCTTGTGCATCTACTTCATTAAATATATACTCTACTCTAAAATTAGAAAAACCATTAGTAATTTGTTGAAATAATATTGGGTTTTTTATTGGTGATGATAATGCAGAACCATCTAATATTTTTTGTGGATTAATTTCACCAAAGACATCTAGCATTATTCTATCAACAACTGCTCCTGAGTTAACATTACTTTGTCCAAATAAATATAAACTTTTCAATAAATTTACTGGATCATCAATATTTTTTACTGCTTTAAGTATTCCATTATATGCATTATTAAAATCTACAGGAACTATTAACTGTTCACCCTCAACTAATATTGTATTACCAAAATAATCTTGTTCAGTTAAAGTAGTTGTAGCTAAATAAGCTCTTAAAAATGCAGGTATACTATTTATACCACCTATATTAGTTGCATCTAAATCATATTGTGATGTAGTTCTTAATCCAGTTTGATCTTCAAAATACTCTTCATTATACTCTGAATCTGTAAGTTGACCATTAATAATATTTAAATACTCAAGTACTTGATCTTCAATTACATCTGGAAATCTATTAAAAGCAAATAATATTTCATCTAATCTTGCTTTTTGCAGATCACTTTTATTTTCATTAATTGGATTACTAGGATGATATAAATTTCTAAAATCATTTAGAACTGTATTTAAAATATCTCTAGGATTAAACATACCTTCTTTTGCAGCAGCACGTTCTCTTTGTATATAATGTGCAGCCATACCATTAATAAGTTGACCAGCTATATCATTATTTAAATAAAGTTTTCCTTTTCTATTACCCTGTTGTATTTCTGCATAAGGCACTAAAGCATTAGCTTCAGAAGCTACCCCAACTTGTAATGGTGAAGTAAATTGATTTTTTATTAATGATGCTCCTTTAAACTTACCTGAGTCTATATTTTCAAATAACGTTTGTAATTCTGTTTGGCTATATGTTCCCAATACAGACTTAATCCATTCCATAACTTTATTAAAGAAAGATTTGATAACACTATTTGTATTAGTATCCTTAGGATTATTTTTAAATTTTTCAAACTCATCTGCAAGATACTCTTCATAGTATTCTCTCTCAAGTTCTGCTTCAGTCATATTAGTATATGTATCTGCAGAATTTCTAAATTTTTGCAATTCAATTTTAAAGTTTTTCCCTTCAGATCTAAGTTTTGATCTTACTTCTTTTTTTGCTATAGCTAAATATTCTTTTATTTGTTCATCAGTTAATAGCATTCTAAATACACCATGAAATGCTTCATGATATTTAAAAGGAGAATTTGCTCCTACATATATAGTTCCATTAACCTTTAAACCTCCAGCAAGTTCATGCAAGTTCATTACAAATGCACCAACTCTTTGACCACCTGCTTTTGAATTATTACCATATGTATCTATATCACCTATACTAATAAAACTTGGTAAGGTTGTATCAGCCCAATTAGTAAATACATCTATATCTTCTACATCTTGTTCTGATAAATTTACGGGTAATATTTTATTTGCATCTCTACCTTTATCTAATTTTTTTCTAAGTGCTAATAAGTTTTGATATTCAACATCTTGTTCTAAAGCTGCTGCTTCATTTTGAAAAGCAACATCTTGTAAAACCACTTCTCTTCTTTTATCTATTTTACTAATTACTTCAGACAAACTACTTTCAGAACTTACCTCTGTAGTATTTATACTTTGATTTACTTCTGCATTTACTAAAAGAGTAATTTCAGCAAATCTTGCTTTTTCTATTTCCGCTTCTCTATCTGTTAATACTACATTAGGATCAGCAATTTTTTTACTTACTATCTCTTGTATGTACTTTGAAGGTAACTCCTGAAAGTTTTGTGATTTATAATCATTAAAGTCAGGATCAGAAAGTTGATTTATACCAATTGCTATTACACTTTTTTCTACAATATTCTCTTCAATATTTGAGTCTGGTCTATTAAGAACAGCATTAAGCTGCATAGCCTGATTAACTAATTCTGAATTAGCAGTTAGTAAAATTGCTTGAGGTTTAATAACATTAATAGCTACTGTAGTTGTAGTATTATTTATAACGGTATTAACATTAGTATTCTTAGGTAAACTTTCTCTAAAGTTTTTAGCACTAAGTAAAACTCTATTACCTTTATATAAAATACTTTTATTTGCATCATCATTATTAAACTTATCAATTAAGATACTTAGTTTAACTGATGCAGATTTTGCTTCATTAACTTCTGATTGATCTAATTCATAGTAAGATTTTTCATTGGTTTTTTTATTATATTTTTGTAATTGTATTTTACCAAATTTATCAACTTTTAATTCAACATCATACCCTTCTGCAAAACTAATAAATAAAGAATTTTCTAATTCTATATTAAAGTTTTTTGGATACTTCCCATCCTTTTGTGTTTCCTGTGCTTGTGTTATTAATTTTACAGCTATTGCTGATAACTGTTCTTGTGTATATGATCTTGACTTTAAAGGTATTAATGCATATTGACCATTAGGTAAAAGAACTGCAGCTTTATATCTATCACTTTTCTCCCTTGATCCCGCAATAGTTTTTTGTTTACTATCTGCAATCATTTGTTCCCAAAGCTTCTGGTTTTTTAAACCAGCCTTTACATCTTTTATTAGTTTTATTTCTAAATCACCTGTTAAATTTGTTGAAGCAATTGCAGTACCATCTTGTAAATCATATATTAATAAACCACCTGAATTATCAGAAGTATTATATTGCAAAGAATTAAAAGAATTTTGTAAGCCTTTCATAAAATCTAACTGAACACCTTCCATAACTAATGACATACCAAACGGTAATTCAGAAAGATTCATGAATAAAGGATTTTTAGCAGTAATATTTGGGCCTATATTTTTCTCTACTGCTTGTGATAGCAATTGGCTAATAGAAAATATCTTAGCATAGTAATCTGCTAATTTATCTTTTTCTATTCCTTTAGCCTTTGATAAGTCTACTGTATTAAATAGTTGATCATAAGTTAAGTTAACCTGATCCTCTAATACAACACCATTAGAATTCTTAAAGACAAAAGTTTTATTTGGTAAATATCCAAAAACCCCATTAGCATTATCTACTGGATCAATGTTTGAGTCTTTTAATATTTTTGCAATTTTACTTAATGCATTTGTATTAGTAGTACGTAAACCTATAGAATATTCTTCAGTTTGTACTTGAATACTTGGGTTTATTTCTTTACCGGGCACAGAAAAATTACCACGTGATTCTTGTTTTGTATTTTTTGAAATAACTAATTGTAATCCCTCTACTTCCTCCGGGCTTAAAACAGAAAGTATTAGTTTCAATCTTTCTTTACCTGGATCATAGTTATTATTACTTCTATCTGACTTATTATGGTGAGGATAAAATGATAATAAATCTTCAATTGTCATTCTACTTACATCTTTTGTAAATTGGGTAAGGTCTAATGCTTTTTGTATAAATTTGTTATTTACTTTTTCTTCTGTAAAAGAAACCCTTGGGGCATTGTTTATACCTTGGTTAATATCTGTCTTTAATACCAACTCTAAGTTACCTCTTAATATACTTGCTGGTGTACTAACAACTATAAACTCTTGTCCTGTAATTTTATCAAATAAAGAACTACCTTGATTTAATTCTAATTGTCCAAAAGTAAAAGTAGTAGAGTCTGGTGCTAACTTTTCTAGTTGATCAAATACTTTATTTGCTGCTGCCCTAGTTGTATAAATAGATTCAGGATTTTTATTATTAGGATCAACTACAAGTCTTAAGGTAGAGCTTAATGGGTTACCAAACTTATCACTAATCATATAAAATGCTGAAGCACCGGGATCTGTAATCTTAATAATATTTACTGTTGATCCACTAGCTAATACTTCTGTGTTTTTTTTACCTGTTTTATTAATAGCTACTTCACTTACACTATCACTATTAATAATCTCACTATATGGTAAGTTAGATATACCTAAGACTTTACCTATTAAATCACTCTCTCTAGCTTCTCTACTAAGTAACCAATCAGCCAACCCAGTTTCAGCTTGTAATGCTTCGTTAGATATTTCTGTTTCTGTTGCCCATATTTTTTTTATTGCATTAAAAGTGTTTTTATAATTTAAACCTTCTTCAGTATTTTTCCACTCTTCCCAGCTTATTTTAGATTGACCAGCTACTAACTGTTCAGCTTCATACTTTCTATACTGTCTTAATAAAAGTTCTTCTAGCATAGGTGAGTTAGACTCATTTTCTATAATAACATCTATACCAACTTCTTCTAATACTTCATCTTGTTTAGTTTTATTTTCTTCAGCTAAAACTGCTGCTTGTTTTTCTTCTTTTGTTTCAGGAACAGTTGATTCTGCTTGGGTATCTTTTCTATATACTGATAGTTTTTGTTGAATTAAACCCCATGTAACTGGATCCTGTAAAGGTGTTACTTCACCATCAGGAGAATAAAATTTAGTAAGTACATTAACATTACCTGTCTGTAAAAATATTTTAGTTTGTTCTAGGTCAGCATAAATTGCAGGATCTAAAGAAGCTAATTGATTTACTAATTCATTTGCTTTAACTATACCAATATAATTTTTTACAAGAGACTTAAAGTTTTTTTGAATATTTTTGTATGCTTGCTTATTAAACTCAAAAGATCTATTAACTATTTCTTGAAATCTAGCTGGATTTTGTAAGTACTCTATAGCTTTATCATATGTTTTAGCAGTACCACCTAATGCTATATAATCTACAATCATTTTTAATGCCTCATCTACCTTAGATGTATCTAAAAAACTATCAGATGAAGAAGCCATAAACCTCATGTAATTCAAAAACTCTTTTCTAAGCTTTTCAATTTTAGTTCTATCAAAAGTTCCTTGTCTTTTACCCTCAAGTTTAGTTGCATTTTTTGGATCAGTTATGATATCATAAATAGCTTGAAGTCTTTTTGTTCTTTCATACTTCTTTTTAATTTCAGCCTTTGCTGTAGCATTTGATCCTATAGGGAGACCATTTCTATCTCTTATTATATTTCCGTTTTCATCTTTTTTAACATCTTGGTTATTAATCTCCATTAATAACATATCTAATTCTTTTGTAATAGATGCTGGATCTAACAATACTGTAAGATCACTAGCCTTCATATTTTTAAATAAAGATTCATTAGATAAATTAGTATAAATTGAATCTGCTCTTTTTATTGCTTGATTAAAACTATCTTGAGTAAATAAATATAAATATCTAGCATGTTCATATCCTGCTTCAGATAACACTTCTGTAATATACTCTCTACTACCTTTTGTAAATTGACTACTATCAAATGGGTTTTGAAATCTATCTTTTGATTGTTCATAAATAGTTTCTGTTTCTCCTATTTGAGTTATCATTTTTTGAAGTCTATATCTTAACTTTCCGTTTTTGATATCTTTTTTAGTAGATGGAAATGCTTCAGCTAACTCTTCATCTGTTAAAGATAAATAATCATTTAATTGATCTTGAAAGATTGAAGCGGAGCCTTGTTTAAATAATGTATAAAGTTGTTGAAACTTAGCAAAATCTTGTTTGTTTTTAAAACGAAACATATCATCATTATAAGAAGACTCTTTCATTCCATCAGCAATTTGTTTCTGTATAATAAAATTAAACTTAGTAGGATCAAACAATTGTTTTGGATCAGCTATTTGAGAATTCCATGATTTGTTATGAACCTCTACTAACTTTTTAATCATTGATTCTTCATGTTCTTTTTGTTCGGCATATGCTGTTGGATCACTATACTTTTGATATAAAGCAGGGACACCTTGAAAAAATAATTTTTGTGGACCTTGTACAACACCACCCATTAAAAACCCTGACATAAACACGTCAAAACCTTGAGCGGTAAATATATCTCCTATTGCAGAATTAATCATTGTGTTTTGTATCTCTACACCACCCATCATTGTATCTCTGTTGATAGCTGTAAAATAACCTGTAGTTGCAGCAGAAATTGCTTCTTGTCCTATTTCTTGTCCACCCTCAGCTACATTTGCAGCAAAATATCTTAACGTTGCTCCTGCAGCCATTCCAGCATTACCTTTTATACCACCAGCCTTTACTTTATTTAACCAGCCTGTAAATCCTTTTCCTGCATCAGAAAATACATTTTTATTAAGAATTTTTTTACCAGCACCAGTTCCAAAAGTTGATTTACTTTTTATAAGCCTTCTTCCTACTCCTTTGTAAGAATCATTAAATACTCTACCTAATGTTCTATTAAATCCACCTAATGCATTACCTAATACAAATTTGTTACTCAAATAGATTAAAGGAGCATTACCTAATGTAGTATAAAAAGCAGCTCCAGCTGCAGCAGACTGTGCTTTAGAAACACCACTATCAGTAATTCCAACACCAAACTCTTCATCAGCTTTTAAATTCATAACATTATTTAAAGTAGTATTATAAACCATTCCTGCTTCTAACCTACTTTCCGCTAATGCATAATTTACAGCTCTAAGATCTCTATAGAATCCTCCAAACAAAGAAGATCCTTTTCCCATATTAAAAATATTTTGGGTTCCATTTTTGGCAGTTCTTAAACTACGTATAGCTGCCATTGTTTCAGGAGCAATAAAATCAAACATAAGATTTCCTACTGTTCCTAAACCTTGAGTACCTTCCCAAATTTTTCTAGAAGCAGCAGTATTACTTGCAGCTTTAGTTAAATTTCTAGTTCCTTTAAAAAGTTTAGTACCTGTAAATACATTACCTAACTTTCTCATTATATTTGCAGTACCTAAAGTCCATGCTCCTGCTGCAGGTACAGCACCAACACCAGTTGCTGCTACTGCTGCTGAACCTAATGTTAAAGCTAATTCTTCTACAGCAATAGAACCTATTATACCAAAAGTGTATCCACTATTAAGTAATAGATTATTAGTCCACGCCATAGCACCACCTCTACTTGAATTACCTATTGCCATTGCATCTTCAAATTCACCTGCAGTTTTCATGTCTGGACTTAATGGATCTCCTATGTTTCTATAAACACTTTTAAAACCAGAACCTACTAAACTACCAAATTGACCTCTCATTCTAGCCATATCATCCCAAACTGTTGAGTTTGCATTATATGATGCATCAATATTTGAATAAGGAACAAATCCTACATTAGCAAATTCAGGATGTTCAAAGAAACGCATAAAATTTTGAGCCTTTATACCTGAATAAACAGTATCAGCTCTATTTACTCCTGGTCCTGCATCATACTTTTTTATATTATCTATTTTATCTACCCAACTTTGTGCAGGGTTTTGTTGCTTAACTGGATCATATGTGTCTGTAGCTAATCCGGGATTTGGATTTACCATATTAGCATTAGCAGTTATAGCATATTTATTTATACTTGGAGCAAATGCATTAAGATTTTGTAAAGTTGCAGGATCAGATGTATTTGCAAAACGTTCATCTTCTGGTGTATTAAACAGTTCCTCTATAGGAACATACATAAATTCTTTAGAAGGAATTACACTGGCTGTACTTTGATTTGATTTAATAGTATCATCAAGTGTAGGTTTATTTTGATCTTCCATGTTATTATATTAATGTATTATTGATGATTATTGAGTACGGTTATCTTTGCCTTGTGCAATAGTATTTGCATCTTTTAATTGATTTGCTATCCTTTGAAATTGTTTATACTCATAATCTAATGACTGTATACCGTTTGTTAAATCAATACTTTTAGTCATCAAAGGGCTTTTTGTATATTTACCTCCTTCTGTATAAGTATTCAAATAATAATTCATAGTGTAATCATAACCCGTTCCAGCAGGTGATCTAACAAATCTTACATTTGCTACATCATATTCACCTGCGGGAAAATTAAATTCTGCATAATCTAAATCACCATTTGCATTTATTGCATTTACTATATTAGACATGGGTAATGCTGTTGCTGCTCTAGGATTTGTATCTACTGTCTGAGGATAAGCAAAAGATATTATACCATCATGCCTATTTAAAAAAGCATTGATATTTGAGTTTGATAGTGCACCATATTCTCCATCTATATCACTTCCATTAAAACCTTTACTTCTTAACCAACTAGCAGGTACTTGTAATTGATTTCCTGCAAAGTTTTTTAAGGCTTCTTCAGGATTACCATATGTATTAAAATACTTTATTGTAGCTGCTGGTAAAGTTTTTATAGCATTACCTGCTTTATCATTTCTTACATAGTATGTCCAATCTTTTTTCCATAACTCATATACTTTTTTTGCAAATGGATCTTTTTCAAGATACTCATCTGTATCTTTATCTATCATATTTCCCTGAAAAATACCATATTGATCAGGTGTAGTTCTATCTAAAACACTAATTTGATTATTAAAGTTATTAAGCATTCCCACACCTTCAGGAGAAGTCATACCAGGTTTAGGTATAAGCTCTGCTGAATAAACAGGTTGACTTAATAAATCTGAATAAGTTCCTATATTTTTTCCTTGCATAATACTATTAAAACTTCCTGTTGGAATAGCATTAGCCATTCCGTTTTGACTAGTTATCCTACCAGTCAATCCAGCATTCAATGTATTATACATTAAATCATAAACTATTTTTGCATCATTACTAACAGCTCCTGTTTTAATTACTTCACGTTCAGGGCCATACTTGTATCTTGTTTGAGGTCCATCACTAGTTCTTACTGTATATTGTCTAGTAACTTCTGCTTCCATTGCTCTATAGTTACTGTCACCTCCATCCCCACCTTTACCCCAATTTTCTCCTAAACCATATCTATCAACATTGCTTATCTGTTTTTGCTGTACACGTTGTTGAACTAGTTCTTCATAATCATTAAAACCCATTATAACTCCATCTTCACCCATAATAGAAGGGAAGCCATTGTCCATTAATAATTTAACATTATTAGCACCACCGTTTTCATTTCTAGCTAATTCTAATGTTGTTGCATATGCCGGAGCATATACATTATTTATTAAACTCTCTTGTGTATTATTATAAGCATTTGTTCTTGTTTCTAAACCAGTATCGCCATAATACATATCATAAAGATCATTAAATCCATTTGAAACTAATTTTGTTACTTCAGGATTTTTTGCTGTAATCTCATTTTTATAATTCTTTACTATTTTTTTTGTAGTATTATAAGCTAATTTAATACTTTCAGGATATTTATAACCCATATCATCTCCATTAATATTTGTTTTTCTTTCCCCTAATTGTTTCATTAAAGAATTTAATGTACCTGTAACTGCTTCACCACCTATATCCATTGTATATGAACCATCATCATTTTGTCCTCTTGAATTTGTTACAGTGTGAAATTTTCTTACAGCCTGTAAAGTAATTTGACTAGTTACTTCTTTAAATTTATAAGCTTGATTTTCATTCATCTTTACTACATCTGAAGATTCAGTAAACTCTACTTCTTCTCCATCTCCACCCTCAACAGCAGTGGTAATACTTTGTGCATCACCTGTTATTACTTGCTGACCAAATACATCTAAGTTGCCTTGTAAAGCTTGATTTTTTAAAGCATCTTCAAGTAAGATATTAGCTCTATTATTAGCAGCCCTTCTTTCTTCCATCTTAACTTTAAAATCTCTGTTTCTTTGATTTTCTTTAAGTGTATTAACACGCATGGTATATTCTCTGTCTCTGTTGCCAAACTCTACAGCAGCATTTTGCATATCACCATTAATATTATAACTCATTAACATCTGATATGCTCTATTTATTTTACCTTGATCAGTTTTAGAAGGTGTATTTCCTATTTTTTGTATATTTAATTTTGCTTGTAATGCTGCAGCAGTGGCTTCAGAAGCAGACATAGTTTCTTTTCTAAGTTTATCCATCTCAGATCCAGGTATAACACCTTCGTTTGCTGCATAATTATCCCAATTTACATTAGCATTTTCTAATTCTTTTAATTTCTTGGTATCTCTGGCTACCATAGCATCATTAATATCAGTAATTCTTTCAATAGTTTCATCTGCAAAAGCAGTAACTCCTTGTTCTATTGAACTAAATTGTCCTGCTTGTATTCCAGCAGCAGCAAAATTTCTACTTTTTACAAATGCATCTGCTTGATATGCTTTCTGAACTCTTGGATCATCAAGCAATTTACTTTGTATTGCTTGTAATGCTGCACCAGTAATTAGTGCACCATTTTGTTCTGTTATTATCCAATCTGAATTTACAGATTTTGTACCATCAGATGCTACATTCTCAGCATAGTGATCAACTTTCATACTTAAAGGAGGATCCATTTCTTCCAACATTTTAGATGCAAGTTCTGCTAAATCTGCATCTTCTACATAAGTAGGTAACTGCATGTTTAAAGCTGTTGTATCATCTGCATTGATAAAATCATCCATCTGATATTGCATAGCTCTTACACCGGTATTCCAAAACCTTTCTCTTTGTTCTTGAATAGGAGATGTTTCTAACCTTTGAGCTAGTGCCATTTCCTTTCTGTACTTTGAAGTGTATACTATATCTTTAACAATATTATCATCTTGAACAAATGGTGCAAATACACTTTTAGCTGCATCAGCATTTCTTTGTATAGATAAATCCATACCAGATATTTTTTCAATCTGAGGTCCTATCTGTTCTGCAAATTGATCTCTTTTTTCTTTATTTTCTTGTCTTGATAAATCAGCATAAACTACTTTATTATATAGCTCATTAGCAGCTTGAAAATTAGCATCATACTTAGATGTTTTAGTATCAATAACCGCAGACAAAAATTTATAGTCTGGTGTGAATGGTTCAATTTCTGGTAAATATGTATTTACTCCTTTTAGGTATGTTGCCATAATTCAAAATTACTTTAATTTATTAAGTTTACAAAGAGATAAGAACAAACTCTTTAAGTTTAGATTCCTATTTTCCCTCCATAAAATGGAAAAGCCGCTGGCTTCTTTTTTATTGATCCTCCACCTTGAGATGTTTGAACATTAGATCCATAACCACCTGGAATACCTCTTTGATTCATTTGTTGTTGACCTCTATTCATGCCTGTATTTGGAAGACCACCATGTGTTTGTTGATATATTCTATTTTCAATTTCAGGTGTAGGTTGTTTACCAGCGTTTCTTGTATATTCTTGTATTTTATTGTAATAGTTTTGATCTTGATCACCTCTATTATCTTGATAAAATTCTCTACCTTCATTAGTAAAATAGGTCCTACCATATGCGTCTGGACTTATTTTGTACAAATCATTTAAATCATTTAAGTTACCTGTATTAGCTTTATTAGTTTGTGCTACGTTATACAAATCATTTGCTTGCTTTTTATAAGCATTGTTATAGTTATCTCTTTCTTGTAAAGCCATGGTAGTTCCATCATATAAACCCATATCTAAATTTGCATCTGTTACATTAGCTTTAAAATCAAGTTGAGGTTGTGTTGCACCAACTCTATTCATAGTATTTATGTTATTACTAAAAACTTGATTGATTGCACCGGCATTTCCTTCCATTGTTTTTCCTTGTATATTACTTCTTGCAATAGCTTGAGGACCATACATACCAAGTGCTTGAGCCATAGTCTTTTGTGCACCTATATTAGCATTTATACGCTGAGTTGGATCATCAAGAACATAATCTATTTTTGGTCTTTCTATTTCAGGTCCCCAGGGTAGATACAAATTATCTTCCATCATCCCTAAAGTAGATAGATTATTTAAATCTTGTGCCCAGAATTTATCAACAGGTGGAACTTTTTCTGGTATATCACCTGTTATTTCTTCATCGGGTAACTCAATAAGTTGTTCATCATCTGATGCAAAATCAACATCTAATCTAGGAGCATTAAACGTGTGAAAACCAAATTTACTATCATACCCTTCTCCTTTAACATAACCATCATCTCCTTTTTCTTTAAAGTAAGGCACATATAATTGATCATACAAAGATTTATCAAGAACTCCTGCTGCATTAGTTGCTAATTTTTTTGCTTCACCTTTTCTAGTTTTTTCAGCTAGTTTTTGAAACTCTCCCCATTGCTTACTATCTCTTCCGGCATCATATTCAAAACCATCTATCTGTTCAATTACATCTCCCCATCTATTATAAAAATCTCCTTTACCTTCTTCAGACATAAATACACTAGAACCATAACTTCCATCTCCTGCTTTATTTTGTCTCAATGGTCTTGATCCTTTAGAATATCTTCCATATCTATACTGACCTATTGGAGAATTTTCTAAAATTTTTCCCTGACCTTCTATATCTTCATTATATATTACTGTTGATCCACTACCTGAACCTTCAAGTTCTTCTCTTATTGTTTCTTCAGAATTATCAAATTTACTTTTTAAAGGTCTATATGCTCTTAATTTATTACCTACTACACTAAATGTATAACCTTTACTTCTTAAGTCTTCTACTCTATTATGTTGTTCAGAACCTACTTTAAAAGGATTTTTATAATCTGTAATTTCTCCAGCATCTTGCGCTTTAGGTAAACCCTGTCCACCAAATTTAGCCATACCTATTACATCATTGTTAGCATTAGATAGTTCCATTTCCTCAAAAGAACCTTGGGGTGGAGCTTGCATTTGCTGAGGAGCTTGTCCTGATTCAGCCATCATTTGTTGCAGCATAGCAATTTGTTGTTGTTGCTCAAATGGCATACTATCAATAGTATTTTGTTGTGCTTTTTCTATAGATATTTCTTCTATTCTAGATGTAAATTCCATAGGATCAATACCAACACTCATTAAAAATGGATGAGCTGCTAATGGTACACCATCATCAAAACTTTTTTTATTTTCTTGCATAAAAGCAAGTTTAGAAAGATCCATCATATTTTTTTGTAACATTAATTCTGCACTTCTAGAAGATATATTATCTGCATACTGTGAATCTAGTTCTGCATAAAAAGGATTTATATCATATTTTTTAGATATTTTTGCAGGTGTTTTTTTATCTCCACCCATATTAAATTCAGACATTTCTTCCTTGTTAAATTTTAATTTTGGGGTATCAGAATAAATAAAAGATTGCTCTGGTAAAAACATAGGTACACCACCTTGTGAATGTCTTGGTCCTTTTATATTATATAGACCAAAAGTACCATCATTAGATAAATCAGTTAATACTGTCTCTCCACCTTCCGCTTCAACATTAGCATTTTCTCTTGGAACAGCTCTTAAACTACTTCTAACACTTTCATCACGTGTATTATTAAAAGTTGTTTGACCATAGAACTCTTGTGGAGTTGTAACTAATCCATAATCTGCTTGATCACCAGTAGTGTAAGTTGATCCTCCATGTCTCATTAATTTGTCTTCAACAATTTTGCCGTCAACTAATTTAAATCCTTTAGGTAATTCACCATTTAGTTTTATTTTTGCCATAATTATAGTATTTCTATATCAGCTCCTGCTGCAATTAATTTAGCTATCATTCCTGAATTGATATTCATTATTTCTCCACCTTTTTGTTGACGTATAGGGACAGTATTAATTTGTGGTGCAGTAATTTCCGGTTGCATCATTTGAATACCTGCAGGCTCTAAAACTGACATTGGCATATCATATTGACTTAACATTTGTCTTGCTTCTGACATGTCACTTTCCATCTTAGGTAAACCTCCTACATACCTCAAAAATTGAGGATCTTCAGTATTATAGTTTCCTCTTGCTGTACCTTCACCTTGTTCATAATATCCACCCCAATCAAAATTAGAATTATCAAAACCCAATCTTGATCCTCCTTGTGCATTGTATGCATTAAAACTAGGCACTTCTACCTGAGGTCCGTCTTGGAATTGCCCTGTTTTTTTGTTATAAACATCTGGATTCCTTACATTAGGTTCTCCATCACCGCTATATATTCCTGTATGATGTGGTCTCCATACATCTTTACCATTATCAGCATAACTACTTGGTGCATAATTATACATAGATACCATATCTCCAGGTTCTCTTTCCGCATCTGAAATTAACTCAAAAGGTATTTGTCCTGCAGTTTTATATGGTGAACCATAAGCTTTTTCTGTTAAAGAATAATTACCTCCAAGTGTAGGCATATCATTTGCTCCTGCTTCTTGATATGCATAGCATCCCATTGGAGTACAATACAATTCTCTTCCACGGTCAACACCATATGCTTCATATACACTACTACTAGAAGCACTTTTTTTAGGTAAACTATCTTTTACATTTTGAGATAAATTATTATATGCTATTTTAGCAGTTTCATCTGAATCAGAATATATATACTTATTATACATTTCATATTCATCATCAGTAATATTATTATCTAATTCATCTATTCTAGCAGCTGAACTTAATACTTTATCTCTTACAGCTTGCACCCTTTCTTCTTCTGTCTTATATTTATCTCTTGTAGATTTATAATATCTATTTGCTGATGCATAATCACTTACATCACTTGGAAAAATAGAACCAGCATTTTGCATAGTACGGATAGGTTCACCACCTTCTTGTGCACTTCTGTTACCCATATATAATCCAGTAGTTTTATCTGCTTCAGATCCTTGTGTACCTGAATTAATATCAGTTACACCTAAATAATTAAAAGGTTGTGTATATGTTGCATATGCATTATCTGCTCTAGCATATTCTCTTTTATTAACTTGTCCTAAAAACTTTTCATCTGGACCAATTATATCAGTAGCAATACCTGCACCATCTACAAGCCAGTTTGACATTGCACCATAACCTTTTGCTAGATTACTATCCAGAGCTCGGTTAGCTGCTCCTTGAATTCCTCCTGTATCTACATTTAAAGTAGGTCTATTAATTTGATCATATGCATCCTGTACTTCACCCTGTGCTTTATTTTGAACACCCTTTTGATTTTGCACATTCAAACTATTATTCATTGATTGGTTTGATTGTTCCAATGGGGTAGATCCTAAATCAGGAAATTGATTTTGTAATTGTGCATCTGCCACATTTTGTGTGTCTTGTATAAAATCAGTTTGACCTGATGCTAAATTTGCAAAATAATCTTGTTGAGTATCATATGGAGTAGATGTAAAATTATTTAAATTACCAAACATATTATCAGGTAAGTTAAATTGAGCTTTAGGAAGAACACCACCACCTAATTCTTTTGATTGTAAAAGTTTTGAAATAGCTGATACTGTTGCATCACCTACTTCATTTATATTATCTCCTTGATCAGAAACCCAATTTTTAAATGGTTTTAATGTATTTGAAACCTTATCAATAGTACTGTTTATATTATTATCTATTATAGGTTGTGTTGCATTTAAACCAGATTGTTTACTTAAATCTAAATAGTTTTTTATAGCATTTTGATTTTTTTCAGAAAGATCTAAATTATCAATAGAGTAATCTGCATTAGCATATTTCTTAGCTTCATTTCTATTTCCTTTTTCTTCCCAATCTCTAAATACTCCATCTTTTACTCCATCTTGATTTAGGTCTTTACCACTAAACATATTTAGACCATCACCTATAAAGTTTACTGCTTCACCTAAATTAAATTCACCTTCACCTTCTTCAAAAGTAAGAGGGTTTACATAAAAAGGTTTATTAGATACAACACCTTGTTTATAATTATTTAATCTTTGTTGTTCAAATTTATTTAATTTATTATCTGTTGAACCACCAGTTTCTGCTTTAGGTGCATCATGAGTATAACCAGCTTCTTTAAGTCTAAGGTGAGTAGCCATATCTTTAGCCCTAATCTTTCTTTCACCTTTGTACATAAAGTGTGGTTCAAATTCACCACCTTCTTTAAAATTAGTTCCAAGGATTTCATTAAAGCCACCTCTTATTTGCTGACCCACATGAGGAAAAAGAATAGAAGCTTCTTCTTTTAAACCTAAACCTGCTGCTTGTCTTAATTGTTGTAATTCAGAAAAATCTCTTGCTAACTCATTATTACTATAAGGTCTATTTGGGTTCATTCTTGATGTGAATGAAGCTAATTTTTCTTTATTATTAGTACCTATAGCTTGTCTTGCTATTTTATTAAATTCAAGAGCTTCAAGATAAGCTTTCATTTCTGGTGTTTGTTCACCACCTTCTTG
>TARA_R110002033_G_scaffold158899_4_pt1 | contig 31034 bp, 28 predicted proteins | sample TARA_R110002033 | Tara Oceans TARA_R110002033 (sample SAMEA4397051) | marine metagenome | biome: Polar Biome; feature: [SRF] surface water layer (ENVO:00010504); material: water (ENVO:00002006), including particulate matter (ENVO:01000060) such as... | depth 5 m
ACCAATGATTGTGCTATTGCCGTTTCCTGGAGTTGTGAAAGAACTCATTGTTACTACTAAAGAAAATAATGCGATTGTTGAAACTAATTTTTTCATGATTAAGGGTTTTATATTGTTGTTAAATTTTACTTTTTTAAACTGCTTTATTTGCTGTTTCTTGATGTAAAATTATAACGACATCCTCTATTAACAATTGAAAATTAGACGTATATGGTAGATTACGGCTGTTTACTAGTGAACAACCGTCAAATTATGGTAATCGTAGTAATTTTAGATTTCGAGGTAATTATCACTCGAAATTTTGCTAATAATTAAATCAATATTAGATTTATAAGTTTTAGAGAAAGGAATTTTTGTAAGAGTATTTTTGATATGACAAACTGAATTCCCAGTATGAATTCTAGAGATGTAACAACTGTTTACGATGTAACTATTGTGAATTCGAATAAAAGGATAATATAAAGCTGATTCAAAATGTTTTAATGTTTTAAAAGCGGTAATCATCTCCCCTGTTTTTAAATGTATATCTGTAGAATTGTTGTCTGCTTTGAGGTAAGCGATATCTCGAGTGTCTATGTAACGGTAATCACCGTATGACTTGATACATAGCACTAAACCTTGTTGAGCAGTTGCGGTATGGTTATGAATTAGAACCGTCTTTGAGCTATTCTCGTCTTTTAAAGAGGAAAAATTGTCTCTGTCATTATTAAGCCTTAATAGCATTTGTATAAAATCTCCCTTAGAGACTGGCTTTAAAACATAGTCTGTTACCGCATACTTGATCGCTTCAAAGGCTAACTTTTTCTTTTTGGTGACAACCACAATTTTCGGAATCACTTTTAAACAGCGATGCAATTCATTAATTAATAAAAGAGATAATTTACTTTTTATATTAGTGGGGTCTATTTCTAAAAAGACAATATCAGGTTTGTTTTCGAGAATGATATTTAAACCTTTCTTGTAATTATTTGCCGATGCTATAAAAGTCAATTCTGAAAAACTGCCAGCCATAGCCTGCGTTTCCAAAGTGCTCTGTTTATCGTCGTCAATAATTACATATGAATAACTCATTTACGTCCCTTTAAAATATATTTTAACTAAGATTTCTAAGCATTGTTTATTAGAAATAATAAACAAAACCAATCCTATTAAAGTTAACCATTTTAGCTTACACTAGCTTTAAATGTTAAATTAACTCGTTGAAATGCAAATATACGGGATTAAATACGTTTCGGTTTTAGAACTGCTGCAGAAGCTTTCTATGCTAGAATAAAAAAAAGGCTCTCCTTGATAGGAAAGCCTTTCTACATGTAGGTAATGATATAAAATATTACATCTTCATTAACCAATTTTTCATCGAAACTTCATTCTCAATAATTGATTTTAAATCAGCTATTGCAACACGATCTTGTTTCATTGTATCTCTATGACGAATAGTCACTGTTTGATCTTCAGCGGTTTGATGGTCTACAGTAATACAAAAAGGAGTACCTAATGCATCTTGTCTTCTATAACGACGACCTACTGCATCCTTCTCATCATATGTTACTTGGAAATCCCATTTTAACTCATCAATGATTTTATGTGCAATTTCTGGCAATCCATCTTTTTTAACTAAAGGTAAGACAGCTGCTTTTGTAGGAGCTAAAACTGAAGGCAATTTTAATACTGTTCTTGTAGAACCATCTTCTAATGTTTCCTCTTTTAACGAGGTTGCAAAAACTGCTAAGAACATTCTATCTAATCCCACTGAAGTTTCTACAACATAAGGAACATAATTCTTATTTAATTCAGCGTCAAAATATTGTAATTTTCTCCCTGAGAATTGTTCGTGTGCTTTTAAATCAAAGTCGGTACGAGAGTGAATTCCTTCTAACTCTTTAAATCCAAAAGGGAAGTTAAATTCGATATCTGCGGCAGCATTAGCATAATGAGCTAGTTTCTCATGATCATGAAAACGGTAATTCTCTTTTCCTAATCCTAAAGACAAGTGCCACTTTAATCTAGTTTCTTTCCAAAATTCGTAATGCTTCATCTCATCACCTGGACGTACAAAAAATTGCATTTCCATTTGTTCGAATTCACGCATACGAAAAATAAATTGCCTTGCTACAATCTCATTTCTAAATGCTTTACCAGTTTGAGCGATACCAAATGGTACTTTCATCCTTCCTGATTTTTGTACATTCAAGAAATTCACAAAAATACCTTGAGCCGTTTCTGGACGCAAGTATAAATCCATTGCAGTATCTGCAGAAGCACCTAATTTTGTTCCAAACATCAAGTTAAATTGACGTACTTCTGTCCAGTTACGTGAACCAGTTTCAGGACATGCAATCTCTAATTCTTCAATTAAAGCTTTTACGTCTTCAAGATCTTCATTTCCTAATGAACGTCCTAAGCGCTCTAGAATTTCTCTCTCGCGTGCTTTGTATTCTACAACTCTAGGGTTTGTAGAGACAAACTCTGCTTCATTAAAAGCATCACCAAAACGAACTTTGGCTTTTTCGACTTCTTTAATTGCTTTTATATTCAGCTTTTCAGCATAATCTTCAATTAAAACATCGGCTCTATATCTTCTTTTAGAATCTTTATTATCAATTAATGGATCATTAAATGCGTCAACGTGGCCAGATGCTTTCCAAGTTGTAGGGTGCATTAAAATAGATGCATCAAGTCCTACAATGTTGTCATTCATTTGAACCATTGATTTCCACCAATATTCACGTATGTTCTTTTTTAACTCTACCCCGTTTTGTGCATAATCGTATACTGCACTCAAACCATCGTAAATTTCGCTTGACGGAAAAATAAAACCGTACTCTTTTGCGTGCGAAACTACATTCTTAAAAATATCTTCTTGTTTTGCCATATTGCAAAAATATAAAAAGAGAATTTAAAAAAAAGAAAATCATACAAGATTGACCCATTGATTTTCATATTTTTATAAATAAAATCACAAATAACATGTTTAAAAGCTTAATTAACCTCTTCTTTCCAAAAACATGTAGCGGATGCAACAACAATTTGACTGCTAATGAAACCATAATTTGCACCATATGCCGACATGATATTCCGCTAACAAATCATTATTTGAATCCAAAAAACGAAGCTTTTAAAAAATTCTATGGTCGTGTTGCGGTGCGTCACGTTTCTTGCTTTATTTATTTTCATAAAAAAGGAATCGTCCAAGAAATGATTCACAATTTAAAATATCGCGGTCATGAAGAAGTAGGTACCCTACTTGGGAATTGGTACGCTGAAGATTTAAAGAAGGTTGGTGAATTATCAACTGTTGACTGTATTATTCCGGTTCCCTTGCATAAAAGAAAATTAAGAGAAAGAGGCTACAACCAAGTAACAGAATTTGCCTTAGCACTATCTCAACAATTGTCATTACCTTATAATAACACATTGCTTATTAGAAAAGTATACTCGAAAACGCAATCAAAAAAGAATTTATTAGGTAGAACAGAAGGGATTCAAAGTACATTTGATGTAAATTATAGAGAGCAAGATCACAACAAACATTTTTTATTGATTGACGATGTTATCACCACAGGTGCAACTCTTGAGGCTTGCTCAAAAGCCTTATTGAAAATTCCCGGAGCTTGTATTAGCATCGTGTGTATGGCTATGACAGACTCTTAATTGCTGTATTAGCAGACTTTTAAACTTTTCTAAAAATCAGCTTAAAAAAGAGAATTTTTTCCAAAAAAGATTCGAATTTTAGCAACTATCGATTTATTTAATGAAATTATAACAAAATAGAATTTCCGTTTCCAAAGTTAAATGTTTAAATTTGAATAAATTTTTATAAATATTAAAACAAATATATTATGGCTTTTGAATTACCTCAGTTACCTTATGCGTATGACGCATTAGAACCAAATATTGATGCACGCACGATGGAAATTCATCACTCAAAGCATCATAACGCTTATACTACAAACCTAAATGCTGCTGTTGCTGGAACAGACATGGAAGGTAAAACTATAGAAAACATCCTAATCAACCTTGATTTAAAAAACGGAGCTGTTCGTAATAACGGTGGTGGTTTTTACAACCATAACCTTTTCTGGACTGTAATGTCTCCTGATGGTGGCGGATTACCAACAGGTGATTTACTTGCTGCTATCGAAAGTGATTTTGGAAGTTTTGATGAATTCAAAGCAAAATTCAGTAAAGCTGGAGCAACACAATTTGGTTCTGGATGGGCTTGGTTGTGTGTGCATAAAGGTGGAAAACTTGAAGTATGCGGAACTCCAAATCAAGACAATCCATTAATGCCAGGTGTTGGTTGCGGTGGAACTCCAATCTTAGGGATGGACGTTTGGGAACACGCTTATTACTTAAACTACCAAAACAGAAGACCAGATTACATCGAAGCTTTCTTCAATGTAATTAACTGGACGGAAGTTTCAAGAAGATTTGCTTCTGAGAAATAGTCTTTTTTAGACAAAAAATTTAAAAGGAGACAAACAGCTTTATAGTTGTTTGTCTCCTTTTTATTTAACCCCATCTGTTTTATTTTCGAAAAAAAACAAAATATGGCACAAAAAAAAGACGAGTAAACTAATAAGTTCAATCGTCTTTATTTCAGCCAATTAATTGACTTTAATCAATAAAAAAGGCGGAATTGCTTCCACCTTTTTTGCCCCAAATCTACCATAAATTTAACCTACTAATTTTATGGTTCTGTAAATCTATAGTACTACTTCAATTTTTACAAAAATTTTAGACTAAAAGCATATAAAACCGATTAAAGTACATTTTTAACACTTATTAGTATGCTCGAGCATCTTTTCCTTCATAAAAATTCATGAATGCACGGTTCACAACTCTATTACCTCCGGCTGTAGGATAATCTCCTGTAAAATACCAATCTCCTAAGTTTTTAGGACATGCAATATGTAAATCTTCAACTGTTTGGAAAATTATTTTTACTTCGGCTTTAATTTCAGGAGAACTTAACATCTCTGCTATCTTATCTGAAACTTCTTGAGGTTCAAACGGTGCATAAATCTCGGTAACATAATTGACTACATCTGCATCAACAAATTCCTCTTGAGCCTTACATTTAGCGTATACTTCGTCAACTATATGGTATAAGTTTCTTTCTTTTAAAAGTGCTAATGCAGCTCTAAAAGCGACTAAACCTTCCATCTTTGCCATATCGATTCCATAACAATCAGGAAATCTAATTTGTGGTGCCGACGAAACTACAACAATACGTTTAGGGTTCAAACGGTCCATCATTTTAATGATACTCATTTTTAAAGTAGTCCCTCTAACAATACTATCATCGATAATCACTAAATTATCCGTAGGTTTGATCACACCATAAGTAACATCGTAAACGTGTGCTACTAAATCATCACGACTACTATCCTCTGTAATAAATGTTCTTAGTTTAGCATCTTTAATAGCTACTTTTTCAGTACGTATTTTTACAGCTAATAATTCTTGCAAACTTTCTGCTGTAAGCGTATCTCTATTTTTTAATATATAATTATTTTTTCTCTGATTTAAAAAATCCTGAGCTGCCTCTACCATTCCGTAAAATGAAGTCTCAGCTGTGTTAGGAATATAAGAAAAAACGGTGTTATCAGTATCTTGATCAATTGCATCAAGAACTGCTGGTAAAATTAATCTACCTAGGGTTTTTCTCTCTTGATAAATCTCTGCATCACTCCCTCTAGAAAAGTAGATTCGTTCAAATGAACAAGCTTTTTTCACTGTAGGAGTTAAGATCTCTTGCATAGAAACTGTACCATTCTTTTTAATGATTAAAGCATTTCCTGGCTCAATTTCTTGCACTGATTCAAAAGGAACATTAAACACAGTTTGAATTACTGGCCTTTCTGAAGCTACAACTACTACTTCATCATCTTGGTAAAAATAAGCTGGACGAATTCCTGCTGGATCTCTAAAAACAAAAGCATCACCATGACCTAACAATCCAGCCATAGCATACCCACCATCAAGATTTTTTGCCGCTCTCGTCAAAATTTTTGCTACATCCAGTTTCTCTGCGATTATAGGAGAAGCTTCTCTTTTTGACAAACCGTTATTTTTACACTCTTGGTATAAATCAGTTACTTCGTCATCAAGAAAATGACCTATTTTTTCCATTACAGTAACTGTATCTGCCATTTCTTTTGGGTGTTGTCCTAACTCAATTAAGTTATTAAACAACTCCTTAACATTAGTCATATTAAAGTTTCCGGCAAGAATTAAATTACGGTGCATCCAGTTATTTTGACGTAAAAATGGATGTACACTTTCGATACTATTTTTACCAAAAGTTCCATAACGAACGTGGCCTAAAAACAATTCACCTATGTATGGAATTTTTGCTTTTTGAAGCTCAACATTATCTGCATATTCTGGATGTGCAGCCATCTCATCGTTGATGCGATCGTTTATTTGCGCAAAAACATCTTGAATAGGCTGTGCGTGATTAGATCGTACACGGCTTATGTAACGCTCCCCAGGCTCAACATCTAACTTTATACTGGCAAAACCAGCACCATCTTGTCCACGGTTGTGTTGCTTTTCCATAAGGAGATACATTTTTTGTATTCCGTAAAAAGCAGTACCGTATTTCTCTTTGTAATATTCAAGCGGTTTAAGTAGTCTAACTAAGGCTATACCACACTCGTGTTTTAAAGCATCGCTCATTGTGTTGTTGTTTGTTGTGTTGTTTAATTTTATTGCACTTTGTAGGATGGAAATACAAACAATAATTGTACCTATATATTACCACAAAGTAAAAAGCAAAAAAAGCCCCGTTTCCGAGGCTTTAAGACATTATATTTCTATATCAAATTGTGTTAGAGACTTAAATTGCTCCAAGCGTGACACAACATCTTCTTTATCTAAAGCAACCATGCGTTCTGTACCGAATTTCTCAACACAGAAAGAGGCGAGATTAGAGCCATAAATAATAGCGTTTTTCATATTCTCAAATGAGATGTTTTCACTTTGCGTAATAAATCCTGCAAATCCACCTGCAAAAGTATCTCCTGCACCTGTTGGATCAAAAACTTCTTCTAATGGTAATGCTGGCGCAAAGAATATTTGTTGATCTTGAAAAAGTAAAGCACCGTGCTCTCCTTTTTTAATAACCACATATTTAGGTCCCATAGTTTGAATTTTGGCTGCAGCCTTAACGAGAGAATATTCTCCTGAAAGTTGTCTTGCTTCCTCATCATTAATTGTAATTACATCTACACGTTTCATTACATCTAATAATTCAGGTAGTGCGCAGTCCATCCAGAAGTTCATTGTATCTAATACAATTAATTTTGGTTTAGTTGTCATTTGATCAATAACACTACTTTGTACTAATGGGTGTAAGTTTCCTAACATAACCACATCTGCATCTTTATAATTCTCAGGAACTTTTGGTTGGAAATCAGCCAAAACGTTTAATTGAGTATCTAGTGTATCTCTAGAATTTAAATCGTTATGGTAACGACCACTCCAGAAAAAAGTTTTACCACCTTTTACTACTTCAAGACCAGAAATATCGATATTTCTCTCTGTCAATAAATCTAAATATTCTTGTGGAAAATCGTCTCCTACTACCGAAACGATTGCAGATTGTAAGTTAAAAAAAGAAGCCGACAAACCGATGTATGTTCCTGCTCCACCTAAAATTTTATCTGTTTTTCCGAAAGGAGTTTCAATTGCGTCGAAAGCAACTGTTCCAACAATCAATAATTTATTCATTTATATGAGTTTCAAATTAAGGCGCAAAGATAGTTTATAACTTTGATAGTTGCAAAGATTCAAACTCGCAAAGTTTTCATAATAATTTACCTTCTTCCTTTTCATAAACGACATCGATTGAAACCTCTTTTTGCATCGCTCCCATAACTGCAAGTTCGTCACAGCGTTCATTTTGCGGATGATTATTGTGTCCTTTTATCCATTTAAAATCCACTTGATGTTTTCGATAAATGATTAATAATCGCTTCCATAAGTCGGCGTTTTTTCGATCAACAAATTTCTTTTTTTCCCAACCAAAAACCCATTTCTTCACAACTGAATCTACAACATATTTAGAATCTGAGACAACAAGCACTTTTGCATTGGGTTTTTTCAATTTTTCAAGGCCTACAATTACCGCTAACAGTTCCATACGATTATTTGTTGTTAAACGAAAACCTTCAAAAAATTCCTTACGGTAGGTTTTACCATCTTTAATTGTTTCCATGACCACTCCGTATCCACCGCGACCGGGATTTCCTTTGGCGGCGCCATCAGTATATATATGTACTTCGTAGTTCATTTTTAATTTTTGTATTAGCTGCTAATTCGATAAGAATTACTTTAAAAGATCTTCAATAACTATGGGGAAATATTTCTGTTCTAATGAATGTATCTTCTCAACAACTACCTCTGGTGTATCAGTACCTAAGACAGTAACTTTCTTTTGGAAAATTTGAGCTCCTTCATCGTAGTTTTCGTTCACATAATGAATAGTAATACCAGTTTCTACCTCTCTATTAGCGACTACAGCCTCATGAACATGCATGCCGTACATGCCTTTCCCTCCATATTTAGGAAGTAATGCTGGGTGTATATTTATTATAGAATTGGGGTACTGTGCAATTATAGACTTAGGAAACTGCAACAGAAAGCCTGCTAAAATTATAAGGTCAGGTTGTATTTCATTAATTTTATGTAATACATTACTTTCAATTAATTCGGTTTTATTAAAAATATGTGAAGTAATTCCTAGATTCTCCGCTTTGGCAATTACTCCAGCTTTAGCATTGTTAGTAAACACAGCTACAACCTTAGCAACACTGCTATTATTGAAGTGCTTTATAATGTTTTCAGCATTACTGCCCGCTCCAGAAGCAAAAATTAGAATTTTTTTCATGATTGACAGTTTTTAATTTTACGCAAAAAAAAGAATAAAAAACCAAAAAATAGAACAATAAGAAGCCTTTGTTAAAATATTTTTTTTAAATTTAGTTAATACATTTATCAACTTATGCGTTGTTTTAAAATAAAGTTTTTTATTTTTGCCAACAAATTAAATTCTAAAATTAAAGATTATGTCAGACATTGCATCAAGAGTAAAAGCGATTATCGTAGACAAATTAGGTGTTGACGAAAACGAAGTTGTAACAGAAGCAAGCTTCACTAATGATTTAGGAGCTGACTCATTAGACACTGTTGAGCTTATTATGGAATTCGAAAAAGAATTTGACATTCAAATTCCAGACGATCAAGCAGAGAACATCGCTACTGTAGGTCAAGCAATCTCTTACATCGAGGAAGCTAAAAAATAATAAATGAAGCACCCGTATACCTTCACGGTGTATGGGTGTTATTATTTATTTTTAAAAGAAGAAAATTCAGATTGGATGTAGAATTCAATCAAAAGGAATATTTACAACTTAATGCCCACAGCTCTTTAAACAATACAGTGAAGATAGCGTGGGTATTATTGTTTAAAGATAATAAAACATACAGTTATGGTATTAAAACGAGTTGTAGTGACAGGTTTAGGTGCTCTTACTCCTATAGGAAATAATGTTCAAGAATACTGGAATGGCCTTATTAATGGCGTTAGTGGCGCTGCGCCCATAACCTATTTTGACGCTTCAAAATTCAAGACTAAATTCGCATGTGAATTGAAAAATTTCAATGTTGAAGATTTCTTAGACAGAAAAGAAGCAAGAAAAATGGACCGTTATGCACAGTATGCAATGGTATCATCAGAAGAAGCTGTAAACGATGCTGGATTTAATTTTGAAAAATTAGATAAAGATAGAGCTGGAGTTATCTGGGGTTCAGGAATTGGTGGTTTAGAAACTTTTCAAATCGAAATGTTAAACTTTTCTGCTGGTGATGGTACACCAAAATTCAACCCTTTCTTTATTCCAAAAATGATTTCTGATATCGCTTGTGGCCATATCTCAATCAAATACGGATTTAGAGGTCCTAACTTTGCAACTGTTTCTGCATGTGCCTCATCTACAAATGCAATTATTGATGCTTTCAATTATATTCGTTTAGGTCATGCTGACGTAATGGTAACTGGAGGTTCAGAAGCCGCAGTGACTATCGCAGGTATGGGTGGATTTAATGCCATGCACGCTTTATCTACAAGAAATGATGATCCTACAACAGCTTCAAGACCTATGGATAAAGACCGTGATGGTTTTGTTCTTGGTGAAGGTGCTGGAGCATTGATTCTTGAAGAATACGAACACGCTGTTGCTCGTGGCGCAAAAATTTACTGCGAAATTGGCGGTGGAGGTATGTCTGCAGATGCACATCATATCACTGCTCCACATCCAGAAGGTTTAGGTGCAAAAAATGTAATGTTAAACTGCTTGAGAGATGCTGGTTTAAAACCAACAGATGTTGACGGATTGAACATGCACGGTACGTCTACGCCATTAGGAGATTTAGCTGAATCTAAAGCAATTGAACACGTATTTGGTGAACATGCTTATAGTATGAATTTGAACTCAACAAAATCAATGACCGGTCACTTATTAGGTGCTGCCGGTGCCGTTGAAACAATTTCTTCGATACTTTCAATGAAATACGGTATTGTACCTCCTACAATTAACCACTTTACTGATGATGAAAACATAGACTCAAAATTGAACTTTACTTTTAATAAAGCTCAAAAAAGAGAAATGAATGTTGTAATGAGTAACACTTTTGGTTTTGGTGGACACAATGCGTGTGTATTAGTTAAAAAATTAGACTTGTAATAAACCATTATGAGTATATTTAAAAAAATATTTTCAAAATCCCGTTCTCTTGAAGACGGGATTTTTTTTAATGCTGTCGAAAAAATCTTAGGTTTTGCCCCACAAAATCTAGATAATTATAAAAAGGCGTTCACACATCGTTCATTGAACCGCTTGAGCAATGAAGGAAACCCTATCAATTACGAACGCTTAGAATTTCTAGGTGACGCCATGTTGAGTTCAGTTATTGCAGCCTATCTTTTTACTGAAGCACCACATGGTGACGAAGGCTATTTGACAAAAATGCGTTCTAAAATTGTTAGCAGAGAACACCTTAATGAATTAGGGAAAGATTTAAATCTAATTCAATTTATCGAAAGTAAAGTTCCCGTTCATCATTTTGGAGAAAACATTCATGGTAACATCTTTGAGTCTTTGATTGGTGCAATTTACCAAGATCGCGGTTATGCCTATTGTGAACAATTTATTCAAAAGAGAGTAATTGTACCTTATGTAGATATTTCGAGACTAGAAGGAAAGGTAATTAGCTATAAAAGTTTAGTTATCGAATGGTGTCAAAAAGAAAAGAAAATTTTTAATTACGACATTTTTGAAGACAATGCTATTGACGGTCAACGTCTCTTTGGTGTTCGATTGAGCATCGACGACAAAGTAATTGCAAAAGCTCGTGCAACTTCAAAAAAGAAGGCAGAGGAGAAAGCATCACAACGTGCTTATTTTGCACTTCAAGAAAAAATGGACAAGAAATAATATCAAATTCATCAAAACTACAACGTTTTCGTTCATAAATTAACGAAATCATTACATTTTCTACTCTTAAACTTCGATAGAAATAGTATCTTTACGATATTATTTTTAATGAATATGGCTATTCACAAACTGGATCTTGGCGAATTCGACGAAGTAGATTATTTTCTAATCGCAATACATACTTCATTAGAAGATTATCGTTTGGCTTATTTTATTAATCAAAAACTACCTATTAACTTATCAAAAAGTACTGAGGAAGTTCAAATAAATATAAAAGAAGGCGAAACAAATTTTGCGCGCTTTTATTATTATGATTTTGAGAATGCTGTTTCTTGGAATTTAATTCAAAATAAAAATGAAGTTCTTCAGCAGAAGACGAATCCGTCACAAGATTTATTTGCTGCAATTTCAATGGAGATTTCAACTAAAGTTTTCTTACTTCCAGAATTTAAAAAAGCTGATTATTTTTTAAAAATAGAAAACATTGACGACACAACAGATGTGTCCCAAATCAAGACCACGTTAAACACCATAGATAGTATCTCGGCAGTGTATACTGTAGATACAAATCTAATAAAATCAAAAAACAATTTAATTTTTTAAAAAAAATGATTCCAAACAAAAAAACCAAAATTGTAGCCACACTGGGACCTGCATGTAGCACAAGAGAGATTATAAAAGATATGATTGACGCAGGTGTCAATGTATTTAGAATTAACTTTTCGCACGCAGATTACGAAGGTGTAAAAGAAAAAATCAATATCATCAGAACTTTAAATGATGAATTTGGATACACAACTGCAATTTTAGCCGATTTACAAGGACCTAAACTTCGTGTAGGAGTTATGGAAGAAGGGGTAATCGTAAATGATGGTGAGCTAATCACATTTACTACTGCCGAAGATATTATTGGTACTGCACAAAAAGTGTTCATGAAGTATAAAAACTTTCCTAATGATGTAAATCCTGGAGAAAGAATTTTATTAGACGACGGAAAACTTATTTTCGAAATTGTCTCTACAGATAAAGAGTCGGAAGTAGTCGCTCGAGTTATTCAAGGTGGAGAATTAAAATCTAAAAAAGGAGTTAATTTACCAAACACAAAAATTTCATTACCTGCACTTACTGAAAAAGATATCGCTGATGCAATTTTTGCAATAGGACAAGGAGTTGACTGGATTGCACTTTCATTTGTAAAAACACCGCAAGATCTTAAAGATTTACAAGACCTAATAAACGAACACTCAGACGTTAAAATTCCAATCATTGCTAAAATCGAAATGCCAGAAGCATTAGAAAACATGGACAAGATTGTTGCTTATTGCGACGCTTTGATGGTTGCTCGTGGAGATCTAGGGGTTGAACTTCCTGCTCATGAAGTACCTTTAGTTCAAAAAGATCTTATTCGTAAAGCAAAAATGGCACGTATTCCTGTTATTGTTGCAACTCAAATGATGGAAACAATGATCACGAGCCTAACTCCTACAAGAGCAGAAGTAAATGACGTTGCTAACTCAGTTATGGATGGAGCAGATGCAGTGATGCTATCTGGAGAAACTGCAGCTGGAAACTATCCTGTTCAAGTAATCCAAAAAATGACACAAATTATTCAAGCGGTAGAAGATTCTCCACTTATTCAAGTGCCACAAAATACACCACAAATAAAAACAAAACGTTTTATCACTAAAACAATTTGTCGTCACGCCGCTATCATGGCTGATGCTATTAAAGCAAAAGCAATTTGCACATTGACAAATAGTGGATATACTGCATTCCAAATTTCGGCATGGAGACCTTCTGCGCATATTTTAGTGTTTACTTCTAACAAAAGAATTGTAACACAACTAAGCCTACTATGGGGAGTTAAATCATACTATTATGACAAAACGGTTAGTACAGATGATACTGTTACTGACGTTAATGAAATCGCAAGACAAAAAGGATATGTAACTAAAGGAGATTTCCTAATTAACTTAGCTGCAATGCCTATTAAAGAAAAAGGAATGGTAAATACCTTGAGAGTTTCTGAAATAGAATAATATCTTTTAGACAAAATAAGAACCGCCTAGATCAATTCGATTAGGCGGTTTTTTTTGTCCTAAAATTTGAATTATCTTTGAATAAATTAAATCAATCATTTATTATGAATCTCAAATCAAAGAATCCGTTTTTGAACAATAAATCCTTCTCGGCTACATCAGCTCGTAGAAGTGATCAAGTTCATAACGCTACCATTATTGACTATAACCAAGAAATGACAGTAGCTGGAACAATCAATAAAACGTTCATTTTGTTTCTATTATTAATAGCATCTGCAATGGTAGTATGGTGGATGGCGTTTAATGGAATGAACCCAATTGTACCAGCTATAGCAGGAGCAATCATTGGATTAATTCTAGTAGTAGCAGCAGCTTTTAAACCACAATACTCCGGATATTTAGCTCCTGGTTATGCCTTATTTGAAGGGTTATTTATAGGTGGAATTTCGGCTATATTTGAAGCGCGTTACCCTGGAATAGTAATCCAAGCCGTAGGTGCAACATTTGTAACTTTTGGTGTGTGTTTGGCGCTATACCGCTTTAAAATAGTTAAAGTTACAGAGCAATTTAAATCCATCGTAGTAGCAGCCACACTAGCAATAGCAACCTATTACTTAATTTCATGGTTGTTTTCTATGTTTACTAGTTTTCAGCCTGTACATTATGATAACTCGTTGATGAGTATTGGTATCAGTGTATTTGTAATTATAATAGCAGCATTAAATCTGTTTCTAGACTTTGATCGAATAGATAAAGGCGCACAACAAAAAATGCCTAAATACATGGAGTGGTTTGGGGCCATGGGACTAATGGTAACTTTAGTTTGGTTGTATGTTGAATTCTTAAGATTATTATCAAAACTTTCAAGTAAAGATTAACTATACAACTTCTATAAAATTTAAAAAGCCCTTGAAACTATACAACTAGTTTTAAGGGCTTTTACTTTATATACATTAATCTTATGCCGCTTGTTCAAATGCAATAAAATGCGATAAATCACCAGATTTATTAAACACTGGAAATCCTTTAATTAAGCAGTAATAGAGTTCACCGTTCTTCTTATAATTTATTACTTTTTTCTCAAATGAAACTTTATTCATAATTGCTTCGCGAATTTCATTTGAAACGATGGAACAGGTTTTTTCACCTTGAAACATTCGAGGACTATTACCAATAACTTCAGCTGGCGTATATCCGTTCATTTTAGCGATATTCTGCGATGCAAATACAATTTTAAGGCTCGCGTCTGTCACTACAATTACTTCTTCTTTAAGAATGTTTTTTAGATCCCAATTTTCATTTAACCATTTAGACTGTGTCCCTAGATCATTTATTAATTTAGCATCTGAATTAATCGTTCGAAAATCATTAATGATATCACCATAAAAATCCCATGAAGTGATGGGACTTGTTATTAATCTAAGCTCTTGGTTGAACTTAGCTACTCCTTTGTCATACTCTAAAAAACTATTCATCTTGCATTAATTTTAATCAAAGATAAATTTAAAAATAAAGACAAATAGCACAAAATCAGCATTTAACTTTTGTTCAACCTGAAATTTATTTTTAAAGAGGAAATGAAAGCTGTACAACTATTGATTTTTTGACTTCAGTATTTAAATTACTCATAGAAATTCCCAATAATCTCACAGAATTTTTCATGCGCTCTTGATACAACAATTCTTTAACTGACTCTATGATTAACCCCTTATCAGCAACAAAATAAGGTAGCGTCTTGCTACGCGTTTGCTGCGTGAAATCGCTATATTTAATTTTGAGTGTAATTGTTTTACCAGAAACATTGTTTTTTTTCAATCTGCGTTCTAAAGTATCTGCAATGTTTTCTAACTGCTCCAACATAAATATTTCTGACGACAGGTTCGTATCAAAAGTATGTTCAGCAGCAACTGATTTAGATATGCGATTGGACTTAACCTCGCTATTGTGAATTCCTCTAACCACGTTGTAATAGAAGCTTCCCGATTTTCCAAAATGCTTCACTAAAAATTCTACTGATTTACTTTTGAGCTCTAATCCTGTAAATATTCCTAACTGGTACATTTTCTCAGTAGTTACCTTACCCACGCCGTAAAATTTTCGAATAGGCAGCACCTCTAAAAAAGAAATTACTTCATCTGGATTTACTGTTTTTTGACCATTTGGTTTGTTGAAATCACTAGCAATCTTCGCCACAAATTTATTAACAGAAATACCCGCCGAAGCCGTCAAACCAACTTCGGAAAAAATACGGGACCTTATTTCCTCCGCTAAAATACTTGCACTAGTAATTCCTTTTTTATTAACGGTTACATCGAGATAGGCCTCATCAAGCGATAGCGGCTCAACTAAATCAGTATAATCTTTAAATATTTTGTGAATTTTATTTGATATTTCTTTATAGCGCTCAAACCTAGGCTTGACAAAAATTAAGTCAGGGCAATTTCGCTTAGCCACTACACCGCTAATCGCACTGCGCACTCCAAACTTCCTAGCTTCATAACTTGCAGCAGCTACCACGCCTCTATTTTCTGAACCACCCACAGCAATGGGCTTTCCCATTAAATCAGGATTATCCATTTGTTCAACTGACGCATAAAAAGCATCCATGTCGACATGTATAATTTTTCTAATTGAAGTTGTGGTTTCCATTTTACAAATTTATAGCGATTTTGATAAAAACGAAACGCAATTGATGTTAAATAAATTTGATACATTTGACCTTCACTTCACATTATATTCATAGAACAAAACAAACTCATGATTGAAATCGAACGCAAATTTCTAGTAACTTCTGACGCATTTAAGTCAGAGTCTTTTTCGAATAAAACGATTAAACAAGGTTATTTAAGCTCTGTCCCTGAAAGAACTGTAAGAGTTCGCACAAAAGGAGATGAGGCCTACTTGACTATAAAAGGAGCGTCAAACGAAACAGGACTGTCACGATTTGAATGGGAAAAAGAAATTTCAATTAATGAAGCAGAAAGCTTATTAATGTTATGTGAAAGCGGTATAATCGATAAAGTTCGATATGAAGTAAAATTAGGTGATCACACCTTTGAAATTGATGAATTCTTCGGTGCGAATTCAGGGTTAATCTTGGCTGAAGTAGAACTAAAATTTGAAGAAGAAGAATTTCAAAAACCAAGCTGGCTAGGATTAGAAGTGACTAACGATCATCGTTACTACAACGCCTATCTTAACTTACATCCATTTACTAAATGGGAATCAAGATAATTAATGCTTTTATTTATTAAAAACTTCTATTGTAACAGTCATCACACCAATACCTTTATTTTTGGCAATTTCCATAAATGCTTTTTTAGATAGATCTATTTCTCTTGATCTAACAAAAGGTCCACGGTCATTGACCTCTACGATGACCCACTTCCCATTTACTTGATTAGTTACTTTTAACATGGTTCCAAAAGGAAATTTTTTATGTGCAGCAGTGTATTCATTCATATCAAAGGCTGCACCACTAGCTGTTCTTCTTCCATGAAATTTATCTGCGTAATAAGATGCATGAGCATTAGTTTTATAAGCAGCAAGCTTCCCATATTTCTCAGTGAGAGTATCTTTAACTATGTCTTTTTGAGTTAGAACTGCAACCTTATTTTTCTTTAAAGTATCTTTTTGACTTGCAGTTTTTTGTAATGAGACCTTTATCTTATCAGCAATAGAGCTTTGGCTCGTTGCTATACTAATAATTGCTATTAGTAAAAAAGGCGTAATTAATTTTCTCATATCATTTTTTATTTCAGTTCTACTTTTACAAAAACCATACCTAGATAAAAAAAGCCCTATAAAAAGGGCTTTTTGGCAGTTTTACAACCACAATTTCCAAGGTATTCTACTTAAAATTAAGATTAATCCTAAAGTGTAAAATATTGTAAAAGTTTTAAACTTAGACTCACTGTTAAGTAGATTTTTGTGTTTTGACCATCCTATAGTAATCAATACTATTGCAATAATATTAATCAAAGGATGCTCCATAGAAGTAAGGCGAATAGCCTTGTCACTCATATTACCTAAAGATGCAAAACCTAATGGAGAAACAAAGTAAATAATCAATCCAATTAGCAACTGCGTATGTGTTCCTATCAAAGCAAATAAAGCGATTTTTCTATCAGTCGCATTAAATTCCTTTTTAGAAATTAAACCATACAGTGCATTCAACACAGCAACGACTAACAACGATAGAGCTAAGTAAGCCCAACCAGAATGTAATTTTTGAATAAATTCGTACATAAAATTTTGATTTTTGAAAAACAAATATAAGTAAAAAAGGCATAAAAAAAACCCTCATTCCTAATGAAATGAGGGTTTTTATGAATATTATTATTTGATTAGATGCTTATTCAAATGTATATCTAACACCTACTTGCATTTGCCATCTTGAAGATTGCAAACCTAAATCATCAATTTGATTAATTCTTTGTGCATTCGTAGGATCAAAACTAAACGTTGGTGTTGTTTTGTCCGCTAAGAATCCTTCTTGTTTAAGCAATTGTACTTGATCAAACGAAGTAAAATATCTTTTTCCCCAATCTTTGTTTAACAAATTAGTGAAGTTGAAAACATCAGCAGTTAATTCAATTTTATGACTTTTGTTATTTACGTTAATTGCGAATTCGTGAGCTAATTTTAAATCAACAACATGACTCCACTTTAAACGATCTGCATTTCTTTCAGCATAATTACCTTTACGGCTGCTTAAGTATTTATCCCCATCAATAAAAGCACTTAAAGCTTCCCATTGTTGGTCTGCAGTATAAGTTGCATTCCCTACTAAATTAATTTCTGATCTAGATGCTGGAACATAAATTAAAGCTGAGCTACTAAAAGTATCTTGTAATAAATTTCCAAAATCATTATAAACATAACTAAATGGAGTTCCTTGAGATCCTTCGTAGAAAAGACCTAAAGTAGTTTTCATAGATTTAGACCATTTGAATTTTACAGATGCGTTACCTAAAACTCTGTTTCCTTGATCAAAATCAGATCTTGAAACTCTAGATAATGCGTTTACTCCATTTACTGTTTCAACATTATTCCATTGTGAACTATTTTGAGAAGAAGTCGCGTCCATTAGGACTGTAGACTTACCATAAGAGTACGTTCCTGAAATGTTACCATCAATAAAATCAGATGAGAAATTCTTTGTAAGAGTAAGAGAAGAATTGTAAGCTTCCCCTTTACTTGTGTTTTTACCTAAGAAAACTCCTGTGTATGTTTTATCAATTAAGTTTCTACCATTATATCTAGGTCTAGTATCTGCTCCAGTTAGAGTTGATGTAGGATCATAGATATTTAAGTTTTCATAAGTAACTGCAGATATATTATCATTGTAAATGATTTCAGCAGACACTACAAATCCAGCAGGTAATTTTTGGTCAACAGCAAAACTTGCTTTGAAAACCTGTGGTAATTTAAAGTTTTTAGCAAACAAATCAACGTTCCCTCCTAATTGACCACTTCCTGGCAATGGCCCTAGAGCAGTTCCATTATTATCAAGTTGGCTTTCAATGTTTGTATTAGGATTGAAGTTAGGAGTTCCAGTGCTAATATCAATTGCACCTTGAGAAACACCATTATTATTGTATGCTCCACCTGGCCAAACTAAAGGTAATCTAGAAGTAAAAATACCTAAACCTCCTCTAATTTGAGTAACTCTATCTCCGTTTAAGTCATAGTTGAATCCTACACGTGGAGAATAGTGTGCTGTAGTAGCAATTCTATCTCCTACTGTAGCACCTTGTAAATCTTTTCCAGCAGCCTCTAACAAAGGAACTGTTCTATTGTTAAAGTCATCATTTGTCGTTCCTTTATCCCAAACTGGGACATCAACTCTTAAACCAAATGATAATTTGAAGTTATTTGTAATTTTAAAGTTGTCCTGAACATAGAATCCAAATTGAGCAACATTAAATTCAGCTGCTCCTTGAGAATCATCTCCTGATCCACCAAATAAAGAGTATCCTAAACGGTATCTGTTTGGCTTTGCATCAGTCAAGAAGTCTTGCAATGAATTATATCTATAGTAACCGTAATTTCTTCCTACGAAAACATTTTTCGCATAAGAAAACTCATTATGTGTTCCAATCAAGATGTTGTGCTTACCAACATTGATTTCAAAATTATCTGATACAGTAAGTACTCTTTGCTTTAAAAAGTTGGCTGTTGAAAAGGCTTCTGAACCAAAATAAATTGCACCAGAACCATCTCTAATCTCAACTGACGGAAAAGGATCTCCTAGAGGATCTCTATCATCAGTTACATCTGTATAACCAATTACTAAATTGTTCGAAAATTTATTACTGAAACGAGAATTTAATTCAAGTGCAGTAGAGTTAGTAGTTGAAACAAAATTTTGAGAACCATTAAAAAAGTTAATTCCTCTACTAGTAGATCTATTAGGTGAGAAATTAGTAGCTTTAACGTAGCTATGCTTCACAGATAATTTATGATTATCATTGATATTCCAGTCAATTTTAGCAATCAATTTATCACTTTCTAATGTACTTGTATTGTTAGTAAATCCACCTGGATTGTAGTTATACTTATCCCCTAAGTATTGAACTAATTCAGGAATTCTAGCTCCACTTGTACCTAAATAATCATCTACATTAAATGGACTTGGCGTTTGATTGTCTTGTCTCTCGTAGTTAATAAAATAGAATAATTTATTTTCAGTTATCGCTCCACCTGCTCTTACACCGTAAGTTTTAGCAGTAAAGTCTGCTAATCTCTCTCTTGAAGAAGTACTTCCTGACTCTAAAGGTGTTTTACCTGATAAAGATTGATCTCTGTAGAAAAAATAAGTAGATCCTTCAAAATTGTTAGAACCTGAACGTGTAATAGCACTAATTGCTCCACCTGCAAAACCAGATAATTTAACGTCAAAAGGAGAAACACTCACTTGAAATTGCTCAATAGCGTCTATTGAAATTGGACTAACACCTGTTTGACCACCATTAGTTCCATTTGAAGATAAACCAAAAACATCATTACTTACAGCACCATCAATATAGATAGCATTGAATCTATTGTTTTGTCCTCCAATAGAAAGTTGATCATCTCCACGCAATTGCGCTTGAGGTGTCAATCTTGCGAAATCTGCAATATTTCTTGATAACGAAGGCAATGACTTAATTTTATCAGAGTTAATGATTGTTTCAGCTCCGTTTCTATTAGAATTGAAAGTATTGTCTCTAGTAGATTTTACTACAACCTCTTCTAATTCATTTGATTCACTTTTTAAAACGATTTTAAAATTCTTTGAATCTCCTAGTTGAAGAAAAACACCGTTTTGTTCGTAAGTACTAAAACCTACATACGTAACTACGATTTTGTAAGGTCCACCTACTCTCATGTTTGAGATTCTGAAGTCACCTGTGAAATCAGTTGAAGCAGAATAGCGTGTACCTGAGTCAACATGTGTTGCTAAGATTGAAGCTCCTGGCAATGCCTCGCCTTGTGCATCATATACCACACCGTTAATAGATGAAGTCGTATTACCTTGAGCATAAGCACCACTAGCACCTATAAAAGCAAGCATTACTAAAAACAACTTTAAAATTTTTTTCATTTTTTTTTAGTTTATTATTTTTGGCAAAATTATAACTATTTTAGCTATAAAAGTTAAGGCAATGTTAATAAATTTTTAGTTAAGCAAAAACCAACTTCGATAAAAATCAAGTATTAACGAAAAAAAATGAATAATTCTACCCAATATGCTATTTGTATTGGCAATTATTTAAAATATTGTAATAAATAAGAGCAAAAAAATATTTCTAAACTGTTAGATTTTTTATTTTTCCCACTGAACAAACTCTTAACAATGATTGCTTTAGCTTGATTGATAGTATTAAGGTCGTAAAACACGAAAATTTTAATCACGTTTTAAATTATAATTACTAAATAGCGCCTCGAACTAACTTACAAATTAGAATTGCACATTAACTACTCCGAGAATTTGCCGCTTGTAAAGACATTAAGAGAGAGTAGAGCATAATAACTCTTCACATCCTTAAAACAACAAAGCCCCAGTAAAAACAATTTACTGAGGCTAATTATATTAAAATTTTTTAAATCTTATTTATTCTTTAAATAATAATTTAATAAAAAGCTTGTAGAAGCGTCGTGCGTTGCTACTTTGTTTTCGTTGATTTCTGCCAATACCTTATTTGCCAATTGCTTACCTAACTCTACTCCCCATTGATCAAAACTGAAGATATTCCAAATAATTCCTTGAACAAAAATTTTATGCTCGTATAAGGCAATCAACGAACCTAAAGACTTAGGTGTTAACTTATCTATTAGTAAGGTATTCGTAGGCTTGTTTCCTTCAAAAACCTTAAAAGGTAGTAATGAAGCAGCTTCAGATTTTTCTAAACCTTGTTTATCAAACTCTGCTTGTACTTGTTGTTGTGATTTTCCTTGCATCAAAGCTTCTGTTTGAGCAAAGAAGTTAGACATCAATTTATCATGATGCTCTTTGTCACCATAAAGGGGTTTCACATAACCTATAAAGTCACATGGAATTAATTTAGTTCCTTGATGAATCAACTGAAAAAACGCATGTTGAGAATTCGTCCCTGGCTCTCCCCAAATTATAGTTCCGGTTTGATAGTTTACCTTCTCACCGTCTCTACCTACATATTTACCATTACTTTCCATCGTTCCTTGTTGCAAGTAAGGAGCCAACTTTTGCAAATATTGTGTATACGGAATCAAAGCTTCACTTTCAGCTCCAAAGAAGTTATTATACCAAATACTTAAAAGCGCTAGAACTACTGGAATATTCTCATCAAATTCTGCCGATTCGAAATGTTCATCCATCTCGTTTGCACCAGCTAGTAATTGATCAAAATTATCATATCCTACAGCAAGACTTATTGTTAGTCCTACAGCACTCCATAATGAAAATCGTCCACCAACCCAGTCCCACATTGGAAAAACGTTTTGAGGATCAATTCCAAAAGCGCTTACTTTTTCGATATTTGTCGAAACGGCAACAAAATGCTTTGCGATATCATCTTGAGAAGCCGATTCTAAAAACCACTTTTTAATCGTTTCTGAATTTGTTAAAGTTTCCTGAGTAGTAAACGTTTTTGAAACAATCACAAATAACGTAGTCTCTGGATTTAATTTTTTGATTATTTCATTTACATGATCACCATCTACATTAGAAACAAAATGCACATTTAGATTATTTTTATAATACTGCAAAGCTTCTACAGCCATGGCTGGTCCCAAATCAGATCCACCTATCCCTATATTTACAACATCAGTAAATACTTTTCCAGTGTATCCTTTTCGTGCGCCATTTTCGATTTCATTTGTAAAGTTCTTTATCTTATTTCGAACCTCATAAATTTCGGGAATTACATTCTCTCCGTTAACATTAACCACAGCCGACTCTTTTGCACGTAAGGCCGTATGCAAAACCGCTCTACCTTCCGTTTTATTGATAAGTGCTCCTTCGAAGTAATCGTTAATAGCTTCTTTCAATCCCATCTCGTTAGCTAAATCAACTAACAATGTCATCGTTTCGGGAGTAATGATATTCTTCGAATAATCTACTAAGAAATCGTTCCACTGAATATTGAGCTTGTCTACCCTAGTATTATCTGCAGCAAACATTTCTTGAATAGAACTGTTTTTCATTTGTTGATAGTGCTCTTGCAGTTTACTCCAAGACTGCGTCGTTGTAGGGTTATTAGTTTGTAATGCCATTTTTATTTAGTTCAAGTTTTTAAGTAAGGTAAAAATACTCATTTATGTTTTAAAAAGTAAATTGTTTGCACAAATTGAACTTTCCACTAATTCTTTTTCGAATAAAAAAAAGCGTCAAAACATTCTGAGAATGCTTTGACGCTTTTAATTCTATTTCTAAGATCGTTGCTGTAATTGTCAATTATAGATTAGCAATACTGTCTAGTTCTCTCTTTAAAGGTGTGATTTTCTTTAAAAAACGCTCCTTATTTCCTCCTGTCATTGGCTCTCCAGATGGAAGGTTAAGACGCAAAGCATCAACTTGTACTCCATTTTTCCAAAAACGGTAACACACATGTGGTCCCGTTGCTAATCCCGTACTTCCTACTCTACCTATAACATCTCCTTGATTAACATGTTGACCACGGCGAACAAGAATTTTTGACATATGAAGGTATTGAGTTGAGTAGGTTCCATTATGTTTTACTTTTACATAATTTCCGTTTCCTGCAGTATAACCCGCCTGTTCTACCACTCCAGAAGCTGTAGTTGTAATTGGGGTACCAGTGGGAGCAGCATAATCTGTCCCTTTGTGCGCTTTCCATCGATGTTGAACTGGATGAAACCTATTCATTGTAAACCTAGACGTTATACGACTGAATTTTATTGGGGTTTTTAAAAAGAAATTTTTAAGCGTCTTCCCATCTTCATCATAGTATTCTACCTTACCACTAGATTCATTTTGAACAAAAGGAAAAGCATAAACCAACTTTCCTTTATATTCAAAGAAAGAAGCTTCAAGTTCGTCAACACCATCATAAATGGAGTCATTGATAAATCGTTCGGTAAAAGTTATTCCGTAACGATCCCCTTTTTTTAATTTAAAAAAATCGATTGACCAAGAATAAATTTTAGTTATTCTACTCGCTAGAGCGGCTTCAACACCGGCATCGCCCAATGTTTCAGATAATGATCCTTTTACTACACCGCCTATTGTGCGACGTCTAATTGTAATAGGTCTCGTTTTTTTATGAGCCACTATAACCGAATCTCTTAAATCAAAAATATAGTAACTTAGCGCATCTGGTTGGTAAACAAAAACTTCTAATTTATTGGTTTTATTCTTTGACCTCAACATTGTATAAATGCGATTGGGTTTTATGATTCTAACATCAAAAGTGTCTTTTACACTTTCAACTATTTCAAAAACTTTTCTATCGCCTATATTTTGCTTGTTAATTATGGTCCCAAAAGTGTCTCCTTTTCTAACTGTGTCTTGAACTACATTAAAATCAGCAAAATTAAATCCAAAATCAGAATTTTCTGCTTTGGTTTTAACCTTCTTTATTGGAGTCTTAATTTCAACTTTGTCTGCAGATTTATTACAAGATAGTATTGTTGTCAATAACACGATAACCATTAATACTTGCTTCAAACTATATTTTTTTTGTATTTAACTTACTTTTTCAACGCCCCAATTTGCTAATTCCTCTTCACTCCATAAATCTGGAAAAAAGATCCTTCGTTGGTATTTTGGATGCATGTATTTCTTCCAATCACTACCGCCTGTCGCTTCACCATCTCCTTTACCGCTGTGATCTATATACTTAATTGCCACATTTAGATGCTGCATGACCCAAGTAATATTTACAGTATGATCAAAGTGACGCATTGCTTTAACTAGTTCAGGATTATTTTGATCTTCAACGGGAAGCTGCTTGAACTTTTGATAAATATTGATGGTGTTGTATTCCTCCATATGCTTTAAAAAAGCACTTTTATATTTTTTCTCAAACTCTTCTAATAAATATGACTTTTTACCAGTATGGTAATCTTTTCCAGCGGCCTGCCAATATAAATGTTCAAAGGCATTTTCAAAAGACGTATTTCTATCAATTTTAGATCGAAAACGATTATCGATTAAGTTAATCAAATCAGTAGAAGTAAATTCGATCAAACGATATTGCGCACTTTGAAAACCACTTGCGGGCGTTAACGTATTTCTAAATTTCATGTATTGCTCTACTTCCATACCTTCTTCCATAATACTGAAAGAAGTGGTAAGCATATCAAAGTACCGACTTACCCGCATTAAGCGTTCCGTAAAAAAATGAGTTTGAATATTCTCGCAATAACATATTTGTTGCATTTCCCATAGAATCATCTTGAAGATTAATTCATTTACCTGATGGTACATTATAAATACCATTTCGTCCGGAAGTGTTGTTCTTTGCGTTTGTAAACTTAGTAGTGCATCTGTTTGAATGTAGTCCCAATAAGTAATTGGTTTAGCATAAAGAAGACCTTCAAGCTGCGTATCTGTTTTTTGATTAATAGCGTCGTATTTAAGTTCGATGTCCTTTAAAATAGTTTCTCTATGCTCACTAATGTTCATTATTATTTTGTTTTAAACGGATTGTTTAATCCTTTATAAGCATCTAAATCTGCTTTGAGTGATCCAATTGCTAAGTCGGCTTTTATTCGAATAGGTAGTCTATTGTCATCATCTGAAATCCATACCGTTACACTTTCTTTCTCTTTAAAAACACGACCAGATTGCACTAGTGGTTTAAATATCATAGAAGGAACAACGCCAAATTTAGTTGTAATATTTTCACGACCTACAAACTTTAACTTAAATTTTGTTGTTTCATCATCAAAGAACATGTCTATAGTAATTGACTCACCCGGTTTGATTTTATCAATTCCTGGGTAATTCCTTAGATAATAAAATGATGATAAAATGTCTTGTGTATTTCTAGGTGTCACAAAGGTTTTCTCATTGTTGTTTTTATAATCTTTTACAGTCACTTTATTAGCAGACTGATTAAAAAAACCTTCCTGATTTTTCTTATAACCACCTTCATCTATTTTTCTAACAAATCGGTAAGGCATACCAGAATCTTTGTCGATATACGTTTCATATAAATCGTCTACCTTGAAGAAAAATCGAGACATACCAGTTGTGTATCCTTTACCTACAACGTGAAATACTTTTTTACTATTAAGAGTAGCATCTTTCACTTCAAGAGTGGCATAACCGGCGTTAACAATACCGTAGTGGATACGAAATTTAAAATATTCACCTACGTCGTAAGCATCTTGATTGCGAGTGTCAAAACTTACTGTTGCTAACAATATAAAGAATAGAATAACTTTTTTCATAACGTACTTTTTCTGTTTACTTTATAGAAAAGCAAATTCTGTTCCAAATATATTAAAACAAAAAAACTCAGTCAAATAATGACTGAGTTTTTATGCTATTAACTAACCAAAAAACTATAAATTATGAAATTTATATCAAATCGGAAGGAAACCACCCCTTCCATTTTGCGAGTGCAAAGGTAGCTAACAAATTCACTTCTATATTCAATAAAAAAAGTTTAACAAAACATTGATAAAATCAGAATCGATTGAATAGTTATTTTTTCACATAATGCAAAAAAAACATCGTTTTACAACGTTCCTCGCAATTCCTGTTCTCTCTCTATTGATTCGAATAATGCTTTGAAGTTACCGGCACCAAAGCCTTTAGCGCCCATTCTTTGTATTATTTCAAAAAATAAGGTTGGTCGATCTTGCACCGGTTTAGTGAATATTTGCAATAAATACCCCTCTTCATCAGCATCTACCATAATAGCTAGTTTTTCAATCTCACCAAGATCTTCTTTCATCATGTTCATATGATCTCCGAGGCGTTCTGGAATTGCTTCATAATAGGCATGAGGTGGCGCTGATAAAAACTCCACTCCTCTTGCTCGCAGCTGACTTACCGTTTTAATAATATCATCTGTAGCAATAGCAATATGCTGTATTCCTGGCCCGCCGTAAAAGTCTAAGTATTCTTCAATTTGAGATCTTTTCTTTCCTTCGGCTGGTTCGTTGATTGGAAATTTAATTCTTCCGTTTCCATTAGACATTACTTTACTCATTAATGCCGAATATTCAGTTGTGATTTGTTTGTCATCAAAAGACAGAAAGTTTACAAATCCCATTACTTCTTCGTAGAACTTCACCCAAGTGTTCATCTCGTTCCAACCTACATTTCCTACCATGTGGTCAATGTATTTTAGTCCTGTTGGCTCTGGATTATAATCTGATTTCCATTCTTTATATCCAGGTAAGAAAACACCATTGTAGTTTTTACGTTCTACAAAAATATGTACTGTTTCTCCATAAGTGTAAATTCCAGAACGCACTACTTCACCGTGCTCATCTTTCTCTACTGTTGGCTCCATAAAAGAGCGCGCGCCACGTTTCATAGTTTCCTCGTAGGCAGATGTAGCATCTTCTACCCATAAAGCCGCTACTTTTACTCCGTCTCCATGTTTTTTAAGATGTTCATGAATAGGAGAATCTTGTGTTAATGGTGTCGTTAACACAATGCGTATTTTATCTTGTTTTAAAACATAAGATGTTCTGTCTTTAACTCCAGTTTCAAGTCCGGCATACGCCAATGATTGGTAACCAAAAGCGGTTTTATAATAATGAGCAGATTGTTTAGCGTTTCCTACGTAGAATTCTACATAATCTGTTCCTAACAATGGAAGGAAATCTTGTGCTCCTTCAAATATTTTCTCTAATCCGTATTCTACTGATTTTACTTCTTTTGCCATTGTGTTTATTTTTATGCGAAATCTAATTTTGGAACGCGAATGTCGCGGATAAAATTGATTTTCACAGATTTTTTCTAAGTTAAAATTTGTTCATTATTTGCACTTAACTCTAGCCCTGATGGTAGCGGCATCCTTTATGTTTTTTCTTTAAAAACATAAAGATATAGCGAACAGCAGGAAATTGCTCCTACTTATAAAACTACTCAAGATGACAATTATAATGCGATTGTTTTATTGCTAGTAAGTACTACTCTACCCAAGATTTATAGTACTGACCATCGTCAAGTCCCATAGCCTCTTCAGTAACCATCAGCGGACGAAATGTATCGACCATAACAGCCAATTCCTCTGTACCGGTATGACCAATACTGCGCTCCATAGCTCCTGGCGCTGGACCATGCGGAATCCCTTTTGGGTGTAAGGTAATGTGTCCTTGCTCAATATTATTACGGCTCATAAAATCACCATCTACATAATAAAGTACCTCATCACTATCAATATTGCTGTGATTATATGGTGCCGGAACAGACTTTGGGTGGTAATCGTACAGCCTTGGTACGAATGAACAGACTACAAATGTAGCTGTCTCAAACGTTTGGTGTACTGGTGGCGGTTGGTGTACGCGTCCTGTTATAGGTTCGAAATTGTGAATACTAAATCCGTATGGAAAATTGTATCCATCCCAACCAATCACGTCAAAAGGGTGTGTTGCATAAACCACTTCGTGAATCATGCCTTCCTTTTTTATTTTAATTAAAAAGTCTCCTTTTTCATCGTGAGTTTCTAGCTCTGTCGGCAAGATAAAATCGCGTTCACAAAACGGTGCATGTTCTAAATGTTGACCTGACTCATTTTTATAGCGTTTTGGGGTATAAAAAGGAGCAAACGACTCGACGTAAAACAAGCGATTATCCTCAGTATCAAACTGAATTTGGTAAATGATTCCGCGGGGAATAATCAGGTAATCGCCGTATTCAAACGGGATATTCCCTAACATGGTGCGTAGTTTCCCTTTTCCTTTATGGATGAAAATCATTTCATCGGCATCGGCATTTTTATAGAAATAATCTGTCAAGGATTTTTTAGGGGCTGCTAGTCCTATTGTACAGTCTTTATTGACTAACATGGCTTTGCGACTGTCTAAGAAATCATCGGCTGGTTTTAACTCAAACCCTTTTAACAATAAGGATTTAATGTTTTTCCCAATAGCGATTTTTGGTTCTACAGAATAAGAGTTTAAAATTTCTTTGACCTGAGTAGGTCTGTGAACGTGGTACGATAGTGAAGCGTGTCCATGGAAACCTTCAGTACCAAATAGTTGCTCGTAGTAAAAACCTCCATCTGGTTTTACAAACTGCGTGTGTCTCTTTTGAGGGAATGTCCCTAGTTTATGGTATAATGGCATGTTCTTTTTGTTTTAAGTGTAACTAAATTTAGCGGGATCGCTTTGAAATTTGCTATTCTAAATCAAAAAAAGATGACTTATTCAGGATTTCTCTTGATAAGGAATTGAAGATATTCTAATAAACCTGCCCATTTCGTTTTCATAATAACAAATATCGGAATTATTATTGAATAATATAAAATTTAAAACATAAAACCTACACTAAACCAAGTATAGCCTTTTGAGTTTTCGGGGGACCAAGAATGCTTGATTTCGATAGGACCAATAGCAGTTTCTAAACCATAACCTAATGCGTATCCTGAATATTTAGGAATCGAAATCCAATCTACAGATTCGAATATTTTATTTCCTAAATTAGCATAATTAGCAGTAAAATTTACGTGGTTGTTTTTAAATAGTTGGTAATCGAATGTTACCGCCGTCTTAATATAACTATCGCCCGCAATGCTCAAAAAGTCGTATCCATAAAAATGTTTAAAATTATTAATAGGCTTATAACCATAACCGCCTAAAATAAAATTAAAAAACGGCACACTCTCATTCCCAAAAGAGAATCCAGCATCTGTTTGTATTTTTACCGTAGCATGATTAAATAGTGTCGCGGCAACTCCAAAATCAGCTTTTACAATACTAAAAGGTTCGAAGGTTCTGGTATAATCTGATGAGAATAAATATGATTTGATATCTCCAGAAAAGTACCATCCTCTTGTTGGAAAATTTTTACTATCAAATGAATCATAATTCATGTAACCAAACGCACTAAAATAACTACTCTTATCAAATATAGGACTAGCATTCACCACAGTTTCTGACTCAATTTTGAGAAATTTGTATTCTAAACCTCCACCTACAAGGAATTTTTGTACAAATAAAGACTGAAAATAAATTTGACTTGTGTAATCAGAAAAATCGACATTAATGGTATTTGCTCCCACAACTGTAGGATCGATTCCACTCAATTCTCTAGCTACGTTTCTATTAAACTGATTGTAATTTGATTTAAAACCTAAACTTAAATTATATCCGTTTTCTACATAGTAATTAAAATCATATCTGAAATTATCTCCTAAAATAACATCTAAGGAAGCAACATCATTTTTAAAAAAAGTCTTTCGTCTGGTTAAGTTAATTAAGATTCCGCTTTTAAATAAGCCGTCAAAATGCAAACCGAATTTTAAGTAGGACTTCGTTTGATTTTCTGTTAAGTCTAATTTTAAATTGTCTTTTCCGCCACCATCTTCGAGGGAATAATTAATAGTACTAAAATTTTGTGTGGCATTGATGTTATTAATTCCACGCTCTAACTGACTGTAAGCAATTTTTGACTGCGGTTTAAATCGTAATTTCCCTAATACATAATCTCTTGTAAAATTATCAAGATGATTGATATTGATTTCTTTGATATCGATGCTGTCTTTAGGAACTACTAATTTCGGTTTTGTATAGGGTTCTTGATCTTTGGCTAGTAATTGTATTTTATCGTAGACAGCAAAAGTAGCATTTTCACCTTTTTTTATAATTTCGTTTCCTTTGTCAAACGAGATCACACCATAGTCTTTAATATCTGGTTTGATATAAATATCTGTTTGAGCGATATTCTCTTTCATTTTTTCGATCGAATGCAAATTTGTTATCTGTACTAAGATTTTAGTTGCATCTTTTAAGGATTTTCTAGTAAGCAAGTCGTCTTGGACATCTACACCAATAATAATGTCAGCGCCCAATTTTATTACTTCATCAATGGGATAATTATTAG